>Ga0247841_10004207_pt1 | contig 25088 bp, 26 predicted proteins | sample LaCruzMarch2015__2_FD_192410 | JGI IMG/M metagenome (GOLD analysis project Ga0247841, IMG submission 192410) | Freshwater microbial communities from meromictic Lake La Cruz, Castile-La Mancha, Spain - LaCruzMarch2015_18m | ecosystem: Environmental > Aquatic > Freshwater > Lake | place: Spain... | reverse complement strand
TGGCTTGGCTGGGCGAACAAGGCGATGCTCGATCTACACGGCACGGTGATCGCCATTGTCGGTGTCGGGCGGGACATCACCGAAAAGAAGCAGGCGGAAGACGCCTTAATGCAATCCGAACAGCGGCTCTCCGACATCATCGATCACCTGCCCGATGCCACATTCGCCATCGACCGGAGCGGCACGGTCATCGCGTGGAACCGGGCAATCGAGGAGATGACCGGCGTCAAAAAAGACGCGATGGTCGGCAGGGGGGATCATGCCTGTGCCGTTCCCTTCTACGGAAAAAAACGCCCGATCCTGATCGACAGCATCCTCAATCCTGATGTAGTGATCGACTCCCGTGAGTACCAGAACATCAAAAAGTGCGGAAAGGTCATCTATGCCGAGACGACGTGTGTCGTGAATGGCAGATCTGTCGTACTCTGGGGAAAGGCAAGTCCGCTCTACAATGTGAACGGGGAACCAATCGGCGCGATTGAATCGATCCGGGACGTGACCGAACGGAAACTGGCAGAAGACACACTGCAGGAGACGAACGAATATCTCCAGAAACTGATCGATTACGGTAATGCTCCCATCGTCGTCTGGGACAAGGATTTTTGTGTCACCCGGTTCAACCACGCATTCGAGAAGTTGACCGGGCTGACTGAACAGGAAGTGATCGGGCAACCGGTCGAGTTGTTCCTTCCGGATGACATGCGGGAAGCAGGAAAAGCCCTGATCAGAAAGACCCTTGCCGGGGAACGGTGGGAAGCGGTCGATATCCCGATCACTGCCGCTGACGGCACCACCCATACCCTGCTCTGGAACTCGGTAAATATCCTGACATCGGGCGCCGAACTGGTCTCGACCGTCGCCCAGGGGATCGACATCACCCGTCGCAAAGAAGCGGAAGATGCGCTTGCCGCAAGCGAACAAAAATACATCGATCTCGTCAAACAGATCCCGGACATCATCTTCCGGTTGGATCCCGAAGGAACTCTCACCTATTGCAGCCCGAGCGTGACTGCCATGCTCGGCTATGACCCGGAAGAGATTATCGGGCGACGACTCGGCGACCTTCTCCTGTCAGAAGACGGCGAAGAGTTCTCCCGGCGGTTCCATGATACGATCCTTACGAACCGTCCGTTCTCGGGGTTCGAGATACGGGTCCCGACTGTCAACAAAGAGATGCGGGACGCGGAGATCCACGGGGTTCCCATCTTTTCCGAATCCGGTACTCTGTTCAGGTGGCAGGGTGTCTTGCGGGACATCACCGACCGGAGAACCGCCGAGAACCAGGTCCGGGAGTACCAGGAGACGCTCGAACAGCGTGTGCGGGACCGGACTGCCGAACTTTCGGCAACGAACCTGAAACTCAAAAAAGAGATCGATGACCGGATCAAGGTCCAGAAGAAACTGACGATATCCGCCACAGAAAAAGATCTGTTACTCCGGGAAGTCCATCACCGGGTGAAGAACAACCTCCAGCTGATCATCGGGCTTATCGATATGACCAAGACACGGGCGCACGAACCGGCAGTCGTCTCCACCCTGACCGACATCATGGCAAAGGTGCAGACAATGGGCATCGTCCACACGCGGTTGTACGAGAGCAAACGGTTTGACCGGGTCAACATGAAACAACAGGTGCAGGATTTGGTCACGATGATCTCAGGATTCTACGATCACGAACACCATGATATCACGACAAACATCGACTGCGCGGATATCTATCTCCCGGTGGACCTTGCCATCCCGTGCGCCCTCGCGATGAACGAGATCGTCTCGAACATCCACAAGCATGCCTTCCGCGGGAGGAGAACCGGGCTTATCGAGATCTCTTCCGCAGTAAACGGGGATCAGATCCGTTTTATCGTCCGGGACAACGGTGTCGGACTGCCATCAGGGTTCGATATCGAGAAGAGCAACCGTCTGGGACTGAAACTGATGAGAACGCTCGTTGAACAGCAGTTGCACGGCAACGTGCAGATCACAAGCAGGAACGGAACTGAAGTGGTGATAGAATTTTGTATCAGGCAGGGGGAGGAGCATGGCACGGGTACTGGTAGTTGATGACGAAGCGATCATTACGATGCAGCTTGAGGAGCGCATGAGTGCCCTGGGGTATAAGGTCGTCGGCATGGCGTCATCCGGGGACGATGCCATCGCCAAGGCACGGGGAGCGAAACCGGATATTGTGCTGATGGATATTGTCATGCCGGGCAAGACCAATGGCATCGCTGCTGCAAAGGTGATCCATGAAGAAATGGATATTCCGGTCATCTTCATCACTTCCTACGCTGACGATAAAATTATCCAGGAAGTAAAGAAGGTCCACCCGTACGGGTATATCGTCAAACCGTTTAATGAGCTTGAGCTCAAGGCAACGGTAGAACTGGCGCTCTTCCGGAAGAAGACCGAGGATGCAGATCTGGCAAAACGGCGACGGGTAAAAGGGGCGATGCCGGATCCGACCGGGGAAGACCACGGGGCAGAACCGGAATCCGCCATCCCGCAGGAGAGCAAGACCGTCTTATTAAACAACTTCTACCAGGGTCTGATCCTCGTCCTGTACACCCCCCCGCAGACCAACGAAGCGATCTATAAGACTTCCATCGAGTATGGGCTCGCAAACGGGCACCGGATCTTCTTTGCCTATCACCAGTCCCGGATCCCGAAGTTCTTCAACAAGGAGATCGTAAGCGGCGTGATCATCCCGCACCGGATGAAACGGGGGGAACTTGAAGCGGTCATCCCCGCTATCGAAGCGCACCGGGCAACGTCGCGGACTGCCGGCGAGCCCAATGCCTGGCAGATCCTCATCGATTTCTCAGATCCCGAGGATCTGGTGCAGGTCAGTGCGATCATCACGCACATTCTCGCGATGGCACCGGAAGGCTCGAAGGTATCAGGGCTCATCGCGTTGAACATCGAGCACCTGACCCGTGAGCAGATCGAGTCGGTCTCCCGCGGCATCTCAAAAGTGATCGTCTCAACCGGTGACGAGACCTCGATCTCGATCGCGAACCATTCCTACCCGCTCGAATCGATGTCGGTCGTCCCGCAGGCGATGGTCGATGAGATCGTGCGAAAATCCTTAGAACCGCTCGTCCTCTCGATCCTGAACCGTCCCCTGTCCGGCTATGATATCGTGCATGAGATCCACAGCCGGCACAATGTGCTCATCCCGCAGTCCCGGATCTACGCGATCCTGTACGAGCTCGAGAAGCAGGGGATCCTTGAGGTGAAGACCTCAGGCAAATCAAAACTGTATGTCCCGACAGAGCCGGGGAAAGCATATATCCGCCAGAAGGTGAACGAGTTCAAGTATACATTCCAGCATATCTTTGGAGGTGTGGCAGATGAAGGTGAAGGTATCCGCAGCGCGAAATAAGGATGTCGGACGAGGCATCGGCAGGATCGATCCCCTGACCATGGAGGAGCTCAGCGTTGGTGTCGGAGACATCATCGAGATTGTCGGAAAGAGGACTACCTGCGTTAAAGTGATGCCTGCGTTTCCTGAAGACCGGGGAAAGGGCACGATCCAGGTGGACGGTATCGTGCGGAAAAATGCTGCGGTCAGCATCAACGAGACCGTGGAGATCAAAGGGATCACCATCCCCCCGGTGGAGCAGGTCGTCCTCCAACCGCTCGACCGGTTCCTGCAAAAAGAGGTGGACAGCCGGCTCTTTGAGGGCATACCGGTCACGAAGGGTGACCAGGTCCGCCTCACCATGTTCGGCAAGAAGTTCGATTTTATCATCTGTGATGCCGTGCCGGAGATTGGGCTTGTCTCACGGACGACTGCCGTAAAACTCCATGGAAAGAAGACCCAGGGAAAGGAGCGGGAGACAAAAAAGAGCTTCATCTCGTACGAGGATATCGGCGGGTTGAAAGGGCAGGTGGACAAGATCCGGGAGATGATCGAACTGCCCCTGAAATACCCGGAGATCTTCGAGCGGATCGGCATCGATCCCCCGCGTGGCGTCCTCCTCTACGGACCGCCGGGCACCGGTAAGACCCTCATCGCAAAAGCGGCAGCCCAGGAGACCGATGCGTACCTGATCTTCATCTCCGGTCCCGAGATCGTCGGGAAATATTATGGCGAGTCGGAAGCCCGGTTGCGGGAAGTCTTTGCAGAAGCCCAGAAGAACGCGCCAGCGATCGTCTTCATTGACGAGATCGATGCGATCGCCCCGAAGCGCGAGGATGTCGGCGGCGACAAGCAGGTCGAGCGGCGGATCGTCGCCCAGCTCCTCTCGATCATGGACGGATTGAAAGACCGGGGGCAGGTGATCGTGATCGCAACGACGAACATCCCGAACTCGCTCGATCCTGCTCTCAGGCGACCCGGGCGGTTCGACCGGGAAATTATGATCCCGATCCCGGACCGGGACGGGCGGCGGGAGATCATCGAGATCCACACGCGAGGGATGCCCATTGCCGCTGATGTTGATCTTGACGAACTGGCGAATATCACGCACGGGTATGTCGGGGCGGATCTCGCAGCGCTCTCCCGCGAGAGCGCGATGCACGCATTACGGAAAGTGTTGCCGGACATCGACTTCACGAAACATGAGATCCCGTATGAAGTGATCGCCAATCTGACCGTGAAAAAAGAAGACTTCATGAACGCGTTCCGGGAGATCGAACCTTCCGCCCTGCGGGAAGTGTTTGTGGAGATCCCCGATGTCAGCTGGGACGACGTGGGAGGTCTTGCGGCGATCAAGGACGAGATCCGGGAGGCGATCGAACTTCCGTTGAAGTGCGCCGACCTGTATGCGCAGGCTGCTGTCAACCCCCCGAAAGGCATCCTCCTCTACGGACCGCCGGGCACGGGAAAGACGCTCATTGCGAAAGCGATCGCCCATGAGACCCAGTCCAACTTCATCTCGATCAAGGGACCGGCGCTGCTCTCACGGTTCGTGGGCGAGTCAGAGCGCGGCATCCGGGAGATCTTCAAGAAAGCCCGGCAGGCAGTCCCCTGCATTATCTTCTTTGACGAGATCGATGCAATCGCCCCGGTTCGCGGCGGCAGGAATGACACCGGCGTCACCGAACGGGTGATCGCCCAGCTCCTGACCGAGATGGACGGGCTGGAGGAATTAAAAGGAGTCACCGTTCTTGCGGCAAGCAACCGTATCGATATCATTGATCCGGCGCTCCTCCGGGCTGGGCGCATGGATCTCCTGATCGAACTACCGAAGCCGGATGCAGAGGGGCGCCTTGAGATCTTCCGGGTGCACACCCGGAAACGCCCGCTCGCAAAAGGGGTGAAACTTGCCGATTACGTACCGAAGACCGAGGGGTTCACCGGCGCAGAGATCGAGGCAGCCTGCAACCGCGCCGCGATTCTTGCCATACGGGAGTTTAGAAAGGCGGGACCCGATCAGGGGGCATTTGTGATCCAGGCAACGCATTTCACCCGTGCGATCGAGGATGTACGAGAGAATGCCACCCATACTTCCAATATTTGAAACAAGATTCGGAAATTTCAACAACATATATACTCTTCCCCATTGAGTTGGTTGTGGGCACAAATGCCCAGAACCACAAAGGAGGAGAAAAACATGGTAGAAAAAATGAACTCATCTTCAAGCCTCGTCGAGGTTATTGACCGAATTCTGGACAAGGGCATTGTTGTTGACGCATGGGCACGCGTCTCGCTTGTCGGGATTGAGATCCTCTCAATTGAAGCCCGTGTCGTGATCGCATCGGTTGAGACGTTCCTGAAGTACGCGGAAGCGGTTGGGCTTACCGAGCACGCGGAAATTGCGGCGTAACACCAACATCATATATCTCTCTCGGGGAAAAAATCAAATGGATGGAGATGCAGTCCATCCATTATTTTCCGATTCGATCTTCTGATAATGCACCAGACAAACCACGAAAGAAAAATTTTCACGTACAACACGGTACGCTCATGTCATAACAGTGCACGTCCCTCATGCTGCATCGTATGACAATAGTGTCCATATCTTTTTTGACGGATAAAAATCTATCCCCTCTGCCATGCCGAAGCGTGTGCCGTTGAAGGCTGCCCGCGATCCGTGCATCATCCGCCCGGTAGGGCTCTTTTCATTCAGGTGCCCGTACCGTCACAGTGGTGAACCGGGTCACCCGCCGTTTTCGCGGCTGGAGGTTATATGAGCCCGGTAGTTTTTCATTCTCTCCGGGATTTTCCAGACGCTGCGTTCCATCATGGCATGTCCTGAAAAACCGTCAACGACCCGCCGCGTTCATGCACTCCGCACGCCGGTCCTCTTTGCGGGCGTGTGCGAACCCTCCGCGTCCGCGTGACCAAAAAGTGCACCGGCACGCACCGCCCCCGACTGAATCAGGGCGTGTCCCGTATGGGCGGCATCCGGGCGCATACTCCGGACCCCCTCCAGGCACCGCAGATCACGATCTGGAGCGTTTTTTGTGACAATTTTGCATTTTCAATTTTTGAAACATAATTAGGAAATTCCGGGCACGTATATATGAAATCCCCCCAGAATGGAGAGTGTCAAAACAAAAGACAGATGTGAGGTGGGAAAAATGACAATTGCAGATGGAATGCACCAGATCGTTGACAACATCAACGGCGCAAGAACGGTGCGGGCAGCGGAGATTGCGGGATTGGTACACGACGTCGGCGAGATCTGCGCCGGTGCACAGAAGGACTTAAAACAGGTCCACCGTGCCCGGATGCGGGAATCCGTCGCACAGCACAAGGCACTCCACGCGTTCACGAAGACCCTGAACCGCGACTCCATGAACATGATCGGCGGTTTCTCCGCGAGCCGTATGGCGATGGGACGGCAATGCCAGGAAGAACTTGCAGACTTCACGCACCAGTTGAAGAAGGATGTCAATGACATCCGGCTGGACTCAGTACACCTGATCCACGGCTTCGCGGACGAACGGGTGAGCCGGAGCATCGAACTCTCGCGGATGCTCAGGTCTTACAATGATGGGATCGTTGATGATGTGGAACAGCTGATGGGCATCTTTAAAAAAGACCGTATCGCGTGCCAGGCAGATCTTGCCGAAGCCCATGCGATCTGGATGTCCGGCGGTGCTGCCTACACCAGACCCCTGGCACGGACTGAACCAAAGGCACCCGAAGTCACCACGACCCCGGACGAGAAAGAGGATGCGGCACTCAAGCAGAAGATCCTCAAAGTGATCAAAGCCTCCCCCAATGGGATCACCCTTGCAAAAGCAGGCAAGAAGATCGGGGTCGAATGGCGCAAACTCATCAGACCCGCAAAGGCACTCATGGAAAATGGCAGGATAACAAAGAAGGAGACCCAGTACTTCCCGTGCTGAACCGTTACCGGGAGACCTATTTTTTTGGTTTGCCAAAAAAATACCAACACCCGATGAACCGTGCTGGTTCAGACACTTAAACGAAAACCGACGTGTCGTTTTTCATGCAGACCTCCAGGCTGCCGACGTGGGCACAGGCATACAACAAACGTCGGGGCATTTTGGGGGCATTTTAGAGAGAAACGGCAGAAGCCGGTTTTAGACGGACTGATGGTTCAGCCGGCAGGTCACACCGGAGGGAGCGTATATCATGGATTTTGTAACAGTCATCAACCCAAAACCCCAGAACGAATTTGTTGAAACACCGTATATCACAAGCATCGCAGAGCGGGGTCTGCGTTACATAAAAAAAGGGTTCCCCGTTCATCTCTCGGGACCCACGGGGTGCGGGAAGACCACCCTTGCCTTGCACATGGCATACATGCTGGGACGACCGGTCGTGCTTATCAACGGCGACGAGGAGTTCAGCACATCCTCCCTTATCGGCAGCCAGTCCGGGTACCGGAAACGAAAGGTGATCGACCGGTTTGTCTCCCGTGTCTACAAATCCGATGAATCGATGACCAAGACCTGGCTTGATGACCGGCTCACGACCGCCTGTAAGCACGGGTTCACCCTGATCTATAACGAGTTCACCCGTTCCCGCCCCGAAGCCAACAACATCTTCCTCTCGGTACTCGAAGAGCGGATGCTCGAACTGCCGAGCGCGTCGGAGGATGGCAACTATATCAAGGTCCACCCGGACTTCTCTGCGATCTTCACAAGCAACCCGGAGGAGTATGCCGGGGTCTTCCGTTCCCAGGACGCCTTAATGGACCGGATGATCACCCTGCCGATGACCCACTATGACGAAGAGACCGAGATCGCGATCACGCAGGCGAAGGCGGGGGTGTCCCACCACGTGGCAAAGAAGATCGTCAATCTCGTAAGGAAACTCCGGGCAGCCGACGTCTGCGAGTTCACCCCGACGATCCGGGCATCGGTCGCGATTGCCCGCGTCTATGATGAAGATGACCCGGACTGGTTCGAGCAGACCTGCATCGATATCCTCTCGCCCAAGATCGGCAAGGGCGACCGGGGAGAGATCGATCCTGCCGGCATCATACGGGACCTGATCGCGAGCTGACGCCGGACGATTGGGAACGCTGGTCAGAAAAAGACACATCACCGATGGAGAAACAGCATGAAAACCGCACGAGATGTCAGATCCGTACTTGACCTGTCACGGGAGAAAAAAGTCCCCTGCCGGACGATCCAGATCGAGGACGAGATCAAAAAAAGGATCAGGGAGACTGAGGGCGCCCTCCTGACCGAAGACGAACGGAATGCGATCATCCAGAAAGAAGAGAAACGGATCCGGATCTATAACCGGGCGCTGACCAAGGCACGCCGCAAGATCCTGAAGCGCAAGGAAGCGACCTCGATCGTCCAGGCAGTCCGCCGGGGCGAGACCCCGAAAAAGACGCCCGAAGTAAGAACGATCACCAAAAAGAGGACATCGCCGCCGAAGAAGGGTTACTATGAAATCGATGTTGCGTACTGAAACCCAGTCGAAACGGCGGTGGCGGTACGTCTACGCGATCATCCCCACCCGAAAAGAGCACGACTTCGGGCAGATCGGACTGGACGGCGAGAAGGTGTACACGATCCACTTCCGGGAAATTGCCGCAGTCGTCTCGGATTCAACCACCAAGACCTTTGAGGTGCTCGATTACGGCATCGCCCACCAGCAGGCGCTCGAGAAGATCATGAAAGAGTACTGTGTCATCCCCATGAGTTTCGGGCAGTCAACAACGGAAGGGGATATCAAGACGTTCCTCTCCCGGAACTACCCGAAACTGAAAGGGTACTTCGCAAAACTCAACGGAAAGACCGAGCTCGGGCTGAAGGTCACCTGGAAGATCGACACGACGATAAAAGAGATCGCCGAGTCCAATGTCAGGATCAAAGCGATGAAGCATCAGTTGGTGGGGAAACCTCTGGAGAAGACCTATCGCCAGCGCCTCACGCTCGGCACGAAAGTGGCTGAAGAACTGACAAAACGGGAGGAGAAGATCGCCTCGGAGATCTTTGCCCGGCTGGGTGAGATCTCAGCGGATGCGAAGATGAACAAGAACCTCTCGGACGAGATGGTCTTAAACGCTGCCTTCCTCGTAGATAAAACAAAGGAGCGGGACTTTGATACGCTCGTAAACACCCTCGAACAGGAGTATGGCGAGAAACTGCTGATGAAGTATGTCGTTGCACCGCCGTACAATTTCGTGAACGTGCGGATCCGGAGTTGACGTATGGCGCTGATCGTTGATGACCTGCTCAGGCTGCCTCTCGATCTCGGCATGAAAGTGCTCCAGGCAATCGCAGATGATGCGGATGCGATGACGTTAAAAACCGAGAAGGCGGTACGGGAACAGGTGCTAAAGACCCAGATGCAGTTCGAGCGCGGTGACCTGCCGGAAGCGGAATACCGGGTGACGATGAGCCAGCTCCGGAAGCGTCTGGATGAAGTAAAAGGTATGTAACATTGCAGGACAGGTGTGTAAAATGGTAAAACAGGTGCAGGAGCAAGTAAAGTTCAACAGACTGAACATGAAGCAGGTAATGGATACGGTAAAAAAGGAGATGGTAGGACTCACGTCCCTGCCGTTTCACACAATCACCGGTGTAGCGCAAGACGAAGAGACCAACGCGCCCATTGTTACGATGGAACTCGTTGAGAGGAAGGCGATTCCGGATTCCATGGACCTGTTAGGCTTATATGAGATCATGACGGATGACGAAGGCAACGTCAAAACGTTTAAACGGGTCAGCATGCGAAAACGCGGGGACGCGGTCTCGAATACTGAGTACTAAAGAGCCGGGTCTCTTTTTGGGGGAAGAAGAATGGAGAAACAGAGAAAAAAAATGAACGATGAACCCGTGCTGGATTTCGGCTTGAAGTTCGGCGGGATACTGACCGAACTGGGCAATTTCACGCAGGACATCACCCGTATGGTCGAGGAAGGCAAGACCGAGATGTCAAAGACCGGCGAGATCTCCTTTGACCGGTCAAAAAAGGTCAAAGGCATGTACGGGGTCTCGGTCCGGATGGGCGGCGATGGCATGCCCCGTGTCGACACGTTCGGCAGGCGACCCGAGTCCGACACCCGCGAACCGATCGTGGACATCTTCGATGAAGCCGAACGGGTGCAGGTGATCGTGGAACTACCCGGCGTGGAGGAGAAGGACATCTCGCTTGAACTAAAGGACAGCCTCCTGACCCTCACTGCCGGGAAGGGCGACCGCAAGTACAAAAAAGAGATCGATCCCGGTGCGGAGATCAAAGGCGAACCCAAAAAGAAGTACAAAAACGGGATCCTTGAGATTATTCTCCAGAAGGCGTGAGCACTATGCTGGCTGACACATTATACGGGTTCGATGTCTTCGATGAACCGGACCAGGTCCAGGTGATCGTGGAACTGCCCGGTGTTCGAAAAGAGGATCTCTCGGTTGACATGCGCAGCACCACCCTCGATATCATCGCACGGGCAGGGACCCGGCAGTATCACCGGCACATTGAGCTGGAGATACCGGTCAAGAGTGATCCGGTCATCTCCGGCAAGAACGGGGTCTTCGGGATCCTGCTGGGAAAGGTTTAGGATCATGCAGGTGGTTTTTCCGGTGAAGCGATCCGGTGTATACCGGTACATGCGAAGAACAAATGGCACGGGTCTGACAGGAAGAGTCGCCCGGCTGACGGAGAAGTAATGGCAATACAGGCATTGCGGGACGATTCTGCGAGTTCCCTTGTGGACGTGATCGAGCGGGTGCTGGACAAAGGCGTCATCATCAACGCCGACATCTGCGTCTCGGTTGCCGGGGTCGAACTCCTTGGCATCAAGATCCGGGCAGCTGTCGCATCCTTTGAGACCGCTGCGAAATACGGACTGGAGTTCCCGTCCGGGACAAACATGAACACTGCGGTCTGGGACCGGGTGAAGGATGATCATGAGCGCTGCCCCCAGTGCGCCAAACAGGTACCCATTCATGTGCTGCTCGAAGAGAGTTGTCCCTGGTGTGGCTGGACGAGCGCGAAAGCGATGAAGAATGCCCCGCAGCCGGGGAAACGGGTCACCAACTGGAGGTGACCGCCGATGGAAGCAACCCGGGAAACGAGAACGACCCTTGTAGATCTCCTTGACCGGGTGCTGGACAAAGGGGCGGTGATTGACGCCGATGTGATCATTTCCGTAGCGGGTGTTCCTCTTCTTGGGCTCAAACTCCGGGCGATGCTCGCGAGCATCGAGACGATGATCGAGTACGGGATGTGGGCGGACTGGGACCGTGCGGTCCGCGCCGCTGCCACCGAAGACGAGAAACGGACGGTTGCGCTCGGGCACGCGCTGTTAAAAGGCGAGACGCCGGTATTCCAGTGCGGGGCGTCGTACTGGCAGGCTGACGGTGTCAGCCCGGCATGGACATACGGCACGCTCATCATCACCGATGCCGCGATCCGGATGCACCGGAGAGCGCCGCTCGCGTGCCTTGTGGTCATCCCGTTTGAAGAGATCGCCGGATATACCGTTGAATATGGCAGGGTATCGGTATCCGCCGAACCCACCAGGTACCTTCACATCGTCCGGGTGGATGGCTCGGTCTGCTCGCTGCACCCGAAGGAGCCGGGACCGGTGATCGCGGGTATCGGCGAGGAGATGACCAAACGAAAACTCCGGTGGGCACCGGGGGAGTGCGACGCTCCGATGCCGAAGAATTACAAGCGAGTTGCAGCAAACGTGACATGAACCCTATCAGGCACTATGCCCCATGTGAGAGGATGTTGTATGCACCCACAGGCGCAATCCCCAAAAAGAACAAACACAAAGACCCGGACCCCCCGCATGAGTGCGCCGAAGGTTCGGGAGGCGGGTGGTGGGATGGCGGCGGATTCACCTGCCATTCCTCCAACAAAGATCATGCTCTTTGGCGGAAAGGGGGGCGTCGGAAAGACCTCAGCTGCTGCCGCGACCGCGCTTGCGCTCGCCGGTTCTGGGGCGAAAGTGCTGATCGTATCGAGCGATCCTGCGCCATCTCTCTCGGATATCTTTGAATGCCCCATCGGTGGAACAGTCACCCGTGTCGAAGATCATCTTTCTGCGATCGAGATCAACGCGGAAAAAGTCGTAGAAAAGTACAAGCAGATTTACGGCAGTGCGATCATCGACGCGCTTGCCACGATCATTCCCATCAAAGAGGATGTGCTCGAAGATCTGCCGAACACGGTCATACCGGGATTTGACGAACTCTTCGCGCTCGAAGAGGTGTTAACCTTCCTCCCGGAAGGGTACGATTATATCATCTGGGACACCGCTCCCACCGGGCATACGCTCCGCCTGTTAACCCTCCCGGACAGCATTGTCGGGTACACGACCGGGATGCAGAAAATTCAGGAACGTCTCGCGGGTGTGATCGGGACGATCAGGGTTTTGTTCGACCGGGAATCCTCAAAGGATACGCTCACTCTTGCGCTACAGCGTATCCAGAGGATGGCACAGCACGCCCTGTCCGTTCTCACCGATCATACCCGGACTGAGTTTGTCCTCATCATCATTCCCGAAGCCCTTGCGCTGTACCAGACCGAACGGATGAAGCAGGTACTCGACCGGCTCCATATTCTCACCGAAAGAATTATCATCAATAACATCATCCCGGAAAATACCTGCCCGTTCTGCACGTCCCGCCGGCAGGTGCAGACACGGTACCTTGCCGAGATTCACAAACGCTATGATAACCACCTGAAGGTGATCGAGGTGCCGCTTTTTCCCGGTGAATTGAAAGGACGGGAGCAACTGATGCAGTATGCCCGGTATCTCGAAAGTGGAGCGGGCGTGGGGCAAAAAGCGGATGGGGGAGAACTGCAATGAAAGACATTCTTGACTTTCATGGAGATACGAGCGTAAATCCACATAAGAACGACAGATGGTATTTTCCGATAAATGGGAGTGCATCTGATGCAGTATGCAGACTTCCTTGCAGATCCACCCGGTCCTTCCGGAACGGGACTAGATGTGAACGAGTATGAGAATGAGAGAAAAAAGTATCCTTGATCATTAAAATGGAGGAGAAAATGACGAATCAGATCGTAAAATGTGCTTTTTGTAACGGGAAAGGATTAGACCCTTTCCAAATCATGTCGCCGCTTTCCTCCTGCCAGACGTGCGTGGGAAAGGGCACCGTGGAAGTTCACGGTACAACTGTCCCCTGTCCGTACTGCACAGGGAACGGAAAGGATCCGCACCATCGCCTCACATGTCCGGTCTGTGGTGGAAAAGGAGCGGTCACAGTTTCAACGGAAACAGAAACCTGTCCCCAATGCAAAGGATCCGGACATATCCCTGAAAGCACCCTGCCATGCATTAAATGTGCCGGAAAGGGTTTGATTGCTGTCGGAAAATTGCCATAAGAACACGAAAAAATGAAGGATGATCCTGGAAAAGGTATCGAACACAGCCAATAGAGTATTTCGAATATTGGACTGGCTTTTGAAAAGATCAAAGATTGACTGGTGAAACAATGAGAGTTAAGGGAGTTAGCGACGTTAAAACGAGGAAGAATATCGTAACCTTAAAAGGTGCAGTCTGTTCTGCATGTCAAGGTACAGGGATTGATCCAGCGACACGACTCAAGTGCCGTGTCTGTGATGGTGACAAATATACGTCCGGCTCTGACCGACCGGCTCAAAAAAGGACTGGATGAACCGGACATCCCTATGATCGCGAACGGAATCATCCCGGAAAATACCTGCCCGTTCTGCACGTCCCGTCGGGAGGTGCAGACACGGTACCTTGCCGGGATTCACAAACGCTACGATGACCACCTGAAGGTGATCGAGGTGCCACTCTTTCCCGGTGAATTGAAAGGGCGGGAGCAGCTGATGCAGTATGCCCGGTATCTTGAAACGGCGCACCAGCCGGGGCAGACACCGGGCGGAGGAATGGTATGAGACCGAAAGCGCGCAAGGGAACGGGAAAGGATCCGGGGACAGAACCGGGAACTGGTATGGGTACGGCAGAGCGAAAGGGATCCGGAATGGGAAATGGATCAGGAACCGGAAAAGGCGCGGGCAAGGAAACGCGGGGTAGAACGGGAACCGGGATGGGAAAAGAAAGAGCAACCGGGACAGGAAAGGATGCCGGGACTTCGCTTGAAAAGAAAACGGGAACTATAAAGAGCATGCGGGCGCAAAAACCGAAGGGAAGATCCATTCTTGAGAAAATAAAGGATGTGCAGATCGAGGTCCAGCTGCCCCGGACGATCACCTCCATCCACCCGCTCGCCCGGACAGTACCCGGGTTCTCTACCGAGACGACCGAGATTGGCGTGGCAGAGATCTGCAAAAACAAGGCGTTATACCTCCGGCTCTCCCTGCGGAGTGATCACTGATGAGACCGCAGTCTGACAACCGGAAGAACACGATCATCGCCCTCTTAGCCGAGACCCTGCGGGAGATCCTTGATACGCTCTACCGGAAGTACCCGGGCGAAGTCCAGGCTGCGTGTGCTGGCGAAGGCGCACCGGAGACCCGCAACCTTGTCCGCCTCCAGGACCTGATCCTCCGGTACTCCGGCGATGACGAGATAGAGGATATCCTCGCCCGGCGGTTCCGGGAGTGCGAACGAATCGTCGATTCGGCTGATGACGAGATCCCGCCGGCACATAACGGGCAGACCGCACTCTTTGACCACCTTGATGAAGGGAGCAGCGCGATCCTCGCTGCTTTGTATGAACGGCGATATGCGACGCTTGATGATCTTTCAGCCATCACCGGATTACCCCATTACGATGTCCTGCACCGGTTGCGGGAGATAATAAACCCGCTCTCAGTGAAGCACCGGGGCAGACCCATCGCGGTCTTCCGGGAGGTCGCGACAGATCTCACCACCGGCAGGCAGATCGGATTTGCGTGGTGGCTCAATGACGACAGTCCTGTGAAGGCTGATGCCGTCGAGGTGGTGGAGACCTCTGACGCGTTGATCCTCACGCTCAACCGGACCGGGTGGAACCTGCCAAAGACCGTGGAAGCCCACGCCACATTCCGGCATGGCATACTGGAGATCCGGGTGGAGAAGAACACTCCCGGAGGAGGGAAACATGAAAAAGACCGAGCGAACCCTTAAAGAAACCGAAAAAGACGACAGTGTCGTGGAGAGCGTGGTGAATGATGTGCTGCCAGGGATGGGCAACCTCATAAAGAACCTGCGCAAGCGATCACCGGAATTAGACCAGAAGATACAAGAGAAAGACCGGGAGATAAAAAAACGGCTGGAGGAAGGGTATTCCCCGGAACCGAAGATCACCTACAGCGTAAAGACCCGTACGCTCGTCCCCGACAACCCGAAGAAGACCGAAGAACGAAGCGAGAATACGATCGTAGAACCGATCACCGATGTCTTCAACGAAGGCGACCAGCTGCGGGTCGTGATCGAGATGCCCGGTGTCACAAAGGAGAAGATCCATATCACGCTCAAAGACCGGGCAGTCGTCGTCTCGGCAAAGGAAGGAGAAAAGCGGTACAAAAAGGAGATCCCCCTCCCCTGGAAGGGATCGGTCGCGAAGGAACGGTACCAGAACGGGATCCTGGAACTGGTGCTGGAGCCGGAATGACACTCGAGATCGATGAGGACAACTTAAAAGAGGGCGTGCTGGGACTCGTCATTGCCGTGGTCGAGATCCTCGAAGAGGCGTTGAAGATCCAGGCATTAAAACGGATGGAGGCTGGGCGGTTGTCGGACGAGGAGATCGAAAGGCTCGGGAGATCACTCATGGATCTTCACGATGCGATCGAGCAGATCAAGACCGACCAGGGACTGACAAAGACCGTCAGCGAGATCCGTGCCGAACTGGACGATATCGTTGATGATGTCGTGAACAAGATTGCAAATCCTATGGAATACCAAAACGCATTGGCACAGGAGACGACAACCCAGCCCGGTGCCGTGTGGGGGAAGCAGAGCGAGATATGCTAAACGAGGGTCTCTTTGTGGTGTCGCACGGTGATGCACCTGTTATGGCGGGATTGCCGGGTGTCCATGTGCGGTGGGTATTACCGGGTGGGTTGTACGGTATCTGCTGCGTGCCGCATGTCGGTACTGCGGAGGTGAGCATATGACCGGCACTGAGAAAAGCGGATTGTACCTCTATACATTGGTGGAGGGGCATACCGGACTTCCCACGGGGATCACGGGAGTGGACGGTCAGCCGGTCTTTTGCGTCCCGTTCCGGGAACTCTCCGCGATCGTTCATGCGTGCCCGCTCTCGCCCTACGCGAGTGAAGACACGACGGTCGTCACCGGGTGGGTGCTCGCGCATGAGCGGGTGCTGGAACAGCTCCTCAGTATGGGAAGAAACCTCATCCCGTTCACGTTTGACACGATCCTAAAGCCGGATGACGAGCGGGATGTGACAGCGGTTCTCACCGGGTGGTTGTCCCGGGAATATGATCATTTTTCAGAAAAATTCGAAAAAGTCCGGGGCAAAAAGGAGTACGGGATCCAGATCTTTGTCGACCGGCAGAAGATCCGGGCATCGGTTCTTGCGACCAACGAGACGATCAAACGCCTCGAAGCAGAGGCAGCGTCTGCGAGTCCGGGAAAGAAGTACATGATCCAGCAGAAACTGGAGAAAGAATTGAAGAGTGCGATGGAGGGGGAGGTCGCCGGCATCATCAACGGGGTCACCCACAAGATCGAGCCCTGTTGCGATGCATGCGTGATGGGGAAATTGAAGAAAGGGCAGGTGCCGAATCAGGATATGATCCTGAACTGCTCGTGTCTGGTGTCTGGTGAGAACTACCCGGCGCTCGGTGCAGCACTGGAAGAGATCGAACGGGACGGAGACCTCACCGTCAGGTTCACCGGACCGTGGGCGGTGTACTCGTTCGTATGAATATGCAGGCACGCACGAAAAATGAGGGAAGTCCCGGAGCCGGGGCAGGAGATAGTAATCATGTGATCTCGGTACTCTTTGTCGATGATGAACCCGATATGCTCGCCATCTGCAAGCGCTACCTTGAGAAGACCGGCAGGTTTACCGTGAGCACGGCAACGTCCGCCCGCGAAGCGCTGGAGGTCCTGCGCATCAGCGCATACGATGCGGTCGTCGCCGATTACCAGATGCCGGATATGGACGGCATCGCATTTTTAAAAGTCCTGCGCGAGCGGTATCCGGCTCTGCCGTTCCTCCTCTTTACCGGGAGAGGCAGGGAGGATATTGCGATTGCGGCGTTCGAGAGCGGGGCGGATTGTTATGTGAAGAAAGGCGGGACGCCCTCGCAACAGTTCGAAGAACTGGCACAGAAGATCCAGCAGGCAGTGGAACGGGAAGAGGTGTCGAAGCAGGTGCGGGAGATGGACACGATCTTCCGTGAGGTCTTCAACAACGCGAATGACGCGATCTTTTTGCACGAGATGACCCCTGCCGGTCCGGGGAAGTACATTCTTGTCAATGATGTCGCGCTGCGGTGGCTTGGCTACTCACCGAGCGAGATTATGACCATGTCTCCGCTGGACATCGTGCCGGAGGCGGTCATGAGCGCGGTTCTGCCAAAAGCGATAAAAGTGTTGTCGGAAGACGGGCATGCCACATTCGAATCGGTACACCGGCGAAAGGACGGGGGCACATACCCGGTTGAAGTGAGTTGCCATACCCTGGCGTTCAATCGCCGGACCGTCGTCTTCTCGATTGTCCGGGACATCACCGGAAGGAAACAGGCGGAGGCAGCCCTCCGCGAGAGCGAGGGGAAGTGGCGAACGCTTGCTGAATCCACCCCAGTTGCGATCATGATCTACCAGGGGGATCACCTCGTCTATGTCAACCCTGCCGGGGAGTGGATGACGGGATTTTCTGCCGGAGAACTGTATGCGATGAATTACTGGGATTTCGCCGCACCGGAATTCCGGCAGATTGTCCGGGAACGGGGCAGGCAGCGACAGAACGGTGAACACCTGCCCTACTCCTATGATGTCCGGATCATCGCAAAAGACGGCAGCTCAAAATGGATCTCCATGACCGGAAACCGGATCCAGTATTCCGGCAGACCAGCGGGTTTGATCTCGGTGGTGGATATCACCGAGCGCAAGAAAGCAGAGGACCTGATCGCGCTTACCAGCCGGAAGCTTGCGCTCATGAATGATATGACACACCAGGATCTCCAAAACAAGATCACCGGGCTACGGGGATATGTCGAGCTGGCACGGGAAGCCACGACCAAAGAGGAGCAATCTGCCTATTCAGACAAAGAGGAGCGGATCCTTGCCGATATCCACCACATGATCAAAAACTGCAAGGATTACCAGGAGATGGGCGTGAACCAGCCACGGTGGATCCCGGTGGAAGAATCGATCCGGATCGCTACATCGCTTGTCAGTCCGGGACCCGGGGTTACGGTCGAGTCACACCTTGCGGGACTGGAGGTGTACGCCGACCCATTGATCGAGAAGATCTTCTCGCACCTGATCGACAATGCGGTACGACACGGGAAGACGACGACACACATCCGGTTCTTTTGCGAACAGACGGGTGATGGACTTACATTGATCTGCGAGGACGACGGAGCCGGCATTCCGGAAACGAAGAAGAAGAACCTCTTCCAGCGCGGGACCGGTTCTGCGATGGGATTCGGGCTCTTCTTTGTCAGTGAGTGCCTTGAGATCAATGGCATGAAGATCGTAGAGACGAGCCATCCGGGCACCGGCGCCCGGTTCGGGATTACCGTTCCGAAAGGGATGTACCGGTGTGTGAAACCGACGTGAGCGCCGGACGGATACGGTGCGTTCACGGGAACTGAGGTGGAGGGAAAAGAAGGTTCTGATTTCGGGGGATTCGATCCCGGATCCATCCGCTTTTTTATTCCCGACTCTGCACTATGCTTTATCGGGTGCGTTGCGCTGCCGGCTCGTCCGGTATCCGCCTTTGGGCACGGTGATCTCGAAACGTGCACCGGCGCCGGGTTCCCCGGTCTCACGGATGGTTATTGCGGTGATTGCAAGGATCTCCCGTGCCAGAAAGAGCCCGAGCCCGGTATTTTTCCCGAAACCCTTCTCGAAGAGCTGGGTTTTGTCCTCACGGGTGATCCCGACCCCGTCATCTTCACAGGTCAGCACCAGACCGTCTTTGGATTCCTGTGCTGAGACCCGGATGGTGGTCATCCGTGTGCCCCCGTACTTCAGTGCATTGTCGATCAGGTTGTAAAACACTTTCTCAAAGAGCGGGTCCGCAAAGACCTCATACTCCAGTCCATCATACACGAGGTGAATCTCCTGCATCGGCAGGGCAGTCTGTGCCTGCTCGATGCTGTCAGGCACATACTGCCAGACCGGATCCTTCACGCCCATATTCTGGTAATGACGGGTGAACGTGATCTGGTGCTCAATCGTGGATGCCGCACGTTCCTCGGTCTCGATAAACGTGGTTAACTGCGTCGGATTGTTGATGAACCGGTGCGACAGTTGAAGAAACCCTTTGAGGATGGTGAGCTGGTTCAGGATGTCGTGCCGGGTGACACTCGCGAGCAGGTGTAATTTTTTGTTTGCCTGTCGCAACGCCTCCTCCATCTGTTTGCGCCCGGTGATGTCCCGGTCGATGCCGCGGAACCCAACAAAGGATCCGTCAGCTTTATAGATCGGCTTTGCCCGGCTCTCCAGGATGACATGATGCCCATCTTTATGGATCCAGCATGGATCATTCGATACCATGTTTTCCGGATTCGTCGCCGCTGCCCGGAATACTTCCTCACTGGACCTGGCAGATGCAGGATCTAAAAAGTCGAAAGGATTTTTTCCGACGAGTTCTTCCGGTGTATATCCCAGGATACCCTCCACCTGAGGGCTTACATACACAAAGGTGGTGTGATCATCGGTCTGCCAGACGATATCCGCAGTGGCGGTGATCAGGTCGCGGAACCGTTCCTCGCTCTCCAACAGTGCCTTCTTTGCCCGGTTATGTTCCGTGATATCCTCAAAGAGAAAGAACCTGCCGAAGTACCGGTCACGTGCATCCCGGATCTGGGAGGAGAAGCACCGGATGATCCGCCCGTCAATAAAGGTGAGTTCATGTTCAATGACAGAATGAACCTCTTCGTTCTCGAGGGACTTACAGGATGCGAGAAAAGCGGGGGGATTCACAACCTGCCGGGTAAAATAGGAAAGGAGATCAGAATTTTTCAGTTCCCGCTTCGTTAAGGATGCCCTGATCGTTTGTAATCCCCAGATGGTGACAAACCGGTCATTGAAGTAGACGATCTCATCCGTCCGGTTGTCCACGATAAGGAGCCCGAACGGAGAACCGATCGAGATCTGGTTGAGGATGCTCTCATCAAGCTGGAGTTGCTCTCTTGTCTTCCACAAGGACTCCTCGGTCTTTTTCCGTGCGGTGATATCCTCAAATGTGGTATAGACTTGGCAGGGACGGGTCTCGTTCGGTTTGAACTGCGGGATCGCGTCAACGATGATCCAGTGGCAGATCCGGTCGACCGGGTTGTTCACACCCAGCGTGTCCTGTGCATTTTTTCCGGTCGCAAGCGAGACCATGGCAGGATGGGCATCCATTCCATAGGGTGTGCCGTCATCGTGGACCACCGTCCAGGGGAGTTCTGCGGGAGTCCTGCCCTTCATCTGGTCAAACGAGAGCCCCGTGATCCGTTCTGCCGCCGGGTTCACTTTCGTGATCCTGCCCGTCCGATCGTGATAGACCACGCCCTGCAACATCGTCTCGAACAGGGTCCGGTACTGGTCTTCAGACTGTCGGAATGCCGATTCCACCCGCCTTCGTTCGACTGCCGCGATGATCTTCAATGATAGTTCCGTGAACTGGGGTTTCGGGGCGCCGCCTTTCTGGAGATAGAAATCTGCACCGTTCTCGAACGCTGCGATCGCGATCTCTTCCCTTCCTTTTCCGGTGAACATGATAAAGGGAAGCAGCGGGTATTCTTTACGGATGCTCTTTAGTAAATCGATACCGTTCATGTCGGGCATCTGGTAATCGGAGACGACCGCATCGAACGTGCGGGTGCTGAGTTTTTCGAGTGCAATTTTAGCGGACGGTGCAGTGTCTACGATAAATCTCCCGAGTTTTTCAAGGAAGGTTCTTCCGGTTTCGAGTAGTGCGGATTCATCATCCACAAGAAGGACAGTGATCGTTGAAGACCGACCTCACATAATATATTCTGTGTGGGGCGATAGGGAATTTAAAGATATCTGCATAAAAAGGGGGATATACCCGGAGATTTTGGGCAGGAACCGGTCTGCTCCTGCCAGAGAGCACGAAAATAAACGAACCATGATGGAGATCCCAAACGAAGCTCCCAAAAGACCGGTAAGACCGCAAAGGAATTTTAACTTCCGGAGATGACTCTCCTGCATGAAATGCTGGCGTGACCTTTCGCATGATTGTGTGGAGAACGACTGCCCGATGTGGATGGAGGGATTTGCTCCCGAGGATCTTGCACGCGGGACTGATTCGTTCGGTCTGAATGAGAGTAAATGTGCGTGCGTGTATAAGGAGAAGTTCGAGTTTGTGCAGATCCTCGCGAAGTTAGTAACGCAGATGGAGGACGAGAGGGACTTCGATGACGATGATGATGATATTATGGATGAAGTGATCACGAAACTCATCGAGGATGCTAAAGAGAAGAAGCAGATGCCCAAGGGAACACCCGTTCCCGAGCTGAAGAAACCTGCAAAGACCAGGTCGAACAAGAAAGGACAGAAGCACTGATTCGCACCTGTTCGTTGCGTGCTCATCCCGGTGGGTGAACCCCACTTTTTTGACCTTTCTTCCAGGTTGGAAGGGCTTTGTTGTTTTTCGGTTCTTCTCCGGTTTCGGGATAGATTTTTGATTTTTCCCGCGCACAAAACTTCCCTATCGCTGCGTCCCCCTGATTGTGTGCCCCGGATGGAGTATCGCACACGCTTCCCGGCGGATGAACCGTAGCCCTATCCAGACCTTTTCGACATAGCAGCTGAAGCATTCAATAGCTCCCTTGTTGCCACGATTGACAGACGGCACCGAAGGGAGACCGTGCCAGCTATAAAAAGGAACCTTTTTGTATCCCCGCGTGGACAATCAAACTAGCCGCGATCTTGTGGGTACACAAAGACCGGTCCGGGGCATGGGGTCATGAATGCAACAACCAGGAATGTCAGGCATAGGAAGGCGGGCAACCAGTGGCAGGAATCCGGGCGGAGCATGACGCCGGTATGCCGGGTGCAGGGAGTGGGTCGCGGATGAACCTGCCCGACCGGTTGGAACACCAGGACATCCTGTGGATCGTTGCGATCCTCGGTACCTCAGCCGCAGCGCTTCTGTTAAATCTCGTGGGACTCCTGTTCGGGATCTCCACTGCCGTCCCGCACATCCTGTACATTCCTGTCGTGCTCGCCGCGTACCGGTACCCCCGCTGGGGTGCGCACATTGCCGGGTGTATCGGTGTGATATATTTCCTCCTGGTGCTCTTCTTACGGATGGGCGTCTGGAGCACGGTTGGCGAGGCGTTCGTCCGGGTCCTTGTTCTTGTCGTGATCGGGTGGCTGATCGCGTATCTCACCCGGCGGTTACGCGAGCACGAAACGCTCTACCAGGGACTTTTCGACCACTCCGAAGCGGGCAGTATCCTTGTCTCCGGCACGGGCAGCACCCGGACGATCGAAGCGCTGAACTGGAAAGCCGCAGACCTGCTGCGCCGGAAATCCGCTGAACTCATGGGCACGTCCTTAACGAGCATCTGGGATGGTGAGGACGAGAAGACCTTCTTCTCCCGTCTCGCAAGCGAAGGTGCGGTCTACGCTACCGAGACCCGGTTTTTGTTACCCGAAGAGAATACTCTTGTCGTTCTCGTCTCTGCGTCTGTGCTCCCCGGTGAACGGGCAATTCTCACATTCTTCGATATCACGAGCCGGGTGCATGCCGAGCATGCGTTAAAGACCGCAAATGACAAACTCCTCCTCCTCTCCCGCTTCTCGGAAGATCACCTCCACCGGTCGGTGGACCAGATCATCGAGACGGTTGATGAGGCGGATGCACACTGTACGGACACGGGTCTCAGGGTGTACTTCGAACGGATCCGGACCCTCACATGGAATGCCATTCGCCAGCTCCTACTCACAGAATCCTATAAGGATCTCGGGGCGCTCCCCCCGGTCTGGATCAGCGTACAGCGGGTTCTGGATGCTGCCCGGCTCCCGGCTGATGACGGTACCGTCTCGATCCGGTGCTGGGCGGGACGTCTCGAGATCTACGCCGATCAGCTCTTTGCCGATGTCCTCACCCATCTTGTCGAGAACTCGCTCAGGCACGGCAAAGGCAGGGTGAAAAATATTGTTGTCACGTATCACGAGACGCGCGACGGGCTTCTCCTCTGCCTGCACGATGACGGTTACGGCATTCCAGCGGCGAAAAAGCAGGAGATCTTCGAGTACGATGCCGGAAAACATGCGGGCATCGGGCTTTTTATCTGCCGGCAAATCGTCGAAGTCACCGGCATGACCATCGAGGAGACCGGCACAGAAGGCAAGGGTGCACGGTTTATCATCCATGTTCCCCCGGACGGGTACCGTATCGAGGGTTCACACGAAGATGCGCCCCCACTCGCGGTATCCTCCGTCCCCGCCCGGCATGTCGCACAGCACAGCACCGGTGCCACCGTCCGGGAACTCTCCTCTGCCGAGTTCCCTCTCGCAGAAGTGCTCTGGGTCGACTACCACAACACGAAAAGTGACATACGGACCGACCGGATCTTTGCGGCGTTCCACGACGGTGTCACGGTCTCGGTCGCTCGCTGCAAACGGCACCCGGATGGGTTTGAGGTGGATGGCGTGTTCACCCCGGTCACCCAGCGGGGTCACGGGTACGCGAACGCGGTTGTCTGGGGACTTGTCGAGGCGTGCGGGCAGGAGACCCTCTACATGCATTCTGTCTGGAATCTGACGAAATTCTACGGAAATTATGGGTTTGTTCCCATTGACGAGAAGGAACTCCCCCCGACAATCCGGGAGCGGTTTGCATGGGCAGGCGGGGAGATGGAGGGGGCGAACGTCCGCCCGATGCGACGCATACCTCCTCCCGGATGAAGAGCGGGTACTGATCCCGTGCCCATGCCAACGGGTACCTGTGGTACCTGCGCCGGCGAATTTGCACCCGATCCGGAATTGCCTGAAACGATCCGGGGGATCTCCTGACGATCTCCCGGATCGCCCGGATACGGAAAAGTCCGGATACCGTGTGAAGGTCGCGGGATCCATAGTGAAGAAGCGATCCTTTAATCTTCGCCGCGCCGAGATCAGTATCACAGCGGGGAGCCGGGTATGTCGTTTATCATTACGCTCTATGTCCAGGAAGGGATCGTTATGGCAAGTGACAGTCGCCTGACGGTAAACCGTCACGAACAGCGGAGCGATCCCGATGTGCGGATCTCCATCCCCCTGTCGGATGCGAATTACAAGACGTTTCTTGCGCCGGGGAACATTGGGATCTCCACGTTCGGGGCAGCGGATATCAACGGGGTTCCCCTCAGCGGGTACATCGAAGCCTTCATCGCTGAACGCCTCGTCTCCGGCACTGTCCCGCTCCCGCAGATCTCCCGGTTGATCCTTGAGCATTTCCGCGCAGTAACCCCGGTTCCGGACACGTCCTTTCATATCGCCGGCTATACGACCGAAAATGGCAGGCGGGTCCCGCAGGTCTGGTCGGTTGGTCTCCGCGAGAATGTCGCACGGCAGGCAAACGAGCCCGGTCAGCAGGGGGCGGTCTGGGGCGGCGAGACC
>Ga0247841_10004205_pt1 | contig 25104 bp, 22 predicted proteins | sample LaCruzMarch2015__2_FD_192410 | JGI IMG/M metagenome (GOLD analysis project Ga0247841, IMG submission 192410) | Freshwater microbial communities from meromictic Lake La Cruz, Castile-La Mancha, Spain - LaCruzMarch2015_18m | ecosystem: Environmental > Aquatic > Freshwater > Lake | place: Spain... | reverse complement strand
GTCCTGGCATATTATGTCCGCGGAATACTCTTCCGGGAGTAGTACTTGATCCGATGGAACCAACGCGGCGCCGAGAGGTTGAACCATGCGTCATTGGTCCGCCCTTCCAATGCCAACGCTTCATACCACCCTGAAATCCCTTACCGATGGAAATTCCGCTAACATCGACAAAATCACCAGGGTTAAACATATCCACCTTAAGCTCATCGCCAATCTTATACTCTTTTGTTGCATCTTTAGGCAACTCACGCATAAGCTTACGGGCTGAAATGTTTAATTTCTTAAAAATCCCGGCAATAGGTTTCTTAAGCTTATTTTCATGAACTGATTCGAAACCTAACTGGACGCTGTTTGGTTTTATTGAAAGCACCGGACATGGCCCTGCTTCAATCGCGGTAACACTTACTAAAGCGCCGTCATCGCTAAAAACTTGAGTCATGCCTATTTTTTTACCGATTATTCCGACCATTATTTAATCTCTACATCAACCCCTGCGGGTAGATTTAGCTTTCTTAATGAATCAATTGTTTTAGCTGTAGGCTCAAATATATCAATAAGCCTTTTATGGGTTGTTAAATCAAACTGCTCACGGGATTTTTTATCAATTACTACAGAGCGTAGTACGGTATAAATCTCGCGCCTTGTTGGAAGCGGCACTGGGCCGGCAATCTTGGCGCCAGTGCGTTTCGCAGTTTCAACAATCTCGATTACAGCTTGATCCAGCAACCTGTGATCATATGCTTTTAATTTTATTCGAATCTTCTGCTGTTGAGTCATAGTATTTTTAAGCAATAACCTCGGTAACTACGCCTGCACCTACGGTATGCCCACCTTCACGAATAGCAAAGCGGGATTCCTTTTCCATGGCGATAGGTATAATTAATTCTACATCGACACTAACGTTATCTCCGGGCATAACCATTTCTACTCCGGCTGGTAACGCAACATTACCTGTAACGTCAGTAGTACGAAAATAGAACTGAGGACGATAACCTTTAAAGAACGGAGTATGTCTTCCGCCTTCTTCTTTTGTTAAAACGTAAACCTGTGCCTTAAATTTGGTATGAGGAGTAATAGACTTAGGTGCAGCAATAACCATACCGCGTTCAATATCTTTTCTTTCAACACCTCTTAAAAGTAGGCCGACATTATCTCCGGCCTGACCTTCATCAAGTAACTTGCGGAACATTTCAATACCTGTTACAACAGTTGATTTAACTTCCGGTCTTAAGCCGACCAATTCAACTGTTTCATTTAATTTTACTTTACCGCGTTCAATTCTACCAGTTCCAACTGTACCTCTACCTTCAATACTAAAGACATCTTCAACTGCCATAAGTAATGGTTTGTCCAAGTCTCTGGTAGGTAAAGGTATAAATTCATCGCAGGCCTTGATTAAATCTAATATCGGCTTTACATCCGGACTTGTAGGATCCGGGTTAGCCATAGCCTTAGAAGCGCTTCCGCGGATAATCGGAGTTTTATCTCCAGGGTATCCATATTTTGTTAATAATTCTCTTACTTCCATCTCAACTAGATCTAATAGTTCATTATCAGTAACCAGATCAACTTTGTTTAAGAATACTACCATGGAAGGTACGTTTACCTGACGTGCTAAAAGTATATGCTCTCTTGTCTGAGGCATAGGGCCATCAGCAGCCGAAACAACCAGGATTGCGCCATCCATCTGTGCGGCTCCAGTAATCATGTTTTTGATATAATCAGCGTGTCCCGGACAGTCAATATGTGCATAGTGACGGGCATCAGATTCATATTCAACGTGGGCAACAGAAATTGTAACTACTTTTGTTTCATCTCTAACTGTGCCACCCTTAGCGATATCTGCATATTCTCTTGCTGTTGCTCTACCTAACTTTGCTGAAACATTACATATTGCAGCAGTCAAGGTTGTTTTACCGTGATCAATGTGTCCAATGGTTCCGATATTTACGTGTGGCTTACTCCTTACAAACTTTTCTTTAGCCATTCTTTCCTCCTATTTTTTCTTAAAGACTTTTTCTTGTCGAACTGCTTGTAGCAGCAAAACCTGTAATAATTTTTTCAGATATATGTCCAGGCACTTCGCTATAAAACGAAGGCTCCATTGTATACGATGCACGGCCTTGTGTCAAGCTTCTTAATACAGTTGCATAATTAAAAACTTCAGAGAGCGGAATGTTCGCTCTTATGGTTCTTAAGTTTAGTCTTTGTGCCAATGAAATTATTTTTGCCCGTCGAGAACTAAGATCTCCGATTACCTGACCCATAAATTCTTCCGGTACGATAACTTCCATATCCATAATCGGCTCTAATAAAATGGGGCTTGCTTTCCTAAGTCCATCACTAAATGCCAAAGATCCGGCCATTTTAAATGCTAATTCTGATGAATCAACTTCATGAAATGATCCATCTACTAAAACTACTTTTACATCGGTAACGGGAAATCCTGCCAATACACCGCTTTTTGCTGAACCCATAATCCCCTGTTTTACTGCAGGAATAAATTCGCGCGGGATTGAGCCACTTTTAATTTTATCTTCGAAGGTAACACCTGTGCCGGGAGTTTCTTGAGGTTCCATTTCAATAACACAATGTCCGTATTGGCCGCGGCCGCCGCTTTGAGAAATAAATTTTCCAACAGATCTTATTTTTTTGGTTAATGTTTCGCGATATGCAACCTGAGGTTGTCCGACCTGTGCTTCAACATTAAATTCACGCATGATTCTATCGATAATAATTTCAAGATGTAATTGGCCCATACCGGCAATTAAAGTCTGCCCTGTTTCCTGATTATAAGTAACACGGAATGATGGGTCTTCCTCTTCCAGTTTATGCATAGCTAAGCCTAATTTTTCCTGGGCATCCTTAGATTTAGGTTCAATCGCCTGCTGAATTACCGGCTCAGGAAAACGCATTGCTTCGATAAGTATGTGGTTTTTTTCAGTACAAAGAGTTTCTCCGGTCCTTGTCTCTTTTAATCCAACCGCAGCTGCGATTTCACCGCAAGATACGCTCTCTACAATCTCTTGATGATTGGCATGCATTTTAACAAGTTTGGTTACTCTTTCTCTTTCCCGTTTTGATGCATTATATATATAAGTTCCGGAAGATAAAGTGCCGGAATAAACACGAATATAGTTAATTTTACCTACGTAAGGATCGGTTGCAACCTTAAAACAGAGGGCGCAAAACGGTGCTTTCTCAGAAGCCTTTATTTCTTCAAATTCTCCGGTATCAGGATTTGTTCCTTTTATTGGAGGAACATCTAAAGGAGAAGGTAAATAATCTTTTACCGCATCTAGAACTAACTGCACACCCTTATTCTTAAATGACGAACCGCATAATACAGGAACAAATTTATTAGCAATAACACTTTTTCTCATTGCATCCTTGATTTCCTGTACAGATATCTCTCTACTATGTAAGTAATCGTCCATAATCTTGTCATCTGCTTCTGCCAGTTTCTCGATCATTACCATGCGCAACCTTTCAACTTCGGGCATAATCTCAGCAGGGACATCTGTTATCTCAACATTTTTACCCAACTCATCTTTATAAAGAACCAATTTTCTTTCAATTAAATCTACGATCCCGTTAAATCCGGATTCTTTACCAAAAGGCAACTGAATTGCAGCGGCGTTTGCCACTAATCTTTTCTGCATTTGATCGATAACTTCTAAGAAATTACTTCCGGTTCTGTCCATTTTATTAACAAATGCGAGTCTTGGTACCCCATATCTATCTGCCTGACGCCAAACAGTTTCTGATTGAGGCTCGACTCCGCCTACTCCGCAAAACACAACTACTGCGCCATCTAAAACCTTTAAGGATCTTTCGACTTCAATAGTAAAATCTACGTGACCCGGAGTATCAATCAGATTAATATGTATGTCTTTCCAGATACAGGTAGTAGCAGCTGCAGTGATAGTAATGCCTCTTTCCTGTTCCTGGACCATCCAATCCATCGTAGCCGTGCCGTCATGAACCTCGCCCAGCTTATAGTTTTTTCCGGTATAAAAAAGGATACGTTCGCTGGTAGTTGTTTTACCTGCGTCAATGTGGGCGATGATCCCGATATTCCTAATTTTTTCTAAAGGTATTTTTCTTTCCATTTAATAAGCGCATAACTTACGAACACGTAAGTGTGAATAAGTTATTGTGCGATTTAATCCCGATGTTGACATAAGTTTATCTATAGTTAACATCGGGATAAGTTCGGCCATATAAGTTATGTCGTTATCTTGACTAGCTATAAAATAGTTCATATCCAGCGCCATAACTTATGTCCTCACTTACCATTTAAAATGAGCAAAAGCTTTATTGCTTTCAGCCATTTTGTGTGTATCATCTCTCTTCTTTATAGCTGAACCTTCGGCTTTATAGGCAGAAATTATTTCTTCAGCTAATTTTTGTTCCATGGGTTTGCCTTTTTTAGTTTGAGCAAAATCACGGATCCAGCGAAGAGCAATAGAAGTCCCGCGTTCCTGACGTACCTCAATAGGAACCTGATAAGTTGCCCCTCCAACACGACGAGGTTTTACTTCCAGGCGGGGCCGAACATTATCTAAGGCCTTATAAAAAATCTTTAATATATCAACTTCATTAAGATTCTTTTTGACAATTTCAAAAGCACCGTAGACGATTGCTTCAGCTTTAGATTTCTTGCCACAAACCATTACCATGTTGATAAACTTTGCAACAACCTTGCTGTTAAATTTAGGATCTGCTAAAATTACTTTTTCTTGAGCTTTTCTGCGTCTCATTTAGGCCTCTTCGCTCCGTATTTTGAACGTCCTCTTCTTCTTGCGTTAACTCCTGCGGCATCCAATGTGCCCCTGACAATATGATATCTAACACCTGGTAAATCTTTAACACGTCCGCCTCTTACAAGCACAATTGAATGCTCTTGTAAATTATGGCCTTCTCCAGGTATGTAAGCAGTTACTTCTATGCCCGTAGTCAACCTTACCCTGGCAATCTTTCGAAGTGCCGAGTTTGGCTTTTTAGGCGTCATAGTCTTAACCTGTAAACATACACCGCGTCTCTGCGGGCAGGCCTTTAAGGCTGGAGATTTACTTTTTTTCTTTTTTGAAATTCTTCCATGTCTAATTAACTGAGAAATCGTAGGCATATTTTATTCCTTTTTATCCTCTTGGGTCTTAACAACTTCAATGTCGCGATGATCGCGAAAACCTGTCCCTGCTGGAATCAAGTGACCGACAATAACATTTTCTTTTAAACCGAATAATTCATCGCGTTTTCCAGAAGTAGCTGCTTCAGTAAGTACGCGAGTTGTTTCCTGGAAACTTGCCGCTGAAATAAAACTTTCAGTTGTAAGCGATGCCTTGGTTATTCCTAGTAATAGAGGCGTTGCTACAGCAGGCTTTCCGCCTTTTTTGATTACCCGGCTGTTTTCTTTTTGGAAGGTCCATTTATCTACCTGTTGAGTAGCCAAGAACTCAGAATCACCCGGATCTTCGACTCTAACTTTTTTAAGCATCTGGCGGATAATTAACTCAATATGCTTATCATTAATACGCACACCCTGTAAACGATAGACTTCCTGGACTTCATTAACCAAATACTCTTGTAATATTTTATCTCCGCAAACGCGAAGGATATCCTGAAGAACCACTGGTCCGTCGGTTAGCTGCTGACCAGCATTAACCCTGTCACCTTTATAGACGTTAGGATGTTTTCCATGAGGAATAACATATTCCCTTTGCATACCAGTTGTGGATTTAACAATAATAACGCGCTGCCCTTTTTTGGTTTCACCGAATTCAACAAAACCGTCAATTTCACTGATAACTGCCGGTTCTTTTGGACGTCTGGCTTCAAAAAGTTCGGCAACACGAGGAAGACCACCGGTAATATCGCGCGTCTTAACAACCATTCGGGGAATCTTAGCCAAAAGATCACCGCCATCAATGCTTTGACCGTCTTTTACCAGGATATGTGCCCCTATTGGGATAGGATAGATTCCTAGAACTTCTTTATTGGCATCAGAAATAATAATCTGAGGATGATATTCGGGTTTGTGTTCAACAACAACACGCTCAGATAACTTTGTAACAGGATTAAGTTCTTCTTTAACCGTAACATTCTCTTTTAAATCCTCGTATTTTACTACACCGGCAACTTCGGTAAGGATAGGCATAGTATAAGGATCCCAATGCACAAATGAAACATCTTTTGTGGTTTCTCCGCCATCTGGAACTGAAATAAATGATCCTTGAGGGATTGGGTAGCGCTCTAGTTCTCTTCCTTGTTTGTCATTAATACTTAAAGAACCGTTGCGATTTAAAACTACAAATTCTTTATTTTTAGTGGCTATTCTTAAGTTATGATATTTAAGTTCACCCTTATTCTTGGCTTTAATTGATGACTGTTCAATGGTTCTGGAAGCAGTACCACCTATGTGGAAGGTTCTCATGGTTAACTGAGTACCGGGCTCGCCAATACTTTGAGCAGCTACTACACCAACTGCCTCGCCGAGCTCAACAACCCGGCCAGTGGCTAGGTTTCTACCGTAACATTTTGTGCAAACACCACGCCCAGATTCGCAGGTTAAAACGCTACGGATACGGATTTTTTCTATACCCAACTTCTCAATCATGTCTGCTTTTTCTTCAGTAATCTCGTTTCCGGCTTCAACTATAACCTCATCAGTAATGATGTCAACAATGCTATCTAAAGCTACTCGGCCAATGATTCTATCTTTTAAAGAAACAACTTCTTCGTCGCCTTCAATAATTGCAGCAACCGTTATACCATTAAGCGTGCCGCAATTTTCTTCGGCAACAATAACTTCCTGAGCAACATCAACAAGTCTACGGGTTAAATAACCTGCGTCTGCAGTTTTAAGTGCGGTATCGGCCAAACCTTTACGTGCACCGTGAGTAGAAATAAAATACTCCAGAACATTTAAGCCTTCTCTAAAATTTGCAGTAATAGGGCTTTCGATAATTTCACCTGATGGTTTTGCCATTAGCCCTCTCATACCGGCCAACTGTCTAACCTGTAAACGTGAACCACGGGCTCCGGAATCCGCCATCATAAATATTGGATTAAATTGAGCCATACCCTTAAAAAGCAGGTTTGAGACCTCGTCAGTTGCATGGGTCCAGATATCTATAATTTTTGCCTTACGCTCACTATCGGTAATTACACCTTTACGGTACTGATCCTCAACTTTAGCAACTCTTTCTTTGGCCTCTTTTAAAACTTCGGGCTTAGCTTCGGGTATTTGCATATCATCTATACCTATAGAAATTCCTCCTAAAGTACCTTGCTCAAATCCTAATCTTTTAATAGCGTCTAACAATAATACGGTAGTGGCGTGTCCAAAACGTTTGTAACATTCAACAACTATATCACTGACCCTGCCTTTGTTTAATTCTTTATTTACAAAACCAAATTCTTTTGGTAATACCTGATTAAATATTGTGCGTCCAACCGTAGTAGTCACTGTTTGTACACCGGGAGTAATTTTCTTATCCTCTAAATTAAAGACGCAATCAACTCTTAATTTAATTTTAGCATGCAATTCAACTGCCTTATCTTCATAAGCTACTATTACTTCATCACTGTTTGCAAAAGACATACCTTCGCCTTTTGACCCAGCTCTTTCTTTTGTTAAATATGATACCCCCAGGATAATATCCTGAGTAGGCGAAAGTACCGGACGCCCATCGGCAGGCGAAAAAATATTATTTGCTGCCAGCATTAAAATCTTAGCTTCTAATTGAGATTCTAGCGATAGTGGAACATGCACAGCCATCTGATCGCCGTCAAAGTCTGCGTTAAAAGCAGTACAAACCAAAGGATGAATCTTAATAGATTTTCCTTCGATTAGAAGCGGCTGAAACGCTTGAATACCTAAACGGTGCAGAGTTGGTGCTCGGTTTAATAATACAGGATGGTCTTTTATTACTTCATCTAAGATATCCCAAACCTCAATTTTACCACGCTCGACCATGCGGCGAGCGCCTTTAATCGTATGCACAAAACCTTTTTCTCTTAATTTTTTGATAATAAATGGCTCAAACAACTCTAAGGCCATTTGCTTAGGAAGGCCGCATTCGTGAAGTTTTAATTCCGGGCCCACCACAATGACTGAACGGCCGGAATAATCAACACGCTTACCTAAAAGATTCTGTCTAAATCTGCCCTGTTTACCCTTTAACATATCGGAAAGGGATTTTAATGGCCTATTATTTGCTCCCATTACCGCTTTTCCGTGTCGGCCATTATCCAGTAATGCATCGACAGCTTCCTGAAGCATGCGCCTTTCGTTACGGATGATAATTTCAGGGGCGCTTAATTCCATCAATTTACGCAGACGATTATTACGATTAATTACACGCCGATATAAATCATTGAGGTCACTAGTAGCAAATCTTCCACCGTCTAGTGGGACTAAAGGTCTTAAATCTGGCGGAATAACCGGAAGCATCTCTAAAATCATCCATTCAGGACGATTCCCGGATTTCTTGAAATCCTCAACAATCTTCAAGCTCTTTAACCCTTTTCTATTACCTAAAGCATCTTTAGATTTTTCTAGATCTCGGCGTAATTTCCGGCATTGTGCATCTAAATCCAACTCTTTTAAAAGTTCCTGGATTGCTTCGGCGCCGATTTTTGCCTTGAAATTCGAGCCGTATTTTTCTATAGCTTCCTGATATTTTTCTTCGCTTAAAAGTTCCTTTTTCTTCAAAGGTGTTGTGCCCGGATCAACTACAACATATTCCTCATAATAAATAATCTTTTCTAAATCGCGTAAGCCTATATCAAGAAGAGCAGACATACGGGACGGTACTGCCTTAAAAAACCAGATATGTGTTACTGGTGTAGCTAATTCGATGATACCCATACGCTCACGTCTAACAGAAGAACGATCAACTGTAACTCCGCAACGGTCGCAGGTTATTCCCTTAAACTTGATACCTTTATATTTACCACAGTTACATTCCCAGTCGCGAACCGGACCAAATATCTTTTCGCAAAAAAGCCCGTCTTTTTCTGGTTTAAGCGTGCGATAATTTATAGTTTCGGCTTTTTTAACCTCTCCCTTAGACCAGGATTTAATTATCGCAGGAGACGCTATCTTTATTGAGATACTATCAAAGGAAACTATTTCTTCCATTATTTAGCCTTTTCTGTCCGGATATCTAAACCCAGACCTTGTAACTCTTTAATTAAAACGTTAAATGATTCTGGAGTTCCATGAGTTAAACGCTGCTCACCCTTAACAATTGCTTCATAGATTCGCGTTCTTCCCGAAACATCGTCGCTCTTAACCGTAAGCATTTCTTGTAAACTAAATGCAGCACCATAGGCTTCTAATGCCCAAACTTCCATTTCTCCAAGTCTCTGTCCACCAAATTGAGCTTTACCTCCTAATGGCTGTTGAGTAACTAAAGAATATGGACCAATTGAACGGGCGTGAATTTTCTCATCAACAAGATGTATAAGTTTCATTACGTACATATAACCTACGGTAACTTTATGATCAAATGGTAAACCGCTGTATCCATCATAAAGATTAATTTTACCATCTTCAGGCAAACCTGCTTTTTTCAACATTTCTTTGATTTCTGATTCTTTGGCGCCGTCAAAAACCGGAGAAGCAATATGCAGCCCTAAAGCCTTTGCTGCCCATCCTAAATGGCATTCAAGTATCTGACCTACGTTCATACGTGAAGGTACGCCCAGAGGATTTAAAACAACCTCTACAGGAGTACCATCAGGCATATAAGGCATATCTTCTTCAGGCATAATTCTGGCAACCACACCTTTATTCCCGTGACGACCAGCTAACTTATCACCTTCAGCAAGTCTACGTTTTGTAGCAATATAAACAACAACCCTCTTTAAAACACCTGCCGGAAGCTCATCACCACGTCTTACTTTCTCAATTTCCTGCTCTTCTTCAGCGATTAATTCCTGGATTTGTTCATCAAAAGAAGCAGCAAGAATTTTTGCTTCTTCATGTTCGCTAAAATCGAATTTCTCGACTTTTTTCTTGTCAATTCCTAAAAGTTGCGCAAGTCTTGTAGTTTTCTCGGTCTGTATAAATTCGATTTCTTGTTTATAGTAAGTTTTTAATTCTCGGATCTTAGCTAACTCTTTAGATTTTTCTTCTTTGGATTTTCTGCCTCTATCTTTTCTGGCAAAAACATGAACGTCAATGACTACGCCTTCAACTCCCGGAGGAACAATTAAAGATGTATCTCTTACGTCCCCGGCTTTTTCTCCGAATATTGCCCTTAATAATCTTTCTTCGGGAGAAGGTTCAGAATCAGTTTTAGGCGTGATCTTACCTACGAGGATATCCCCGGGTGCAACTTCTGCACCGATACGGATAATCCCGCTTTCATCTAAATTGCCTAAAGCCTCTTCACTGACATTAGGAATATCACGGGTGATTTCTTCGTTTCCTAAGCGAGTTTCAGTAGCTTCAATATCGAACTCTTCTATATGTATAGAGGTAAAGGTATCCTCTTTAGCTAACTTTTGGCTGATAAGTATGGCGTCTTCAAAATTATAACCGCGCCAGGGCATGAATGCTGCTAAAACATTCTTACCTAGAGCTAGCTCTCCGCCTTTTGTAGCAATACCGTCAGCAATAACATCTCCTTTTTCAACTTTATCGCCTAACTGTACTATTGGTCTTTGATTTAAGCAGGTATCATTATTTGTTCGCAAGAACTTCTTTAAATGATAAATTCTTTTCCCAACGGTTATAGATGAGGCATCTACGCTGGTAACCTTTCCGCTTTCTTCAGATACAATAACTGTTCCCGAATCGCGGGCAACTTTTTCTTCCATTTGGGTTCCAACAATCGGGGCTTCAGTAATCATTAAAGGTACACCCTGTCTTTGCATATTTGAACCCATAAGCGCTCGGTTAGCGTCGTCATGCTCTAAGAATGGTATTAAGGAAGCAGCAACCGAAACTAACTGTTTAGGAGAGACATCCATGTATTCAACTTTTTTACCCGGAACCTTAGGGAAATCGTCTCTATAGCGGCAGGAAACCTCTTTCTCTACAAAATATCCGTTTTCATCTAGAGGTACATTAGCCTGCGCAATTACCTTATCTTCTTCGATATCTGCTGTTAGATATTCAATTTTCTTAGTAACCCTGCCATCTTCAACTTTACGGTACGGTGTTTCAAGCAAACCTAGAGGATTAACTCTGGCAAAAGTACTTAAGGAAGCAATTAAACCGATATTCGGGCCTTCAGGTGTTTCTATTGGACAAACACGGCCATAATGAGACGGGTGAATGTCTCTGACTTCAAAACCAGCCCGCTCGCGGGATAAACCTCCAGGACCAAGGGCACTTAATCTTCTTTTATGGGTCATCTCTGCTAACGGATTGATTTGATCCATAAACTGAGATAGCTGCGAACGGCCGAAGAAATCCCTGATCTGGTTAGAAAGTAATTTTGAATTAATAAGGTAGTGGACATTTAAGCTATCAAATTCACTTAAGATGCTTAATCTCTCACGGATAGATCTTTCAACCCTGCTTAAGCCGATCCTGATCTGATTCTGCACTAATTCCCCTACCGTTTTAATACGGCGATTACCTAAATGATCGATATCATCAATCTTACCTATATCTTGATTAAGATTAATAAGATATTCTATTACCTTAATAATAGTAGCTGAATCAAGTATCCTTTTATCCAAAGACACATCCATGCCTAGTTTTCGGTTTAAAATAAATCTTCCTGCCCGCTCAAGATCATATCTGGCAGGATCAAAGAATAATCTGTAGAATAAACCTTCAGCCGCTTCTTTTGTGACAGGTTCAGTAGGCCTCATCTTGCGATAAAAATCAAGATAAGCCTCTTCTTTATTTTTTGTAAAATCTTTCTTTAAGGTATTTGTGATTTCCGGATATTCTTTGCCAAAAGCTGCGATGATATCTTTATCTTCTGAAAAACCAAGAATTCTTAAGATTTGGGTAGCGGGAAAATTTCTGCGGCGATCAACATAGGCAATAATTGTTTCGGTAAGATCGTATTTAAATTCAAGCCAGGCTCCGCGGTAAGGTATGACCCTCCCGTGAAAAATAGTTTTTCCTGTAGGATGCTCTTCTTTCTCAAAAGATACGCCAGGAGAGCGCTGTAATTGGCTTACTACTACACGTTCGTCGCCATTTACAATAAAGGTGCCTGTTTCGGTCATTAACGGTATTTCACCAAAGTAGGCATCCTGCTCTTTTGTTTCCTTAGGAGTGATTAATCTGAATTTTACCTTTAGAGGAAGGGCATAGGTCAGACTCCTATTCTTAGCTTCGGAGATTGTATACTTTGGCTTACCTAATGAATAGCTGATAAACTCAAGCTTTATGGCGCGGTTAGGACTTTCAATAGGAAATATTTCTTCAAAAACTTCCTGCAGTCCTTGGCGTTTCTTTTCTGAAATCGGGACCTCAAATTGAAGGAACTCATGATAGGCTTCTAGCTGAACATCGAGAAGATTAGGAATATCATAAACTTCCTTGAGTTTGGCAAAACTCTTTCGCTTAATCATATCTGGCTTCCTATTATAAAAACTAAGAAAATCGATAAAATTTTATTATTTTAATTCTACTGTGGCACCGGCAGCTTCTAACTTTTTCTTTAATTCTTCTGCCTCTTCTTTAGTCGCACCTTCTTTTAAAGGTTTTGGTGCAGCATCAACTAAATCTTTGGCTTCTTTAAGTCCTAGGTTCGTAATGGTGCGGACTTCTTTAATAACTGCGATTTTGTTTGCGCCTGCACTAGTTAAGACTACAGTAAATGTAGATTTTTCTTCGGCAGCAGCAGCACCAGCACCGGCGGCACCGCCAGCAGCAGGAGCAGCCATCATCGGCATATTTGCCTTTACGCCAAACTTTTCTTCCAAAGCCTTGACTAAATCTGCGAGTTCAAGTACTGTCATACTCTCTATCGACTTAATCATTTCATCCAAATTTGCACTAGCCATTTCTTCCTCCTTTTAACTTGTTTTCTTTTGTTTTATTTGATCTAAGCAAATAACAAATTTAGCTAAAACCTGATTTAATGTGATAGCTAAACCTGATATAGGTGAATTTAATGTACAAACCAATTGCGCCCTTAAAACTTCCTTTGACGGAAGTTTAGACATGATCTCGATATCTGCTTTAGCGATAATTTTATTTTTTAATGAACCACCCTCTAGTTTTAGCTTATCGTGTTCTTTTGTAAAATTAAACAGAACACGACTGGCTGCAACAGGTTCATCTTTTATGAATATAAGCCCACAAGGTCCTTCAATGTTCTTAACCAAGGTTTCTAACCCTGAATCCTTTAAGGCCCTTCGGGCAACGCTATTCTTAACAACAAATAGCGAAGAGTTTGTTACCTTTAAAATCTGCCTTAGTGAACATAAGTCCGGGCTGGATACGCCAGAATACTTTACGATAAAAACAGCGTCCGATTTCTTTAAGGTATTTTTAATTCTGTTTTCTGAGACTTCTTTAAATATTAAGCCAATTTTTTTCATAATATATTAGATTGCTAAATTTAATCCTGGATTCATTGAGGTAGTAATGGAAATGCTTTGGACAAATTTACCCTTAACTGATGCAGGTTTTGATTCGTTTAATGCTTCAATGACCTTAAAAGCATTGTCATAAATTTTATCTTCGCTAAACGAAATTTTCCCGACAGCTAAATGCACTCCTCCTTGTTTATCTACACGAAACTCAACCTTACCCTTTTTAACGTCTTCGATGGCTTTAAGGATATCATTAGTTACTGTCCCCGTTTTAGGACTGGGCATTAAGCCTCTCGGTCCTAAAGCCTTACCTAATTTACTTAAGTCTTTCATCATTTCAGGTGTAGCAATTGCGCAATCAAAATCAAGAAATCCACCGGCTACTTTTTCTATCAGCTCTATACCGCCAACATAATCTGCGTTTGCACCACGGGCAATCTTCTCATGCTCACCCTTACAAAAAACAGCCACACGGATTTTTTTCCCTGTGCCGTGTGGCAATATTACTGTACCTCTGACCATCTGATCTGATTTTTTAGTATCAACGTTAAGATGAAAATGCAGATCTACAGAGCTATCAAACTTTGTAGGAGACATTTTCTTCAGCGCTGTGACAGCATCTTTAAGCTGATAAACTTTATCTTTATCTAAACCCTTGGCTGATTCCTTATATCTTTTACTATAACTCTTCATAAGTTTTTAATCCTCAACCACTATGCCCATACTGCGGGCTGTTCCTGAAATTATTTTTATAGCCTGTTCTAAATCGGAAGTATTTAAATCCGACATTTTAGCCTTGGCAATTTCTTCAACCTGTTTCTTGGTTACTTGACCGATTGTTTCTTTGCCCGCAATTCCTGAAGCTTTGGCAAGATTTGCTGCCCTTTTTAATAATACCGATGATGGTGGGCTCTTAATAATAAAAGTAAAAGAACGATCGTCATAAACACTGATAACTACCGGTAGAATAAGCCCATCCTTGCCTTTGGTTTGCTCATTAAATTGTTTACAAAACTGCATAATATTAACGCCGTGTTGTCCTAAAGCTGGACCTACCGGAGGCGCAGGATTTGCCTGGGCTCCTGGTACATGCAGTTTAATTTGTGCTTTAATTGCTTTCTTAGCCATTTATATTTTTTCTACTTGCCAGTATTCCAGCTCAACTGGAGTTGAACGACCAAAAATAGAAACACTGACCTTTATTTTACCTTTTTCCGGATGAATCTCATCAATTGTACCGTTAAAATTTTGAAATGGTCCTTCGGTTACCCTAACTTGTTCACCTTTCTCAAAAATTATCTTGGGGCTTGGTTTTGCCTGTGTATCTTTTGTTTTCTTTAGTATATTATCAACCTCTGACTGAGGAAGCGGCATAGGTTTTTTTCCTAAACCAATAAAACCGGTTACCCCGGGAGCATTTTTTACAAATAAATACGTCTGTTCATTTAATTCCATCTCTACAAGTAAATAACCCGGGAAAAACTTACGCTGAGTAATTTTTTTCTTTCCGGATCTAACTTCAGAAATTTGTTCGGTAGGAATAACCACGCTAGGTATTAATTCTCCCAGTCCACTTGTAGTAATCTTATTTTCTAGGGAAGTCTTAACCTTATCTTCTAAACCTGTCTGTGTATGTACTACGTACCAGTGTTTCATCTAAATAATATACTCAGTAATTTTGAGAGCATTATATCAATTGCCCCTATAAAAAGCCCTAAGAGTACTGTAACTACAATTACTATAATAGTAGAAGCAATTAGCTCGTCTCTTGTACTCCAGGCTACCTTGGTTAACTCAACCCTTACTTCTTTTAAGAAATTTATTGGTTTTGAAATTATACTCATATTTTCTTTTTCGTTTCCAAAACTACAGGAGCGGCAGGACTTGAACCTGCAGTCACGGTTTTGGAGACCGTTGGTTTGCCATTAACCGACGCCCCTAAAAAATCACTTTATTTCTTTGTGCGGGGTATGTTTATGACAGGACCTATTGCAAAACTTCTTTATCTCTAAACGATCCTGATGCAATTTTTTATTCTTTGTCGTCGTATAGTTTCTGTTCTTGCAAACCGTACACTCTAATGTAATTATTTCGCGCATTTAATTTTTTAAGTAAGCTGGAGACGAGAATTGAACTCGTGACCCCGTCCTTACCAAGGACGTGCTCTGCCGACTGAGCTACTCCAGCATTATCGGACTCACTCCGTCGGTCAAATTATTATAAAAATAAAAAAAAATCACCTAAGAATTTTATTTAAATTCTCTTTTTTTACGATACTCGTTTATTGAATTAAAGTATTGTATTACTAGAGATTTACGTAAGCAAAGAAGTATATACTACCAGTGGTAAGTTGTCAAGTAAATTTTTAAGAATTTATAGATTACTTAAAATTGCGAAATTCTCTAAGCTTATATCATCCGGCCTAATATCCTTAGAAAGTCCTGTAATCTCAAAGAATTCATCTAATCTTTTTTCAGGTAATGTTTCTTTTAGGCTGTTTCTTAAAGTCTTCCTTCTCTGATTAAAGCACTTCCTTATTATGTTAAACAAGGCCTCTTCGCTTTTTACTGCTACGGGGTAATTATCCCTGATTAATAACTCTAGAAAACATGAATCGACCTTAGGTACCGGATTAAAACTTGTTTTCTTAATTATAAATAAAATCTTAGGGATACAGTAATATTGCACAAAACAACTAAACGAACCATAGGCTTTTGATCCGGGGGATGCAATAATTCTTTCGGCAAATTCTTTCTGAACTGTAATAAAAATAGCTTTTACATTACTTCGAAAATTTATAAGTCGTTCAATTATCGGACTGGTTATATAATAAGGGATATTACCAAAAACTTTTATTTTTTGTTTAATGAGATTCTTTTTTAAGTATCCGTCCAAATCAAATTTTAAGAAATCCTGGTTTATTATTTCTACATTACTGGTATTTTGAAAATTTTTCTCTAACGCTGTCTTTAGGCGTCTATCGATCTCAACCGAACAAAGCTTCTTAACCAGGGGAGCGATTAGCGTAGTAAGTTCTCCCCTGCCTGGGCCAATTTCAATAACAGTATCATTAGAAGATAATTCTAAAGAACTGATAATTTTCTTTTGGATATTCTTATCGATTAAAAAATTCTGTCCTAGGCTTTTCTTTGGGATAATACGCATTTTACGGCAAGCTTTATTGCAGCGATTAAAGAATCTGGGTTTATAAGTTTTCTTCTATTTACTATATCAAATGCAGTGCCGTGTAATGGGGATGTCCGTATAAAGGGAAGGCCAAGCGTAATATTTACTCCGCTGTCTTTACCAATTAACTTTAGGGGTATTAATGCCTGATCATGATACATAGCCATTACACAATCGTATTCCTTATTTGAAGCGCGCAAAATAGCGATATCAGCCGAAATAGGCCCGTCGATCTTCCGATTAGCCTTTCTTAGTCTTATCAATATGGGTTTAATAATTTTATTCTCCTCTTCGCCTATTAATCCATTATCTGAAGCATGGGGATTAATGCCACAGACAACAAGCCGAGGTTTACTGATATTAAATAACTTCTGAAGAGATTTATAGGTAGTTAAAATATTGTTACAAATTATCTCTTTATTTAACGATTTAGATACATTCTTTAAAGGTATATGTCTGGTTATCAGGCTAAACCTTATTCTTTCATTAAGCAACATCATAACGGTATTTCTGGATTTAGTCTTTTCAGCAAAGTATTCGGTATGGCCTGAATATTTGTATCCGGCTAGATTTATTGCTTCTTTAGATATGGGACAGGTAACCAGGCAATCGATTCTCTTGGATTTTATAAGTCTTAATCCTTGGTCAAGATATCCGATTGATAGTCTTCCATGCAGTGGCTTAATTCTGCCCGGTGAAACATTATCCGGTTTATTACCAATAACTATAAATTCGGCTAGCCCTTTTAGCTTTTTTACGGCCAATTGAGTAATTATCGGCCCTATACCAGCCGGGTCGCCTATGGTTATTCCTACCCTCACCTTATCTATTTTAATCATTAAATTATCTTAATATACGCTTGCTTCTTAAGGCCTTCTAACCATTTATTAAGCTCTTCGGTCATCTTTTTATCAAATAAGTAATTATGAACTTTATCCTGAGCCTCGGCAAGTGTTGATTCCTTCGGAGGAGTAATATTAATAAGCCTAAAGACATAGTATTTATTATCAATAGCTACTGGTTCAGAAATCTCATTAATCTGGAGTTTAAAAACAATATTCTCGATCTCTTTTTTTAATTGCTCTGCTTTATTGACCTTCATCCTATTAACTACTAGCGGATATCTTGCTGCAAGGGATTCAAGCTTCTCTCCTACCTTTAAATTATAAGCAAGGGTGCGAGCCAGATCTTCATTCTCTAGCGTTATTGCCTCAAGCTCCCTTTCTTCACCATAAGAAAACTCGTTTTTATTATTTTCATAAAATTCTGTTACCTCAAGAGGTTTGATTATTATATTGCTCCTCACCTTTTGTTCCAGGATTGAAAACATAAGGAATTGTTCGCGGATCTTCTTTTCAATATCGGCCTGGGTAAGGCCTTGTCTGGCAATATCCTTTTCGAATTCGCCTTCGGAATTGTAACGTTTCTTTATTTCATTGATTTTTCCCTTAATTCTGCTTGCGTCTACAGTAATATTATTTTTCTTTGCTTCTTGAAGTATAAGCCTGTCTTCAATAAGCTTATTCAAAAGCTCAATTTTTAAGGATTGCATTCTCGTCTCTAGTTCTTTACCTTTATATTCGCGAGATAACTGTAATTGGGTAAAATGGAGAAAATCATCGAGATCTTTTTGGGTAACAATCTCGTTATTTACTATAGCCACAATTTTTTCTTCTGCTAGGGCAAAGCTATTGAAACCTGCTGCAAAGTTTAAAATAATCAGAAATAGCCAAACAGCTAATACTTTAAATATTGTTTTCTTTAGCATCTTCATAAACACCTGCTTTCTTAAAATTATCAACCGCTTCCCTTAATAATCTGCAATAGAGATCAAACCCAATTGCAGCAATAAAACCGTGCTGCTCTATTCCTAAGAGGTTTCCTGCGCCACGAATCTCAAGATCCTCCATGGCAATATTAAATCCTGCTCCTAATTGGCTATATTCGGAGATTGCATTTAACCTTTTTCTGGCGTCTGTTTCAAGTAGGATATTTCTTGGAATCATAAAATAGGCGTAAGCAGTACGATTAAATCGACCTACCCTGCCCCGTAATTGATGTAAGTCCGATAACCCAAACATTTGGGCATTATCAACTATAAGGGTATTTGCATTGGGTATATCTATTCCCGATTCAATAATCATAGTGGAAACCAAACAGTCAATTGACCCTTTGATAAAAGCTGACATTACGCTTTCTAATTCTTTAGGATGCATCTGCCCATGACCTATGGCAAGCCTGGTATTACTAGGCAAGATCTTAGCAAGCCGATCTCTAACTTTTCCTATATCCTCAATGCGATTGTGGAGAAAGAACACCTGACCTTTACGATTTAGCTCTTTTAAGATAACCTGCCGAACTAAATCTTCGTCATATTCTACCACAGAAGTCTTAATAGGCAATCTGTTTTCCGGAGGGGTGTTAATTACGGATAGATCTCTGGCACCCATTAAGCTCATATATAAAGTACGGGGTATAGGTGTAGCAGTAAGGGTTAAAACATTAGAAGATAACCTCATTTGTTTTAGCTTTTCCTTGGCTTTAACCCCAAAACGCTGCTCTTCATCAATAATTACAAGTCCTAAATCCTTAAATGAAACATCACCGGACAATAATCTATGCGTACCAATAACAACATCGGTTCTTCCGGTTTTTAAGTTTTCTACAATTTTTTTTTGTTCGAAAGGAGTCTTAAATCTACATAATAGCTCAATATTAACCGGGAAATCTTTTAAACGAAAACTAAAATTCTGGAAATGCTGCTCGGCTAATATTGTGGTCGGGACAAGATAGGCGACTTGCTTACCAGCCATTAAAGCCTTAAAAGCAGCCCGCATGGCAACTTCAGTTTTTCCGTATCCGACATCTCCACACAATAATCTATCCATAAGCTTACCCTGTTCCATATCTTTTTTTACTTCGCTAGCTGCCTTTACCTGATCAGGGGTTTCTTCGTAAGGGAATGTTTCTTCAAAATCCTTTTGCCATTTTGTATCTTTTGGATAAATATATCCTTTAGAATTAAGACGGATAGCCTGCAGACTTAAAAGTTCCCAGGCTAATTTTTGTATTCCTTTCTTAGCCCTCTGTTTAACCCTTATCCACTCCTTGCTTCCTAATCTATAAAGCTTCGGTTTTCTTATATGAAAAGCAATATATTTCTGAACTAAATGCATCGACTCAACAGGAACAAATAATTTCTCTCCTCGGTCATACTCAATTACTAAATGGTCGCTTAAGGTATCCTTAACCTTTATTTTCTTTAAACCTAAGAATCTACCTATTCCATATTGATTATGAACGCAATAATCTCCGGGGTTTAAATCCAGGAAATTAGTAAGTGGCAACTCTTCGGTAATCGGATTTGTTTTTAAAGAAGAGGCCTTTCGGATTGGTAGGATAATTACTATCCTGTGCTCCCATAGGGCCTCTCCAGTAGCAGGATTAAAAGTCTTTATTGAAGAAATAATCTCGTTATCTAATTCTATTCGGATAGGAAGCTCAAAAGAATAAGGAAAAATATCGATTATTTCGCCACGTCGGGAAAAATCACCTTCGCTAAGCACAGCGTCCTGTCTTTTGTAGGCAAAACCTACCAGATCTAAAAGTAGCTGCTCCAGATTTATATTTTGCTTGTTATATAGTTTGATAGATTTGAACATAAAAATAAAAAAGGTTAAGGTTAAAGTTTTATTCTTAAGTAGTATATTTCTACTTAAAAAAATAATCTCTAACCTTAACCTTATAGTTTAATTACTTTTTAAGCTTTCTTCCGCTTAAAGCAAGTACTAAAGGTGAAGCAATGTAAACAGTAGAATAAACTCCGGAAATAAATCCGACTAAGAGAGTAAAGGCAAAATTACTTAATACCTCTCCTCCGAATAAAAGAAAAGATACAACTACTAAAAGAGTTACGCCAGAAGTAAGAATCGTTCTGCTTAAGGTCTGATTTACGCTTAAATTTATTAGCTCAAACAGGTTTAACTTCCTAAAAAGCTTAGAATTCTCTCTAACCCTATCATAGATGACAATTGTATCATTAATTGAATACCCGGCTATAGTTAAGAATGCTGTAACACTCAGTAAATCAATAGGCCTACCAGTAACAGCTAAAGCTCCTAAGGCTACAAGCACGTCATGAAAAAGAGCTAAAACACCGGCAACTGCAAAGTTAAAATGTTTAAACCTGAAACCTACATAAATTAAGATTCCTGCCATTGACCAAATTATAGCGTGAATGGCTTTTGTCTTTAAATTCTTTCCTGCTATCGGGCCAACGCGCTCAATTCTTAATACCTGGATATCTTGGTCAGGAAAAGCTTGTTTTAATTTATCAGTTAAAACCTGATCCTGTTCTTTAGGTGTTCTAATTAGAACAACCTTAGGATTTTCTTTAAATTGCTGGATCGTGGCATCGGATATATTAACTTCTTTTAAGAATGTGCGGACTTTATCGATATTTACTGTATCTTTAAAACTATATTCCTGTAATTGGCCGCCTGCAAAATCAATACCATATGCTTCCTTACCCTTTTTAAAGAAAGCGAACATCCCTATAGCAATTACTATTAAAGATACGGCATAAAATATTTTTCTTTTCCCGATAAAATCAAATTTTGTTTCTCCGATAAGCTTTAACATCGGTAGGGAATTCTTTAGAACACCAAAGTTTAAAAGTAACTCAAATACGGTTCGGGTAACAACAATTGCCGTAAACATACTGGCAATTAAACCAATAGTTAAAGTCACGGCAAAACCTCGAATAGGGCCTGTACCAAACTGAAAGAGCAAGAATGCAGCAATTAAAGTTGTAAGGTTAGAATCAAAAATCGCAGTAAATGCACGTGAGTAACCATTGCTTATAGCAGTACGTAAATTCTTTCCTAATCCCAGCTCTTCTCTTATGCGTTCATTGATTAAAACATTAGCATCTATTGCCATACCTAAAGATAAAGCCATACCAGCAATTCCTGGTAAGGTTAATGTTGCAGATACCCCGGGGAATAAAAGAGGCAACATGCCTAAACCGCCAAGGGTAATAAGTAAATTTAATAGCAGGGCAAAGTCAGCGATTAAACCGGAAACTAAATAATAAACGGCCATGAATGCGAAAACTGCGACACACCCAATTAAAGTAGCCTTAACTCCTTTATTAATTGAATCCTGGCCTAACAATGGCCCAACAGTTCTTTCCTCTTCTATGTGCATTGGCGCGGGAAGCGCACCTACCCTTAAGATAAGTGCTAAGTCTTGAGCCTGGGCTATATCAAATCTGCCAGTAATAACCGCTTCTCCTGAAGGAATAGCCTCGCGAATATTCGGCGCAGATTGGACCTTTCCGTCTAAAACAATTGCTAATCTTCTGCCGATATTGGATGCAGTAATTTCGGCAAATCTCCTTGCGCCTTCAGAATTAAACTTAAGAGTAACTACTGGTTCATTAAACTGGCTTTGGCTAAAGCTAACTGCGGCATCAACCAAGGCGTCTCCGGTTAAAACCGCCTGTTTCTCAACTAATAATGGAACATTATCATCGAGCGTGTATTTTAATTCATACCCTTCAGGAACTACTCCAGCTATTGCAGCTTTTAATTTCTCGGGATCTTCCAGAGATACGAGCTTAAATTCAAGCATAGCAGTTTTACCAATAATATCGATAGCCCGCTGCCTATCAGTTACCCCAGGTAATTGCACAACTATTTGATCTAAGCCCTGCTTTTGAATGGATGTTTCTCTAACTCCAAATTGATCAATTCTGTTTCTGATAACTTCAACTGCCCTGTCTGCGGCATCTTCTTTAGCTTTGGTTGGTAAATTACTAGTGTCAATTTTTAAAAGTAAGTGCATTCCACCTTGCAAGTCTAAACCTAAATTTATCCGCTTATTTAAAGGAAAGGCAAAATATGCACAAATACCAATTATTGCCAGAATAAAAATTGATTTATAGAGTAGTTTCTTTTCCATATTAAAGTTTATCTCCTTAAGCAGCTGTTCCTTGAGGTTTTAAAACAACCGAAACGCAATTTTTCTCCATTTCAACCTTAACATTGTCATCGATCCTTAAAATAATAGTTTTTTCTTTGACATTTACAATAGTGCCGTGGATCCCGCTTGTAGTAACAACATCGTCATTCTTATCTAAGTTTTTTAACATCTCCAGATGCCTCTTCTGCTCTTTACGTTGAGGACGAATAAGCATAAAATAAAATATAGCAAATATTAATATTAAAGGTAACAGGTTCATTATTGAATTAGCTCCTTGTGCTTGCATTTTTAAGCTCCTTTTTTAGTTTTCTTAACTAGGCTCTTCAGTGTCGGTGATAATTGAGCGCCATTTTTTACCCAGGCCTCTAATTTTTCCATTTTAATCTTTGATTCGCCGGTGGTCGGCTTATAAAAACCCAACTCTTCCAGGATCCTTCCATCGCGGCCCCTGCGTTCATCAAAAACAGAAATCCTAAAATGAGGCTTGCCTTTGGGATTCTTGCCTATTCTTCTTAAACGAATATGTACTGCCATAATTTGTTACCTCCACAGTTAGTGAACACCGAACCATCCGATAGGTTCGGGTGTCACACAGTTATTTAATACATTTTGAGTCTATTGTTTTATCGCTTCAATTAACGCCTTAGCTTTATTCACTGATTCTGTATATTCTTTTTCTGGCTTAGAATCCGCTACGACCCCCCCGCCAGCTTGAATATATGCAACATGATCCTTTATAAGAACGGTTCTAATAGTAATACAAGTATCCATATTATGGGAAAAACTGAAATACCCTACGCAACCTGCATATGGCCCGCGCTTTGAATTTTCCAATTCGTCTATAATCTCCATTGCGCGGATTTTTGGGCTTCCTGAAACAGTCCCTGCGGGGAATGTTGCCTTTAGTACATCATAAATATCATAATGCTTATTGTCAAGTCTTCCTTTTACTTCACTAACTAAATGCATAACATGCGAGTACTTCTCGATATTCATAAACTCACTTACCTGAACTGTTCCTATTTTGCATACCCTGCCTAAATCATTTCTTCCTAAATCAACTAACATAAGATGTTCTGCCCGTTCTTTCTTATCTTTAATTAATTCATCTGCCAGTTTTCTTTCTTCCTTTTCATTTCTACCTCTGGGCCGGGTACCGGCAATTGGACGGGTTTGTATCAGGCCGTCTTCACAACGTACAAGCATCTCAGGAGACGTGCCCACTAAAGATATATCTTTTAGTTTAAGATAATACATGTACGGAGATGGATTAAGACTGCGTAAAGTTCGATAGATTGCAAAGGGCTCTTTAAGGGTTCTAACCTTAAACCTTTGAGAAGGAACAACCTGGATAATATCACCTTTTCGAATATAGCTTTTAGCAATTTTAACCAAATTCATAAACCCCTGCTTAGTGAAGTTTGATGTAACTTTACCAGGTTTAGAGATCTTAGCTGACTGTGTGCTTTTTGAAAGGGTTTTATTAAGGCTTAAATAACTACTATCTATCTTTTTTATGGCATTTTTGTAAATCGCAGCTTTCTTCTTTAAAGAAATGCGTGATCGATCAGGTAAAATTGCATTACTAACAATCTTTATTGTATGTTTAACATGATCAAAAACCAATAAGGTATCCATAAGCATAAGCACAGAATCATAAACTTTCAAATCATCCGGGTTTTTATCAGGCAGACGTTCAAAGAATCTTACCATGTCATAACCTATAAAACCCACCAGACCTCCGGAAAAACGCGGAAGCCCGTTAACGTGCACGCTTTTAAATCCAGACATAAGTTTTTTGATCTCATCAAGCGGGGTAGAATCAGTAATGAATCTCCTAGTAGCTTGATTATTACGTGGATAAATTATTTCGATATTCCGTGATTTAGACTTAAAAACAAAACTGGGTTCTGTCCCTAGAAATGAAAATCTAGCCAACTTTTCTTGACCTTCAACAGACTCCAGCAAAAATGAATACTCTCCCTTAGATATCTTTAATAATGCAGAAACCGGCGTATCAAAGTCAACATTTACCTCTCTATAAACAGGAATAACGTTTCCTTTTTTAGTCAACTTCAGGTATTCTTTAAACGATGGATAATACATAATTTACTTTTTAATTATTTATTAATTCTCCGGAAGAAACAACTACGATTACCTGTGTGGCAAGCAACACCCACCTGACGCACCTTAATTAAAAGTGCATCCAGGTCGCAATCATAGAAAATCGATTTAATAAATTGGAAATGCCCCGAGGTCATACCTTTAACCCAATACTCTTTGCGGGAACGCGACCAAAAACAGGTTTTTCCTAATTTTAAGGTTCTGCGTACTGATTCAAGATTCATATAAGCCAGCATCAATACTTCCTTGGTTTTATAATCCTGAATTATCGCCGGTATTAACCCGGTT
>Ga0247841_10004203_pt1 | contig 25117 bp, 39 predicted proteins | sample LaCruzMarch2015__2_FD_192410 | JGI IMG/M metagenome (GOLD analysis project Ga0247841, IMG submission 192410) | Freshwater microbial communities from meromictic Lake La Cruz, Castile-La Mancha, Spain - LaCruzMarch2015_18m | ecosystem: Environmental > Aquatic > Freshwater > Lake | place: Spain... | reverse complement strand
TCGCGCCATCTCCCCCACAGGCTTCTCGATCCAATATCTCTTTTATCCTGCCTTCTCCAAAAGCAGCATACTTGATACTGACAAGAAATCTCTTTTTCGCCAGATTCATCAAAGCGATAAAATGATCATGAAGAGTTTTAGGGTGTTTCGCCACTTCTTCTGATATATGTACCCCAAGATTTTGATCCAAAAGAAGAGTATTAATCCCTTGAGAAGAAAAAGCTCTATATATCTCATAAGCGACAATAAACTTCTCAGCAGATTTCTCTTCATCTCCGCTGATATAGATTGTCACCTTTTCTCTTTGCTTTTTCTCGTCGCTCATTCGAAATCCCTTAAATCGTATGTATTGCAATCAAGGAGATTACAAGCATAATGCTTATTCGTTAAGAACCAATAATGTTTTTCAGGATGTTCTGCCTTTAGTAGCCCACCATCGCCATCACTCAGGACAAAGACAGCATCAGGGTATTGCGTTCCCTGATCTTTCATCTCCTGCTGAATAAGGCTCTCGATACATTGTAGCGTAGTCCCACCGCCCAGAGGAAGCTTATTCTTTTCAGGGTCTACCTTGCCTGCTGCCGTATTGAACCAATACAATTCGACATCAAACTTGTCACTGGAAAGTGAATGTGCAGCCTTCCAGAATCGAGGCGCTAAGTCGATACAGCTTCCGCTTGTATCAAGAAAAAACTTTACTGTAATTCTTTTTTCTTCGCGCGAAAACGAATCTACGTCCATTTCGCAAGGCAATCTCAGTGTATCGGTGCTAACGCAAACCAGTCTTCGGTGCTGGCGTTCCCACCGTTCCATACTTTTATCAGATGGAACAATTCTGGTCATCGCCCATTTAATAATAATGGTTTCCCATTTTCTTTTCTTAGGGACTTGTTCTATGGGCATGAATGTCCATACGCCAGTGCCAGTGAGACCTCTACCAGAACAAGGATCAAAACCTTCGCCATATCCCTCTTGCCCCTCATTCTGATAATGCTTCTGTATCACTTCTTTCAAGTCTTCTTTTTCGGAGGGGGAAAGGGAATCATTGATGTTTTTCAATACGCCTTCCATCTCTTCTGTAGAAGGCATACCACCGTGAACGTCTACCGTCTTCGCACCATTCCCCGCTTGACCTTCACCACCTTGCGCTTGAATCTTTTTCGCTTCATCCATAAGCATCTTAAGGTAGTATTCCATATGTTTATCGTCAACTACCTTTTTCCCGCGGAAAATCGTATCTACCCAACAAAGCTTTTCTTGATCCGTAATCTTACTACGGAAAAAGCCAAACTTGTTTACAAGCAAATGATTAACAACAATGTCAATTGCCAGATTCCCTAACTCTTGGCTAGGAAAGTCTTTCAAACGTATTCCGTGATTCAGAATGATATGCAACATCTCATGGGCGATCACAAAGACGCGATTGTATTGATTAAGAGAAGTCCAGAAGTCAGGATTCATAATGAAAGATGGACGAGAGAAATCTCGATCCCAAGCGATGCAAGCTGTGGGAATCGCAGTAGAGAAAGTGGGCTTGCCCATCTCCCAGAAGCGATAGAAGATGGCATGCTTGTTATCAAGCTCTCGCCCAATGGCATAGAATTCATCGTCAGTTATAATAGGCATTTCAGATTGCATAATAGAAAGTTTTCTTGCCAAGAAGACAAAGCTTCCAGATTCCGGGATACTCTGTGCGAACATCATTTACCTTGCATCCTGCATCGACAAGGTCTTTGACAAGCTTATTGATAAAGCCCATCACATCGCCCCAATGCTGTGGTTTAACCAAAACTTCACTTTGCTCAGATGCAGTCATCTGCCCGAAAATATGCGCTTCCAACACTCTGAAAGCCAATTTAACGCCACCGACAGGCGTGAAAGATGATGGCAAGCAATTCCTAAGCTCTGAAAAAGTTCTCATTTTACCAGAGGGAGTCTCAGGAGGACCGGCAACTACCTTTTTCAAAGCGTTTGCAAACACTTGCTGACTATCAGTCTTATATTGAAAGACTGCCTTATTGGGATTCTCAGCCAAAACATCAGGAACATCCATCAGATCAGCGAATTCAGTTGTAATCCTTGTCTTCAAAGACGTATCAGCAGTTGTTTCTAGAACGTCATCGAAAACATCACGGACTTTCTCTTGAAGCACTTCATCTGCTTTAGAATCTTTGGCGAACTTCACCAAGAGATCAAAGACCGTCTTATCACTCGCCATAAGACTTGCAATCTTCTCTTCCGGCAGGCAAGGGACAAAGAAGTTCATCATCGCCTTAGTTCGCATAATCTCCGCTTTGGCGTAGAACCAATTCCGTTCATCTGCCAGGAATTCAACAGCTTTGTGCGTGTCTTTTTCCCTGTAGATGTCTTTCATGTTCTGAAGGATGGGAGACGAGTTCTTCACAATGTCTTCAAGCTCTTTAGCGTTTGCGCCCTCGCAGATTGCGTCAGGAATGACTTCACGAGGATCGCCATCATCAATGATATGCTGGACTGCATATTCAAGACGGCGAGGACTCATATGCTTTCGCGCCTTCTCAGGCTGTGCAGACCACCAATTGACCAATGCGCCGCCCAGATTCGGGTCTTTGAAATGCTGCGAGAACCACGAAGCGCTTGGCGTATCACTCATATAGATATGCAGATGATAACGATCCTGCTGCGCATCGTCAAGCTGATCAACATCATACTTGAAGTCTTCATCATTGTGGGGATTGATTGCGCCCCAAACCGCCACCAGATTGGGCAGAGGCGAACCGTTGATCGACTTGAATTGAATCATCTCCATCAAACCATTACGGACTTTGGCGTGTGAACGAGAGAATTCATCCAAGAAGATATACTTCACAGTCTTGATCCAAGACGGCTGCACAAAGGTAAGCTTCTTTTCACCGGAGATATCTGCCTTGAGAAGTGCTTTTGCATCTTCCAGAGACATTCCGTGTTTGTGGACCTGCTCGATAAGGAAGAAGACTTTGAGAAGTATATCGGCGTTAAGAGTACCGTTCCCTTCCACATTGGGGATACCGATAAAGTCGATCCAAGGATCGAGAGTTGAGGCGCTAAGGTATTTCCAGTCAGTCCCTTCGACCATGCCGAGGAGCTTTTCCCAGACATACTTCACAATCTCTGACTTGCCGATACCGTGCGTTCCGATAAGAAGCACGTTCTTGCGAAGTTCAGTCCAGCGCCTGACCTTGTCTTCTGTGACAATGATCTTGATAGGCTTCACTTTAGGGGACGTAGCCATATTTCTGCCCTTTCTATCGTCATAAAAAGCATTATAATCCCGGCAGGAAACACTGGAGACAAAAAACGGGCATCCTTTGTTCCCACTGGGAGGATGCCCGTCTCAGCCATACGACTAGCCGATCTCCACCTTTATCTAACACCATCCGATGGAGGGAATGGAGTCAGCCGCGCCCGTAAATAGACCTGACCTTACCCGGACGCGGAATAAAATTAAGATCAGGGTTGTCAGGTGATTTGGCTTAACCAAATGAATCTCATTAGCGCCGTTAAGGTCACTGAGTGTTCGCCTTGAATACCCCAACATCATCGTATTCACGACAAGATTATTGTACCAAATAGAAAAAGCACTGGAGAAATGATTTTTTGCGCGGAAAAATAGGAGTAAGGAAAACAGACACATCAGGACTCGAACCTGAAACCTGAAGAATCACTAAAATAAAATGGTAGGACATAAGATTTCTAAGAAGGAGTCCTACCATATCATTCGGAATATAAACACATCTTTTTATAGGAGGATACTTTATGCCAGCACACAAAACGAGTCCAGTATGGACAACCCCGCCTAACGAGTTCGAGGAGATTATTAAAAAAGCATCATCAATAGCTGATGTTTTAAGACACTTTAATTTTGCGAACGGAATGCACAAAACTATTATAGCAAGATGTAAGCAAGACAATATAGATATATCACATATACAATTAGGTATTGGCAGTAATAAAGGTAAAACATTCAACAAGCAATGCGCTATCCCCTTAGAAAACGTAATGACGGAGAATTCAACATATAGTAGATGCCATTTAAAAAAACGTTTACTCAGAAATGGGATGCTTGAAAATAAATGTTCTATATGTGGTCAGCTTCCTGAATGGAAAGGTCTTAACCTTGTTATGGTCTTGGATCACATAAACGGGATAAGGGATGATAATAGAAAAGAAAATCTTAGATTAGTTTGCCCTAACTGTAACAGTCAACTCCCTACCTTTACAGGTAGACAAAACAAAATCAAACGATTTTGCAAAGATTGTGGAAAACAGATAAAAAAAGAATCAGAACGATGCTATTCATGCGCTAATAAGATAAATAATAGAAGTAAGCGCAAAGTAGAAAATAGACCTGATATAGATACCCTTAAAAAAGAGTTTGAGGAAATGGGATACGAGGCAATGGGAAGAAAATACGGTGTCACAGGTAAAGCTATTAAGAAATGGATGAAATAACAGGGCAGGCAGGACTCGAACCTACAGTGCCTTACGGCGCTGGTATCAAAAACCAGTGTGTTAGCCAATTACACAACTGCCCTATACTGCTACTACCTGAAAATCTCCTGCTCTACCAATTGAGCTACGTGTCTATATTACAGTAGGGATGTTAGGATAAGGATGTCCTTTTGTCCCGCATTGCCCCGCGCGACCTGACTTGATCTCATTCAGGATAGCGCCTACCGATTCCGGATTCTCTCTCGCAGCCTTCTCCTTCAAAAGCTTCGTTAGAACTGCTTTTTTCGCGCGAAGAGAACGTCTCTGTTTGCAGATCTCCCTGTGAAGAGCAACAAGATCTTTCTCGCAGTCCTCGATGTTGATGCGAGCTGCCTCGATCTTATTGTCCAAAAGGAACCTCTCTGCCTCGTCATAAGTGAAGAACACATGACAAGGAGAAAATGCACACAAGTTGTTGTCATTGCGGCACATACCTGGAATATATACCAACACGTATTTATTGGTGTTGGAGGTATTGTCAGGCATCCTCGCATATTTCGCAAAGATACGCTCACTGTTTGTAGGAATGGCGTTGAAGAGATTCACGCACCAGACCTTATTTCCCTTTACCATCGTCTTCGCTTCTTTTATCTTCACGATTATCTCCTTTCGAGATCGACTGCAATGTCCTGCAACGCCAGAAGATGTTTCGTAATCTTCCCCATATCCTTGTCGGTGATAACATCTTCGAAGTCCATCTCCTGAAGGATCCCGGTCCCACCGATAAACGCATTTGTGAGACCAAGACAGAAGGCTTCTGGACCCATCTCGCGGATCAAAGTGCGAACAATCTGCTCTGCGATGTTCACATTCGCATTCTTACGATCTAGGTTCACTGCCAATGACTTTAGCATAATCGTACCCTTTCTACAAGGATAAAAACCTAAGACTTTCCGGCAGGAAGACCCGTAAGTCCTTGCCGGAAAGTCTAATGGAGCTGGAGAGACTCAAACTCTCAACCTTATCCGTGCAAAGGATCTGCGCTTTCAGTTGCGCCACAGCCCCGTATTTTACTTCTTCCATTCTTTAGGTATCGTCAATGCGTCTCCAATCTCAATAATCTGTTGAGGAGACACAATAACATATCTCACTTTCTGCAAAACCGAAAAGAAAACCGGCTCTGCTGAAATTGATCCAGAAGGCGCTGTCATATCAAAGACAACACCAATGTCCTCCGGACCCGCATCGAATCCAACCTTCACCCATTTCCCCATCAAAGACTTGATCATCTCTTTTGTCCACTTTTTCCGCGGGAAAATGGGATTTGCAGGCATCGATCCAATCAAGTACTCGACAAGCTCTTGCTGCTTCTTATCGAGATCTTTCTCGAAGTTTCTGTCTTTGTCGCCCCAGAAGAGAGTGACATAATCTCTGCCAGTGAATCCTGACGACTCAAAACCATGCAGACCATTTGACCACACTATCGGCAACCGGATCCCGGCTTCCTTCAGCATATTGGCAAGCGCGTCAAAATCGTCACCGAATGTTTCATATTCGGCATTGTCACCCAAACGCAACCAAAGCTGTAGTGATTTCTTCATTTTCAGTCTCCTATCACCTATAAAAACCATTCAGTTTCCGGCAGGAAAAAGGAATAGCCCCCGCGGGAATTAAACCCGCATCGTCTCTTTAGGAAAGAGAAGTTCTGTTCATTATACTAGGAGGCTGTGAAGTACCCGCGACAGGATTCGAACCTGCATTTTTTCCAATTATGCACTCATGGTTTAGAAGACCAGGCCATTACGCGGGCGTGTGCTTTTATTATACCATAGTGTTTTTCCACTACAGCGCAAAAAAGTCCGTTGTTAAGGCACAACGGTAAGCCCTCCCCGATATAGTACGGTTTGAAAAACTAGCCATCGCATGTCTTTCATGACTAGAAAGAGATAGGGGATAAAGCAGCCTATCCATGCTACCCTCTAACGGGGTGGTAAGATTTTTCGCAGTAAAATCTCATAACGCTGCCGCCTTTTTGTTAACGTGCCTAAAAAGTGGTAAAAACAAACGTCTTCATCAGAGAGAAGATATCTCGATCACATTTTTCATCTGGATCCGGATTACCCTGTCCGCTCAGGGATGCGTTATCCCAGTGATGCATGCACTTAGGACATATACAAGTATACTATCTTCTACTTCACATTTTTAGCGCGAAAAAGAAAAGATAATGACAGATTTCTAAACCGAAATGGAAGATCACAGATTCGGACTGTGTTCTATCGGGTAAGAGCCGATTGCATCTCCTGGTATGCTTATCTTCCGAAGTGAGATATAGCCTATCTAAGCTATATTCCCCATATATAACGTACAGATTATATTTCTTTTTTAGGTGATATATCTATGAGACCATCACGTTTTGCCCATTTCTTTACTGCATTGCCAGTGACACCATATTTCTCACCTATCTTCGTCAAAGGCATTGTATCAAGTAATAATTTCAATTCATCGCCTACTGGTCTATTTCTTACTTTTCTATTCCCCATCTTAGAACATTCAAGGCTACAGTATTTTCTTCTTGGATTCCAAACACTTTTCTCAAAAACTTTTTCGCAGACTATACAAGTCCTGCTTCTTGGCTTTCTTTGTATACGCTGTTTAAACTCGTCTTTATTAAGATAATGTATCTCTTTGTGGCAATTACTGCAAAGCAATATACACTTTCCCATCTCCTTTTTGATAGTTTCAAGAGAACAAGATCCTAAATCTCTCCATGCGTATTCTTTTTCAGATGGATCCCTATGATGAAACTCTAACGATGCTATACATCTATTATAACCGCAAATCTCACATTTACCACCTTTTTCATCAATCGACATCTGTCGGTAAATCTTTATGCGATTATTAGCATTTTTACCGCAATCATCACAGAACTGATAACGATTTCTTAACAAGACCTGTATTTCTTTTTTACAACCTAAGCACTCCATATATCATTACTCCTTATAGATAAGTGAACCCACTATATCTATTCGGAATAATTTACACAGAGTCCTTCAAAGAAAAATGCTTATTTTATTGAGGAATGGGAGTCATGGGACTCGAACCCACAACTTACTGCTTAAAAGGCAGTTACTCTAGCCAATTGAGTTAAACTCCCAAGCGGACCGTGCAGTGTTCTTTAGGAACTGCTTATCTCCGGGTAAACCGGCTACTTTCGCCCAAGCAGGATTTCACTGAGTTCCGAGAGCACATTAATAGGTATCTAGAATAGCTATTAAGCCTCATTCGTCTTCTGCTTGTCTTTTAAGTTAACGGTCCTTCGTATCGTGTAAAGAAGTGCTAGTCATCGCGCTCTTGTCTGCGCTTTTCCCTTGCTGCTCTTTCGTCTTTGTCAAAATCCTGGCGCTTATCGCGCTTTCTGTTATTGGCATCTCTATGCCAGTTCTTCTTGTGTCCAGATTCTTTGTAAGTCTTACCCATTGTCTCCTTGTCCTTAATTGTTAGTTATTCCCACTCAACGCAAAAAATGGGAAATAGAATGTACTCATTGTCGGATTCGTCCGAAAAACGTTGATTGCATGTTCCTCAAGCTCACTCCTGTTCCACAGCTTGACAGGATCAGGACGACAATGCCAACCCGCCATGTCATAAGGCTTCGTCCCCGGATGACCGGCAAGAGCATTGCTGACTTTCCAATGGACCCCCCAAATCGGGAAAAATCCACCGATAAAGATAAGCAGTGCTATACCACCAGCGATACAACCTAAAATCAACATCGTCGTTCTCCTAATGCACCAAGTTTCTGCCAATACCCTTTTCCGGGTTTCTTTATACCTAGTTTGCGGCATCTTTTCTTAATCGCACTGTCACTGACTCCAAGCTCTTCGGCTATATCAGTTGATGGTTTTGCCCATACCATTCTCTCAAGCTCATCTCTGGGAGGCCAGGCTATAATCTCCCTACTTATAGCATAACATTTTACACATTTTTCACAGCCTGTAGAGATTTCTGCTCCACAAACTGTACATATCTTGTTTGGTCCTTCTTTAAACTTTAAACCATACTTAGCTATCAAACGATATATTCTTGTATAATTCCCGCCACGAGGCGCAAGACCAACCATCATTAAAGCCTGTCTTGCATTAGCCGTTTCTGGTATTACTGCTATTATTTGTTCTTCTGTTATTTTTAATGTTTTCTTGTTTTTGCTCTTATAAGTTTCAGTAAGAGAATGGCAATTAGGGCAAAGTAATCTAAGATTCTCTATACGATCATCAGAAGAATTACCGTTTATATGATCCATATCTAATTTTATAGATTGTCCTTGCCATTCTTTTATCCCGCATATCTTACATTTATATTCGACAACGTCAAGAAAACGTTGTTTCACGATATAAGCACTGACTTTCGAATGCTCGCAAAAAATCATGTCATCCGTTAAAATATGCTTTTTTCTGTCTAATTTCATAGTTGGATCCTCCTAAATAGATTCCAACCATGATTTCAATTATTTTAAGTTAAAATCCTTCAACGAAAAATAATTTATTTTAACGGGCAGAGCGGTGTTTGAATCCGCATAAACAGCTTTTCAGACTGTCACACTACCACTTATGTTATCTGCCCCTATTTTAATCTTTATTTTCTTCACTAGAAGGGATTTTCGACTCTATTTCTTTTAATTTGGTGTCAGACCATAGTCCCAATCCACTTCCAGCAAATCCACAAGCCACGATAATCAAAGGATTCCAACCAAAGATTATCAAAGCACAAATTATTCCAGCCCAAAAACCACTACATTGATGACAATCTACAAGTTTCCCCAATTTCTCAGGCATGATCCTTTTATAGAAGGTTCTAAAACCTTCTAGGATTGAGCTGTCAACGATAATGTGTGTAAGTCCGATAGTCGCTAGGATAAATAAAAACAATAGCCCACAATCAAGCATATAAGTTCCTCCCCTTTATTACTTGTTATCGGAATGAATACCCCTAACAAGAGTTAAACTTGTATCCTTCGCTTCGTAGGCGAGAACTCTGTTCAGTTGAGCTATAGGGGCGCGTGTTGAAGAGTCGAAAAATTATTTTGTTTTCGCGCAAAAAGATAAAGGACTTCGACTCGCTTATCCCGAATTATCTTTAAAGGGCGTCATGAGATTCGAACTCATAAGACTTTAGATTGGAAATCTAATGCTTTGCCGGATAAGCTTCACGCCCAAGGAGAAAATTATGATAACAAAAGAAAATATATTGGAAGATCTTAAAAAAGTCAAAGATGTTGCAGGTTGCCTTCCATCTATGAAGATATATAAGCAACATGGAAAATACGATCCGACTACAATATGTAGACATTTTGGAAATTGGAATAATAGTCTTATGGAATGCTTCGGAGAAATTATCAAAGCAAGATCGAAAAATATAGTTCCCCACAAATGCTATACTTGCGAAAATATGACTAAAAATCCTAAATACTGTTCCAGCTCTTGCGCCGCAAAAATAAATAATTCTTTATTCCCCAAAAACCCTAAACGTCCTCAACCTATATACACTTGTTCTGAATGTGGTAACAAAACGTGCAGAGGAAGCTATATATGTAGCAAATGCCACAATAAGAAAAAGATTGAGGAATTTGGAGAGAAAATAATAAGCGATTTTCAGTCTACTTTCGCAAGGCATAAATACCAAGGTATAAGGCATCATGCTCACAGATACGTTAAAATCAATAACATAGACAAGAAATGCCATAAATGTGGCTATACCCTGCATACAGAGCTTTGTCATAAGACCCCAATAAGCGAGTTTGACAAATCTACTAAAATCAAAGTAGTCAATTCTCTTGATAATCTAATTTATTTATGTCCCACTCATCATTGGGAATTAGATCATAAGAAACTAATTTTGTAAAACCCGTGTGTTACCTAGCTACACCAATCTTGCGTGGTTTCTATTTTTCGCGGAAAATAGAGAAAAGCATAAAGGAGTCTCGTAGCCAGGACTCGAACCTGGGACACTCCGCTGTCGCGGGCGCTTTACCATTAAGCTACTAGAAGGAGTTGAACCTTATCACCTATTGAGTGTGTTGCCACTACACCACAAACGAGACATTATTTCTTAGAAAGGGCTTCAAGACGATTTGCAATGCCATCAATCTTTTTCTGCATCTCTTCAACCTTCTTCGCTTGATCTCGCAAAACATCATCATACGAAGAAGTCAAGGCTACAATCGCTAATGCAGCAATCGCAATGAAAATGATAAGACCTAACTCACAACCTAATACAAAGTTGTCAGTGCTTGGGATCATCTCTTCTATCGCCAAAAACATCTCGAACTCCTTTATTACAATACACAGCCTGTCAAAGACAGACTGAAACTCAGGATACGAAGAATCGAACTTCGAACGCGCCGCCCCGAACGGCGAATGTCCCATAACACTTTATCCTGCTACAAACGGGTGAGCGACGAGATTCGAACTCGCAACCCTCTGGATCACAACCAGATGATCTAACCAATTGATCTACGCCCACCAGAACACAAACAAGTGGAACTGGCTGGGCTTGAACCAGCAAACCTTCCCGTTATCAACGGGATGCTCTTCCTATTGAGCTACAATTCCATACTACTTTCCTTTCTCATCCTCAGGAGAAGGTCCAACCAACAAATCAGGCGCTTTCTTACTGAACGCCTTATGAAGTCTTTTCAATGCCGCTCTACGTTCCTTCGAAAGCGGCGTTGTGATGATCATTGTCCCAGGTTTCGCCTTCTTCATCCCACAACCCTTCTTACATCTGCATCTGCTTCAGACGGATCGGCAAGATCTGAATACTCGTCACTCTTGCCCGCCATCTTCGGCGTATCATCCTCTTCAACAACAACATCCTCTTCCTCTTCGACAGTCACTTCTACTTCAGAGTTGACTTTCACATCCAGATCCAAGTCATACAAAGCCTGGAGCAAAGCGTCTTTACGCCTGCCATAGTCTTTCGAAGACTCTGCCCCAATGTCTGCCGTGACTGTCAAAGTCACTTTTATCATTTGGGTAGGAGGAGTTTGTTCGTCATGAGCTTCTTGTGCTGCCATGTCCATCCATTTCTGAGCATTTGCCTTGAAGATTTCCAAGGCTCTTCCCTGCCCATAATCATTCAAACGACGAAGCCCAAGACTGAGTGATAAACTGACGTTGCCCGCGTAAGATTTTGCCACGATTCCATTCCTTAACAGAAGTTTAACGGATGCCTACTACCCTAAAAACCTTCTTTTTCCCGGCAGGAAGACCGTAAGGGGTTTCCTGACAAGGTTCTAAGGTCACTTTCCTTCGGCAGGAAGGGATTATATCGTCTAAAACTACACATTCTGACAATTTTTGTTCGGCAGAAAGAAAAATGGAGCCAGCGGAGGGAGTCAAACCCACCTAGTCTTCTTTACAAAAGAAGTGCATAATCGCTCTGCCACACTGGCGTTAAAGCTCCTGGGGCAAGATTCGAACTTGCAGTGAGGGATTAACCTCGGCGCGTTAACAGCGCGCTGCCATACCAACTAGGCGACCCAGGAATGAAAAACAACGGAGATACGGGGAGTCGAACCCCGGCTAACGGATCGACAATCCGCTGTGCTGCCGTAACACCTTATCTCCATCTCATGTTCGCAGTTTGCGAACAGCGAACATGATACTGCATTGCGGATACAGGAGTTGAACCTGATGTCTTTTGGTTATGAGCCAACTATGAACCGTTTCACCCATCCGCTAATAGCAGAAGTCAGATTTGAACTGACATTCGCGCCGTATGAGAGCGCTACACTAAACCAGGTTGTGTTATTCTGCTAGATACACACGGACGCCAGGATTCGAACCCGGTTCATTCGCTTTGGAGGCGAAGCCCTCTCCCAGGAGAACATCCGTATAACTGAGATTGATATAAAGTCCCTTACAACTTTGCTGAGGTAAGTGATATATCTTATTTATAACGGGCTTTGACCCGTATCTCCATGCCCACAGTCAGGGTCGAACTGACTTTCCAAGCTTGAAGGGCTTGTGTACTAACCTATCGTATACGATGCGGGCGAAATACCCCGTAGCGGATTCGAACCGCTAATTTTTGCCTTGAGAGGGCAACGTCCAGACCAATTAGACGGACGGGGCATGACAACGGCGAACTAAAGCAAATCACGATTCTGGCTTGATAACCAGTTTCAATTTGTTAGTCTGCCGTTGACCAATTACTTTATATAAATAAAGTTTATCACTAAGCTTACGCTTGCAATGTATGGGTGATTGGGGGCACCCTGCTTCCCAAAGATATGCTAAGAGAAGCGACGAAATTATTCTTTATATTTCTACTCGCATTGAGATCGGCATTAAGTCTAAAACCACATTTTACACAATGAAATTGCGATTGAGATTCTCTATTACCTTTCTCTATATGACCGCAGCAAGAACATTTTTGAGAAGTATAACGAGCATCAACATATTCTACACGTTTACCTAATAAATCAGCTTTATACTTCAAAAAAGTTTCTAATTGATACCATGACCACCCAGAGAGAATAGAATTAAATCTTTTACCATTCTCTTTTTTGGTATGGATGCTAAGGTCTTCTATTACGAAAGTATCAAATGGCATATTCACAATTTGCTTTGAGATGCAATGATTAACATCTTTCTGGAAGCGGTTTTCTTTTCCACTAATTCTCTTTAAAAGTTTTTTAGCGGACTTAGTGCCTTTAGATTGAAGTCTCTTCCTTAGATAGCGATACTTGCCCTTGACGTCCCTTAGATGTTTACTATTAAAAAACATATTATTACTACAAACTGCTATATGCTTACAACCACGATCTATGCCAAGAATGTCTTTTATCTCTTTTTTGGGTGGCTCTTGAACATTAACGAATACTATCAAGTACCATTCTTTCTTAGATGCCTTATATTGAAGCTCACAGCTCTTTTGTAGATTTTTTACATCTTCTTTGAAAAATGGATTATTTACTATTGGAAGTTTAATCCTACCACTTATGGTTGTAAGAGCAAAATACTCTTTCCCTATAGAGCAACATGTATTATTATATCTTATAGATGGGTATTTATGGCTTTTAGGTTGTTTGGTCCCCCATTTCCCTTTCGTCTTAGATTTTATAGATTTAAGTGATTCTGTCACTTTTACTCTAGCAACGCATACAAGTGCTGATGGAAGTTCTGGGTATTTTCCTCTAAGTATCTGATAAGTATTATCATGAAGCCTTAAACCAGATGTTAAATGATTATTAAACCCATTTTCAAATGTATAATCTAAACAACATTTATATTGTTCTAATGTCTCCATCAGGGTAGCATGCTGTTCTTCATTTACTTTTAGTTTTAGTTTTCTTGATAGTATCATACTTTATATATAACTGATAATACAGACGAATTCCTTCAAGAAAATAAAAATAATTTTACAAGCCTGCTGGCTAAAGGAGATTTTCCCTTAGCCAGCAGCTTGATAAAACCTACCAGCCCAGAATTGCTATTCGAGCTAGTAGATGGCTTACTCCTATTCAATTGTCAAATATTACAATACACAGTCCGTCTATCACGAACTGAAACATCTCAAACACAGCCCAGGGTGGGACTCGAACCCACGATCAACACATTTGCAATGTGCGCTCTTTGCCGCTGGAGTACCTGGGCACTCCTTACTTCCTCTTATCAATTATTTTCTGCATCTCTTCTACAAACTTCTTTGCTACTTCGAAATTCTTTTTTCTTTTCCCGCCAATTCCGTCTCCCATCATCCACTTCAATCCTACTTCTTTCGCGCCAGGAATGTCTTCTACCTTGATCTTACCCATATGACCTCCTTAAAACGAAAAAGGGTGACAGGTCTTTTAACCAGTCACCCTTTCTCTTTGTTTTCTAGTATCTGCGCGAGGGGTGACTGGTTAAATAGACATATGATCGCAGTTTTGTCTGCGTTCATTTGCTTTAAACCAATTTGTCCCTGTAATCTGTAGCACTTAGTAAACCTCGTAAAAGCCTTACACTCCGTAAGACTCTTATACTATATCGGAAGTTCTCTCACATTCCTTTAAGAAAATAAAAAATATTTTAGGCGGGAGAAAAGGGAGACACCCCATGATAGAGGGTAAACAGTAAATCTTTTCTCCCGCCCCTCAATACCGCTCTGACTAAGCATCCCCATTATACCCGCCAGAAAAATCACAAATTACGATGTCTTGCGTACCTTATTGAACTTCGGCACAATCATCAATGCCGTTGGGGACTGAGGCAAGTACTGATAAGTCCATTACCTCAAAAAGGCAATCTCATCAGGAATAGACTTAACGCCATTCGAACAATGCCAGAAACCGCCGGGATAGTCTACGCGAGACACCATCTCGCCATAGACACCATACTCCACCGTAAACCGAATCCCACCGGCGGCATCCCAGACCTCCTGCTTCTCCCAAGACAGCTTATCATTACGGGTTGCGTCCATTATATTACCCTTCCATGCTTGTGAAGCTCTTCCAACACCGAAGAATACTTCATTTTAATCCCATCATCAGTATGGGTAAACATCACCCATCCACCTTCAGGACCAAACCTGTTCTTCGTTATCTGAAAAGAAAATCCATTCTTGCATTCTGCCTCTTTCTTCTGCTTGACTTTTTCAGGGTCTTGTACATATCTGTCAACCCTTGCAGTCACTCCAACAAGGTGAGGTATCCTTGTTCCACCCTTCACCGTCTTATTCTGATTTTGCTGTCCAATCAAAACCAGATGCCCCTTAATTTCCCAAATTACAGCCTTCAACTCCTCTGCAACCTTCTTCGCTTCGTCATCGTCCTCCATCCCGTCAACCATATTGGCTGAATCGATGATGGAAAGATGAGGACGATACTGGCGGAGGATAGATATAATCGTCGGGAGATCGTGGTCATCAGAAACCCAAAACCTATCGGGCTTCTGAATTGATTGACCAGCCTTCGTCCATTGCTTGAACTCTTCTGGTCTTACCTCGCCCTGAAAGACCATTATCCTTGCGCTCATCGCATTCATACGCTTGGAGATGTCAATACCAAGGCGACTCTTCCCGCAACCGCTTGCGCCAGTCCAATGACTTATAGCACAACGGGGGAGACCCCACTCAGTCTTGCCATCAATAATGGTCTTCCCATATATCTTATCCAAATCCGTGATGCCGCTAGGCATCCGGCGGACGATTTCCGTGGAGATATCGTTTATCGATTGAACTACCATAACACACCATCCTACCCCGGATAAAAAGTAAACAGATTCCGGCAGGAAGGAGATAGACCTTGTCCAGGGGTTGTCCTGCCCAAGGTCTATCTCGCTTTCCTACAAGGGCTTATTAGCCCTGGTTGGTGACCGCTTCCGGGGTAGCCGGGACGGTCGTGGTGTTTTCCGCAGGCACTTCGGCGGCAGGCGCGGGTTCGACAGCCGGTGCCGGTTCGGCAACCGGAGTGGCTTCCGTCGTTGCCATCAAACCTTCAGCCGCCTTCTCCAGATCTTCCATCGAGGTATTCCCGAGGTCCGGGATCGGAGTGGCAGGCGCTGCCGGTTTCTTGGCAGCATTGCGCTTCGCCAGGATCTTCGCGGCACGATCCGAAACCGTCTTCTTTGCCGCCGGTTTCGCATCTTCGGCTTTCGGAGACGCTGCCGCTTCCGTGGTGGGCTTCGCCTTGACCGCTGCGGCTTTGGCGGGCTTCGCCGTCTTCGGCGCGGCTGCGGCGACCTTCGGAGCCTTGGCCTTCTTCGTGCCGAGACCGCGCCGCTTCGTCTCATTGATCGGCTTGACGAGCGCGGCATTGGTGAAGGTCTTCGTGTCGAGTTCGTATTCAGGCATCTCGTCCTTGACGTAGATGTTGACGCAAGCGTGGAGCTGCGCCAGCTTCATTCCGTAAGGATGCTGACCGCCCAACCGCTGCAACACGAGAGCGTTGCTCTGGATCTTGGCGTTGACATCCAGCGCGGTATCCTGTTCGCCTTCACCGCGATCCGTCTTGGCGCAGAACGCCTTCCACGAATTCTCGCCGCCCGTGGTTTCCCGCGCCGACATGATTTCCTTCATCTGCTCCTTGATTTCGGCAAAGGTGTGGCGCTTGTTGATGCCCAAAGCGATCAGGGCATCGAGGAAAGCGGCATACTTGCCGCTGCCGCGGTAGGGATGCTTGAAGACCGCACCCGGCTTCTTGTTCTCCGCCCGCATCGCCGCGGCTTCGTGATCCGATAACCAATAGTTGCGGGGCTGAACTCCGACACCACCGCGTCCCACGCCAATGGCTTCGCGCTCCGCAAACGGCTTCCGCGCTTCCGCCATCAGCACCTTTTGCGACACAACTGGCTTCTTTGCGATCTGCTTCTTCATGACTGTGTTCCTTTCCTATGGGGTTTCCAAGTCACTTTCATTCTACCACCCTGACCCTGCACAGGTCAAGGATTTTACACCCTGATAAAAAGTATTCCACTTCCGGCAGGAAAATCTTGTGCCAACCCCCACAGTACCCCTAACCCCTTGAAAATACTCATTTTCCGCGGAAAAATGAAGATCACAAGGGGAAAAAGACCTGTATTCCTTATAAGGAATATATTCATAGTAAGGGATAAAGACACCGGCAGGAAACAGAAAACGCCTTGATAGGTCGTCAGAAACCTATCAAGGCGCTTCCCTGTCCGCTACAACCCCTCTCTTTGATACACCTATCTTAACCTACTTCCCCTTCACTCTTCAAAGGATTTAAAATCATTCTTACTGCATCTTGCCTTTCCTTATCAGCCATAAAGTCATGCGCCCAATCCTGAGTGTAATCATCATTGTTGCACTTCCAACCTTCCTTAGTCGCTACAAGATCAGCTCTACACTTCCCACAAGTAAAAGTATGAATGTATGGCAATGCCTGAAATGAATTCAAAAGGTCAACCCGTTCATCCGTCCACGGCGCAAAAATCTTCCCCATATCTAACCTCCTAAAATTATTTTATTTTCTTAAAGGATTTCTTGTGCTTTAAAAAGAACTTGCAATTGTGCATTGCACATAGCAATAAATTGCTATATTGCAGATTGCAAGTTCTTTTTACCGACCCTTCTTTACTATAACCCCAATCAAAATCAGACAAGCTACCAGAATCCCCAAATTGGTATATAAACACCCAAGAGAGACATTGTCTAAATGTAAGATTGTCATCTACATCACGATCACAATCTCCCTCACAGAACAATCAAGGGACGCGAAATAACCTTTCACCGCCTCCATGATCTTCCGATAAGCTTCCTGCTCATCACGAGCTTCTACCACACAACCTGGCAAGCCTGTTGCCCAACACCTTACCAGATCAGGTTTTACGTCTTTCTCCACCTTTACTGTCATGTCTACTTCCTTTATAATGTTCGAAATCATTCAGATACATATTATGATTGTCGGCTTCTTCGACAACCGTAAAAGGTATATTTAATGATCGCGCCAAATGAATCATTGCTTTTGTATCTTTAGGGAAACACTTACCACCATACCCATATCCATCAGGACCAGGTACGTCAAAATGACTATTCCCCATCCTACTGTCCATCTTCAAAATGTCAATGAAATTCTCCCATTTGCCTGTGGGGGTGATGTTTTCGAAGATTTCTTGCAACTGGTTCATGAATATGACTTTAACCGCCAAAAAGCAATTGATTGCATATTTTGCGGTAGCTGCTTCGATTGCAGTGCAATAACCGACAGGGCAATCACCACAAATCGAGTATCTTCTGAAAAACTCTTGCAGTGCTTCAGCCTTCGTTTTATCACCACCAATAATCCTAAACTTAGGATCCAAGATGTCATATGACGCAGAAGCATCTCTCAAGAATTCCGGGCAGACAAGAAAATCACCATACATCTTCGTATATTCATCCACCTTGGTAGGTAGAACTGTACTCTTAATCACTATATTAGCGGCTGGGTTGTAGCCATAAACCGCTTCCATCACTGAATCTATGGCAGTAGAATCGAACTCCCCATTCTCTTTCCCCTCAGTAGAAACGCAAACAAAGATCCAATCACAACAAGATAGACTATGAAGAGAATTGGATTCATCATGAGCAATAGGATCATTGATAAGGACATCACAGCCAATAATAGCCGATCTTAAGGCTTTACCAACTGTCCCAAATCCTATGATGCCTACTTTCATATCTTCTTCACCCTACTCAGTGCTGCATTAATCTTCTTTTGTATCCCCTTCCACTGCTCATTCATCACATCCAACATCGTAAACTCTTGTGCTGTAAGTGTTTTTGCTACTACCCTTTCAGCAAAACCAGTGAAAGCAACCTGAAAAGTCTTGAAAGTCTTTTCGTAGTCAGACATGATCTTTTCGCACTGAGATTGATCTTTGGCTTTATCCAAGAGATCTGCCATCTTGGCGATGTCCTGAAGATAGCCATTCCCTTCCCATAGATTCATCTCTTGCGCCATAAAAATTATTTCACTTTCTTAAAGGATTTTTCGCGGGAGTTAAAGAACTTCTCCTTAGAAGTTCTTTAAAGCATCTCACTTCAACCCTTAATAACCTTCTTCAGTTTCTTCCACAACCAATGTTCTGCTGTAATGCCGCAGATATCAGGATTATACCCGCCACGGCTACACGCAGAAAACAAAATGCTTGACCAGCGCCAAGTGGTATAGAAAGACCCACCCAATTGCAGATGAAAATCCTTATCGAAAGCAGTGCAAGAGAAAACAAGGACAGGATCAGGATCACTCTTATGCACAAGAGCAAACGACCCAGTCTTCATCAAACATCCATCACGAGTTGCTTGATACAACTTCCATCCCGGCAAGAAATCAATCTCGATCTCAATCGCCGCCGATAAACATTGTTCACACATAGACTTATCCTTTATTTTCCGCGGATAGAGGAGGATACAAAACTCCCAAATCACAATACACAGCAAGCTTGTAATACTTCTCTATGTAAAGGAAGTTCTCATTGCTAAGCTGCCAAGGTTCCTTCTCTCCCATCCAAGACCAATCCTCCATAGGAATAACATCCATCAAAACCCCAATCTTAGATTCGAAATCTCTCAATGAAACTTCCCATCGATCAGGAATCTCTTCCCCATTTTTGGCGCAAAGAGAAACAATTTCAGGCGGAAGCGAGATTTTGTAAGAATCACAATCAGAAGTACTTACAGATACAGAAAGAGGAGTAATGCACCCATCCATCAAAAAGATGTCCCGCCCACAAGACATCTCTACCGCAAGATACCCTTTACGGGAAAGAAAAGTGCTGAAGCCTGTACCATAAGGCTTAGACGCCCATATATTACCCCAAGGAGCAATAAGGTAATCCCAATATGTAATCCCTTGATTATCCACGAGCTGCCTCCACAGGAACAGGCTTCTTCCGCGGAGTAAAATCGAAGACCAATGACTTCTGCCCACCACCAGTTATACTCCCACCAACCTCCTCAATCTCCCATCCCTCCAACAGCATCCTCTTGATCAGTAACTCCCGAATCTCTTTGTACTTCTCCCCATTTTCAGGACAAAGACCACCACAAATATGGTCAACCATCTCCTTCTGCCACGCCTGAGGCTTGTTCAAACGAGTGTCATCAGACAAACTCGCATGCAACTCAGCAGCAGAAATGCGTATCTTCTGCTCCTCAGCAGCAACCTCAGGCTTGTACCGCAAAGCCAATAAGCCTTTGCAGATCTCCACCGCGACCCCCACAACTTCCAAAAACATCTCGCGGTGCTGCCTCAACGCTAATGCCGGTCCATTCTCTGCCATGATAGTATCCTTTCTTACCTACCATAAAAACCATCCCATTCCCGGCAGGAAGTATCTTCCTTCAATCTCCAACTGAGCATTGATAAGGACTTACGATTTCTTCTCTACCTCCCTACCCCGACCCAACCTCACAAAACAATCAGCAGGATCCATCCTCCTTCTCACTTTTTCCGCGGATAGAGAAACCATCACTGGTACATCCACAGCAGGCTTCTCAGGATAGGTATAACCACGCGCCTTGTCAAACGCTTCCATCACACCCACAAAATGAGCCAAGATCTGCTCAACACCTTTTCCACTGAAACGCTCAACCCCACTAGGATCAATTATCCTCGCCACCTGATCGCGAGAATCCCACTCAGCCACAAATCCATTTATCTCTATCACCGGCTTCATCCTTGACTATCTCCCAAAATGAAAACTATATCCTACCATACCCCTTTCCCCTGTCAAGTATATTTTTTAACCACTTCCTATACACTCACAATAGCCCCGGTTGTTCCACAATCAAGCCACAATCAATTAAAAACAGCTCAGACGCTCTGAATACGGCTTTCCTCTAATAATTAAATAGAAACGATTCTATTCACTTCTGGTAATCGCCTCTGGATCAATAGAAGATCTAAAAGCCTCACAATAATCAAACCCTCTATCTGTCAAAAATACAGATCCACGAATGTCAGGAGAACAAGTCATATAAGATGTCTTCACAAATCCCAATAGTTCTAAATCAATTAAATCACTGTGGAGACCTGCCCCCTCCTCTACTCATCCCAGGCTCTTTATCAATAGATTGAAGCATGTCCCAAGTCCTAATTACCTCATATTTCCCATCCTGCATCTTATATAATTGCCTCAGAACCTTCTCCAATCTCTCCACTAACTTCCTCATATCTTATTTCCTCCTCAATTTAAGCATTATCTAATTAATTGAAAATAGCTGTGCCCGTAAACCTATATTATATCATAACTAAGAAACACAATTTCAGGGGGAAGATGGAGTGAAGAAGGGTGAGAATGTGCTTTTGGGTCGATGCAAATAGCTTTTTAAGGTGATGCATGAGCATATTTTAGGTGATGCAAATGGGTTTTTGAGGTTATGCAAATAGGTTTTTGAGGGAGTTTCAGGAGTGATGCAAAAGGGTTTTTCGGTGCTTCGGTGCTTGGGGATTTTTCACCTATTTCAGTTCAGATCTTCCCTGTTCCCCTGTCTCTCCCTTCCTATTATGATGCCGGTTTCGGTGCCAGGTTTAGTGCTACAATTTATCTTTTATTTTTCACTCAAGAATAGGTTTTCACCGTTTGGTGAAAGTGTGATTTGGTGCTAGAAGTTTACTGATAAAGTTTATCAGTCGTCTGGCAGGAAGTCGTAGGTATCTTCCATTGATTGAATTGCTTTTTCTATATCTTTTCTAGCGTCTTGCATAGAGATATATTTACCAGGATTATCTTCTCTAAAAGCTTTTAGATAGCATGAGAGTGCTTCTGATGATCTAAAGACTTTCTTAAGCCATATCCAGTCCTTTCGTGTCAGTCTTTTTCTTTCTGTTTTATCATTCATATCTTATTTCCTGTTGTTTAGTTTTGTAGATTAATTTTGGATTTCGGTGCTACAGATCGATACGGTTTCCGATGTTCCATTTTTTAGGTTTCTTTTTAGGTTTGAGAGGTTTCAGGTTTTTGGCGATTGCTCCTGAGACTTCTGATACTCCTTCGTCATAACTGTAGTAGTTAAGTTGCCATGTAAGTCCTACATTTTCTTTAGTGACTTCTCTGTTAAGTTCTTTTGAGAAATAGGTAGCGATGGCTTCTTTAACTTCTTCCATTGTGATATAGTATTTGTTTTTTATCTTTTTCATATCTTCTACAGATCCATTCTCTTTCCGAGTGTCCATTTATTTCCGCCGAAATTCGTTTTTGCTGTCTTACGGTTAGGCGTTTTAGATGTCGTTTTTTTGGCATAGGCTCCTTGGAGTGTTGGTGTCCAAGCGATTACATCGTCATATGGCGATGATTGTAATACTTCTTTATCGATGACATCGAAGGCTATATCTTCTTTATTAACTACTTCCCCGGTATTCCTTTCGATATAGTAGGCGATAGCTTCTTGTATTTCTTGAGGTTCGAGGTAGTATTTACCTTTATGTTTTTTCATATATCTAATCTATCTCCCAGTGTCCATTTTGGTGCTAGAGGAGTATCTTCTTCTTCGGAGAGTTCTTTTCTTCCCGCCGAAAGTGGTGAGATTTCTACATTTACGAGTTCTGCTCTGATGAGGTTTATATGGTCATGATGGCAAAGTGGGCATTCGCCTTTTTCTAGTTTAGGTACAAACTTGAATTGGTTTTTGCACTCTCTGCATTCGCAGACATAGAGTTCAGCTTGTATGTTTCTTGATTGTAATTTAGGTTTTAGCCTGCTGAATTCAACTGACATTTGTAGTTCTGCCTTATAAAAGTTTATATTGAATTTTCGCCATAGTTGCTAAAAACGTCTTGGAGTTTCATAGTTTTAACAAGGTGTTCTGCTATTTCTTTGGCGAGGATGAAGGTAAAGTTAATACATTCTTCTCGTTCTATTTCTTTAATATGGCAGCAAAGTGATAGATTTGTCGTACAAAGTCTTTGCATTTGTTCTGGGAAGTCTTCCCAATTGAAGTCTTTAGGTGACATATTGGGGTTATGATGAGTTGCGAAGCTATGGCTTATAAGTTTATAACACATAACTTGTATTTCTAAGAATGTTTTCCTTGACATCTTTATTCTCCGCCGAAAATTGATACTAACATAGAAACTGCACAATAACTGTTCGGATGTTATCATTTAAGGAACATAAAAGCTGTATTATTTTCCCAAGTAATGAAGTATCCGGGATGGTTAAAGGTTTTCCCGCAATCTGTTTCAAGGAAAGTTCTAACGTCTTTCCCTTCATCCTTTTCCATTTCAAGGCAAGTAGATGCGTACTGTTCTCCTTCGCTTTCGTACCAGTGAATGAAAGCTTCTACTTCGTCTTTTGTCTTAAAGCCTTTTATTGTGAGTTCATACATTATTTCTTTCTCCTTGGTTTCTCGTCGCATTCTCTAATCAATTCTATAGGTGGTACTGGCATAGAAGGTGGTGGTGGAGGCGGTGGTGGTGGTGGAGGAATAGGAGGTTTAAGGGATTCTGGTGTATTTGGTGCTACAACGAGCTTAAATCCATACAATCTCTTCATCTTCTTTTTCAGCTTTTTGACTTTCGCCTTGAGAACTTTGATGTCTTGTAGGGCGTTATTAAGATCTTTCGCGTCTGGCATTCCCGGTTCATATCCGTCCATAGTTATCTCCTTTTAGTTTCGTGTATCATAAGTAGTAATAGTATCGAATGTAATGTTTAGTTTCTTTGCTTCTTCTAGGATAGGCTTATTCCATGTTGTTTCGCACAGAAGATGGTACTTCCCATATTTCAGGACAATAGCATAATCTGTGCCGTGTTTGATTCTATTGTTGGCTAATCTGAATCTAAGTTTACCTAGTTGTGTATCTTTGTAGACATAATCGGGTATATCTGGTTTACCTGCGATAGCGAGATAGAACTCTTGTGCGATCTTCTGTAGTTCTCTATTGCCTTCTTCTATTTCTTCTTCGTATTTGGTGCAAGCTTCTTCTGTATCTTGGCAGGATGGAGGTTGTTGGATGTTGTTTAGGATTTGGAGGGCTTGTTGGAATCTATGGAATAGGTATCCTATTGTCTTGAAAGATTCGTCTCCATTTCCCATGAAAAGTTGTGTTTGTATTGGTTTCATTTTATCTCCTTAGCTTGGGAATCTTCCCCATCTGTCTGCGTCTTCGTTATCGAGTTGTCTGATCTTCTCTTCTACGAAGGCTTGTACAGACTTGAGGAAAGACTTATGGTCTTTATTGATAACTCTATCTTGTGTAATTAGCTCTTTGATCTTATTCAGATTTGTTGCTGCCATTGTGAATCTCCATTTTTGCGCGAAAAATTAAAGTTCTGTTATTTCCCACTTTTGTTTCGAGCCTGATCCCATGCAAACCCATGCGTTTTCTGTCGTACCTATTCTCCTGAACTTATCAATAGGGCTTGAGTCATCTGAGAAAACAAACAGAGTTCTTTTAGACTCAGAGAACCATGCGTAAGGATAATCTAAATCATATCCTCGTAGGTTGAGAGAAGCTTTATTCGGTTCTGCATCTAAAAGGATAACGTCTTCTGTATTATCTCCATATCCATCTACGAAAGGAGGAACGGTTTTGATTCTAACCTTTTTCTTAGTGGACTTTGTTTGTCCTCTTTTCTCTACCCTTTCTTTTGCTTTGCTCCAATCATTAGGGATACAAGGTGGAGTTGTATGCAATCCAGTGTATTGAATAGCGCTTGAAGGCAATTCGGTGCTAGCTTCTGGCTTTTTCATAAAATCAGATACTTTGAGTTTGATACCGAAAAGCTTTTGCCATTTCTCCGAGATCTCTTGCGGTGTACACTTTTTTTCTTCTCTACGGCGAAGATCTTCTTCGTAATAGCATTCAAAATACCAATAAGTAGGAGCATCCCAGTCTGCCAGAATACTAAGCGCGCTTCTTGCTTGGTTCCAGCAAGCCTTTTCTACAGTTATACTATCGCCTTCATATCCAAACCATCCATGATCTGATGCTTTTTCGTCGCCAGGAGGTCTTCCTGCATTTTCCCATATAGAATAAGCTGCCTTTGAAATGTTGTCATGAGAAAGGTAATACTCTCTAAGGTACTTATACCAAGCGGCTAGTGAACCTCTCCTAAACTTATCAAACTCCTCTCTAGTGATAGGCTTCTTTTCTAGGTTTCCGTCTAATTCTGTTTCGCTCATTTGATTTCCCTCAAAAGTTTTGCTATATCTTTCCGCATTTTCGGAGTTGCTTTATA
>Ga0247841_10004202_pt1 | contig 25120 bp, 18 predicted proteins | sample LaCruzMarch2015__2_FD_192410 | JGI IMG/M metagenome (GOLD analysis project Ga0247841, IMG submission 192410) | Freshwater microbial communities from meromictic Lake La Cruz, Castile-La Mancha, Spain - LaCruzMarch2015_18m | ecosystem: Environmental > Aquatic > Freshwater > Lake | place: Spain... | reverse complement strand
GCGGAGAAATCCATTATTGAATATTACCACCAGGAATCGATCGACAGTGGTTCCAGGATACGCGAAAGTCTTCGAAATGCTGTGGAAGAAGCCATGACCATCCTGGCAAACGGGACTTTGTCACATCCTGCCAATGAACAACTCCGAAAAACTGTGATTGAAAATCATGTTGACGCCAGGGAATTTTACCATCTTCTCCTTCGGGTCATGTACCGGATCATATTCCTGGCCACCATCGAAGAACGTGACCTGGTTTACCCGCAAGTTGCAGGTGACAATCAAAAACAGGATCAGTCCCGGCTGAAAAAGATCTATGAGAAATATTACAGCCTGAACCGTTTGAGAAACCTGGCTCTTTCTCCGGTCTATATCGATCCCCGTAAAAATGATCTGTGGCATGGACTCTTATCAACTTTCCGCCTCTTTGAGCCTGTAGATGAGGGTGAAAAACTGGGCATTCTTCCATTGGGTGGAGATTTATTTGGTAAAGATGCACTCAGCAATACCGAAATCAACCTGTATGATCTGCGGCTTGACAATAAGAGTTTTTTGCAATTGCTTTCTAAGCTGACGATATTTGTGGACGAAAGAGGTCAGTTGACCAGGGTGAATTACCGCGACCTGGATGTGGAGGAATTAGGATCGGTTTATGAATCATTGCTGGAATTGCATCCCTATTTTGATACAAAAAGTGTAAAGTTAAAATTTGGCTTTACCCAGGGATCGGAAAGGAAAACGACAGGATCATATTACACACGGCATGACCTGGTAGCGCAATTGCTCAAATCAGCCCTGATTCCGGTAATGGAAGACCGATTAAAGGAAACCAGCTGGGATATCCGGAAAAAAGGAAATGAGAGAGAAGCAGAGCAGGCCTTGTTAGGAATTAAGGTCTGTGATCCTGCCGCCGGTTCAGGTCATTTCCTGCTTGCTGCTGCTCGTATCCTGGGTTTTAACCTGGCAAAAATCCGATCCGGTGAGGAAAATCCGGGCGAAGAGATTTATTTACCTGCTTTGCGCGATGTGATTGAGCATTGCATCCACGGGGTTGACTTGAACCAGGCTGCCGTGGAGCTCTGCCGGTTGAGTTTATGGCTGATCGGGCACAACAAAGGAAAACCACTCACTTTCTTGGAACATAAGATCAAATGCGGGAATTCACTGGTAGGCGTGGATAACATGCAGCGACTTGTGGATGGAATCCCCGAAGGAGCATTCAAACCGCTGACCGGTGACGATAAAGCCACTGCGAGCTATTATAAAAAGTTGAACACCAGTTATGTAAAAGCCAAGCAGTTCTCTATATTCCGGGAGAGCAGCGATCAGATAATAAACCAGAAACATCTGACTGAGAATTACAGGTTATTGGCAGACCGGGCGGTTGATTCGGTGCAGGATTTTGAGTGGAAACGAAACGAGTACCAGCGTATCCGATCTGAGTCAAATTTCAGGAAGGCTTTAAGCGCATGCCATCTTTTCACCTATGCATTTTTCCAGCACTATGATCAAAACCAGGAAGATAAGGATACCGTGACAACCGAAACCATTGGGAATTATATCATGTCGGGTGAAAAGGATGAAGATGGATTGATACAAAATGCCTCATCGAGTGCTGGAAATCATCATTTTTTCCACTGGCCTCTTGAGTTTCCAGATGTTTTTGACAAAGGTGGTTTTGATGTGATGCTCGGCAATCCGCCATGGGAAAGGATTAAACTTCAAGAGAAGGAATTTTTTGCAATCCATGATCCCGCAATAGCTACCGCTATAAATAAAGCTGAACGGGAAAAATTAATCAAGAAACTGCATGAAACAAACCCCCGTTTAAACTTTGCATTTAAGGCGGCTTTACATGCTTCTGAAGCGGAATCAAAGTTTCTCCGGGAAAGTGGATTTTATCCACTCACCAGCCACGGTGATATCAATACCTATTCCATATTTTCTGAATTGAACTATGGATTACTGAATGATCATGGGCAGGCTGGCATACTTGTGCCTACAGGGATTGCTACAGATGATACTAATAAATATTATTTTGCCGCCCTTGTTGAGAATAACCAACTGGTTTCTCTTTTTGATTTTGAAAACCGGAAAGCGCTATTCCCCGGCGTTCACAGAAGCTATAAATTTTGTCTCCTGACTTTTAGCGGCAGCACATTGGATAAAAACCTAGAGGCTCAATTCGGGTTTTTCCTCCATGATGTGCTTGATATGCTTGATACCCGTAGAATTTTTAATTTAAATAAGGAAGACTTCCTGAAGATAAATCCTAACACTAAGACTTGTCCTATCTTCCGTACCCACCAGGATGCCGACCTAACTAAGAAGATTTATAGCAATGTGCCGGTGCTAATTCATGAGGAGAAAGGATGGAATCCTTGGGAGGTGAAATATTTAAATGTAATTGACGCTTCAAATACCTCAATAAAGCTTTATACTCAAGCCGAGTTACAGCAATATTCCTTAATCGGTATGAACTACTTTGGTAATAATCATTTCTTCCTGCCTGTTATTGAGGGAAAGATGGTTCAAATGTACGATCACCGGGCAGCTTCAGTTACAATTAATGAAAATAATGTAACAAGGCAGGCCCAACCATCTCCACCTTCTGAAATTGAACATGTTAATCCTTCATTTTTAATCAAACCACAATACTGGATTAAAAAATCTGATTTTATAAATAATTCTTTTCATAACTGGACAATTGGATTAAAAAAGGTTACAAGTCCAACTAATGAAAGAACTTGTATTTCAGCAATACTTCCAGCACTTCCAACAACCTATTCATTTAAAAATTTATCTACCAAAAATGACGTTTATGGGATATTTATAACCGCAATAAACTCAATCGTTCTCGACTATTTGGCAAAAATGAAAGTTGGTGGTGTAAACTTAGCCGAATTCATTATTAGCCAGTTACCTATGATTTATTTACCTGGCAATTTAATCAAACAAAAATATAGTAGGATAGCCATCTTATCAATAGAGTTAACTTATTCCTCATGGGACATCAAAGCCTTTGCCGACGACTTATGGAAGGAATCAAATATTGATTTGCGGAAGGAACTATTAAACCAATGGAAGGGGAATAAGGCAGAAACCGGTGGTCATTCCTGGAAAATTCCGGATTGGCATGATGCTTACCCTGAGATTCACTGGCATTCACCTATGGAAAAACCCGGCTGGACAGATAATGATTTATTGAATTATGAAGAAGGCTGTCCTCTGCCTCCTTTCGAATGGGACGAAGAGCGCCGGGCATTGCTGATAGCAGAATTAGATGCCTATTACGCCCTATTGTATGGCCTGGAAAGAGATGAACTTCGTTACATCCTGGATCCGCAGGACGTTTACGGCGAAGATTTCCCAGGCGAAACCTTCCGGGTATTAAAAGAAAAAGACATCCGCAAATACGGCGAATACCGCACCCGCCGGCTTGTCCTGGAAGCATATGACAGGCTAAGGCCAAGTTGGGACATGGATGCTCACATGGCAAAGCTAAAGGAGGTTTGGGAAGAGTATCAGAACTTTAGTACAAAGGGCAAAGGGCAAATTGCAAAGTTGAAGGGCAAAGTTGAACCGTTATCAAAAGCGGCGGAAACCGAGAACATCTATAAGCAGACGAAGTTATTTGAAGAGCCGCATCTATTCAGCCTGGAGCCAAAGAAAGTTTCCTCAAATACAAAAGTCACCCTCCGACGCCTAAGCGACGGTCAGGAGTTCCAATATCACATCACGCCCAATGCCGTTAAAGCCAACTTCACCGGAGACTATAAGCAAATCCTGCCGGATTCTGCATTGGCGCAGGCAATGATGGGATTGGTGATTGGGGGTAGGTTTGAGTTTGGGGGTGGGGAGTGGGAGGTGGTGGGGTTGATGTGAATGTAAAGTCAAATTGTGAATATGGAAAATTTAATTAGTGCTTACATTAAGTGGTTTGATCCAAAGATTAAAAATTGGATATTAATACCTTTAGAATCTTTAATATTTATTTACTTAATTATAAAGCTTTCATTTAAGGTGATTTACTTCAATGAAGCTTTTCCCAATTGGATAAATTTATTTTTAGATCATGTAACATTTGATAATATCTGGTTAGGAAAAATCGACCAGAATGATATAGCAATAATAGCCTCATTTATTGCAGCAATATTAGGTATTGCTATTCCTATTTCCCTATCAGTCATTTCCAGTCTGGATGAGAAGTATAAGCAAGGAGGTATTACAAGGGAATTTTTAAAAGAGCCCATCAATATTTCACAATATTCAATTTTGTTGATAAACATTCTCATTATATTAGGCACAATGTTTTTGGAAAATTTTAATCCTTATTTTTCAATTATCTATCTACTATTTTTTCTATTGTCATTAGTTAATTTCATTGCGTATATATTATTAATCAGAGAGTATTTAGTGGATGCAAAGTCTTACATTTTGAAAAAATTGATAAGGGAGTTAAATCATTATTATAATGAACATTGAAATTGAAAATATTATTGGCTATTTCGAAAAACTTTTCGGAATTACTCTAACGGAATTTAATAGTGGGGATTATAATGAATCTTTAAATTCTTTGAACAATATAAATAGCCTTATCCAACGAATTATTGAAGACGAGAAATCGCAAAAGAGTATTGGGCTATTTCAGTATAGAAAAACCCCAAGTAAAATTTTATCAAGTTCAAAAGGCAGAAGAAAAGAAATAATTACTGGAGAAAAAACATTCTCCAGTATCATAGTCACAAGCTTAACAGAGATCTGGAAAAAAGGATATAATGCCGAAAAAAGAGAAGTATGTCAAATTTCTTTTGAAATCTTGCTCGATCTATTAAACTATGCCCAGAAAAGAAAAGACACCTTTGATCTTGCAACTACGATCCTTTGGGCTTTTTCTGAAATAGTATATTATAGTAAAGAAAATTTCAAATACCCAATGCTTAGGCAAATAAACGAATTTGGATTCAGATGGTACGAGTCTTGGGTTTATGATAAAATATCGGATTATGGAAAACTGGATAGTATAAATGCTTATTCAAAACAATTTTCAAGCTTCTTATGGTTCAATTTACAAGATTATGTAGATTCAAAAAATAAGGAATTCTATGGCTCTCTAATTGGCTCACTGTATGACGGTTTTAGATTTTATAGCTCCTATTTCAGTTCATCCGTTTACACTCAGATCCTATTTAGCACTGATAATAAGGAAATAAAGGAACTATCTGAAAAAATTAGCATTTCAAGTCAAGAGCTATCTACCTTAAATGGTATAAATAACTTGCAAATATGGTGGACAAACTTTGTACTTAATAATGATCAGTTAATTAAATTAATTAAAGAAAGAAAAAGACTTGTTGAATTTTTAGTCGAAATACAAAAATCTTACAAAAATGCTTGGGAAATGGCCATAGGTGCTTATTTCTTTAACATCCTCAAAGAAATGCTTTCTTATATTGCGGGTTATGCTCTATTTATAAAAAACTACCAATTCATCTATGAATTCTGGCATTACAATCAACCTACAGATGCAGCTGCAGTCAATTACGGCAATCGTCTTCTTCCTGAAACAATGAAAGAAATTATTGATTCGTATGTGAAATTTGACCGTTTTTCAAGTATCACCGATTATCAACTAAGCGGGCACCATGAGATTGGCACTTATTATCTTCAATATCTATCTCTTCTCTTCCTCAGGCAGTATACTCTTACTCAAATTTATACATACCAAGATTTTTTAGGGATTGACTATATTCCAAATACCATCGACAATAACCAGATTGATAATTATATTGATAAAATAAGGGAATTAAAACACAGGATAAACGTGATTCTGAAGAATGATGAATTAATTAAAGAACTAAAACTTTATCCTGAAATGATTTTCAGAGAAAGACCTTCGCCAGATGAAATTCTGGACAATTTAGTTTCAAAACTTGAAAATAAAAAGGAAGCTCATGCGATTCAAGTCGAGATTAATCCTGATAAGGTAAACGCATTTAAGGATTCTGTAATTGAAGTATATAATAAAAAAGTGTTTTATAGGAAAATATTGAAAGACCTATTAAAATTTAATATTGATGTCGATATTACAAAACCGGATTCAAAAAGCACTGCTTTTGGGGTAAATGAGATAACAATAAAAAACCTATTTGCACAAGGAGACGAAGGGTCATATTTTGGATTTGTTGAACGATATGGTCATGAAATTGCTTATCAGGAAAATAATGTATTAAGACATGAAATTATCTCTAAATTTAATAATCACACTGAAACTAAGATTGATAAAATTTTAGAAATACTATCCACTGCTGATCTCACAAATAAATTCATCATTAGCTGGAACATTGATTTTGCTTATGAAGTATTTCTCAATGAAAAAGAATTTGTTCCAAAAAATGAAATTAAAACTAAAGATGAGAACGATCCTTTAATATCAATTTTTTCAGGTAAGTATAATGATTGTGATATTTATACCCATTATGATGAAATAGGTTGGAAAGGATTCATGATCATAGATAAACGGGGTTCAGGAAATATAAAGCAATACTCACCTGGGAAAAAATTGAGAGAAGAAGATTTTATTGATCATCTTCTTCTAAAAGTTGATTCGTTTTCACAGAATGAAGAACTTCTTAAAAGCTACCTTAAGAATCCCCCGGATTGGCTCAAAGAAATTGGCTCGAAACGTGAGCAAGAGACTCATCTTAGAAAGCAGGTTAACATACAAGTTGCAGAAAGTATCAGACTGACATTTGATGAAACATTCTCGGGAAAATCTTATTATATTAGGCATGATAGATAAGTGAAACAAATAATATTTTAAGGAAATGGAAAAAGAACCTATTAACCAAATTGCTGAAAGCATTATTCGTCATATTAATTATGAAAAAGAAGATAATTATACGAACCGCGCTATTGGCAGGGTGAAAGTTGATTTTGACAGAGAAAAGGATTTGCTTATCTGGCTTACGAATAAAGAAGACCTGGGCGGTTATCAACGAGATGAGGATATCACTGGCACAGCTAGGGGCACCATATCTGGTGATCGTACTACTTACCGGGGTGACGGTAAAGTGGTTTATAAAAACCAACCTCTGGGAAACTTACTTATCATGAACAAGGGTTTATGCAATTGTAGATCTCCCAAAGGTGATATAACATTACATATATATAACCTTAGTAAATATAATCCGGTTGTAAAAAATGATAATACTGTTGATGCTGAGGAGGTTATTATTGAATTTGAAGATGGTGAAATCCTACAATATAGGTCATTAAGGGAAATTCTTGAAAAGCTTAGAATTGTTACAAAGGAGATTAAGGAAAAAGAAGATGAACTTGCCAAAGAGAAAGATGAAAAACAAATACTCGAATTAAGAGAAGAAATTGCACAAAAAAATTCTGAAAGGGAACAACTTAAATCTCAACTGCAAAATTTCATCAGGACTTTCGCTTATTTGCGCAATCAACCCATCCCTGATTCTGAGCAGGAAAAAATTAAAAGCTCAAACATTTATTCAAAATCTTTGGTCATAAATGGTGGTCCAGGAACTGGAAAAACTACAATACTTATTCAAAGAATAAAATTTCTTACTACAAATTCTATTCTTCAATTCCCTGTAAAATTTACCGAAATACAGAAGGAACTGATACTTGATGAAAATAAAAGCTGGATATTTTTCTCTCCAAGCCATCTATTAAGCCTCTTCTTAAAAAATGCTATGACAGAAGAAGGCTTAAAAGCCAGTGATGAGAGAGTGAAAGTATGGGCTGATCACAAAAGAGATTTATGTAAATATTATAAATTGATAAATACTGATACAAAAAGGCCATTTCTAAACCTGAGTATTAGTAACTTACCAGAAAACGTAACTTATTATAAGACGGATTCCAAAACTATTAAAAGTCTTTTACAGGGTTTTGAAACTTTTCTTTTTAAATATTATAGGGAAAAATTTGAAAAAATAATCACCATTGAAATAAAACCTTTTAGTTGGAGATTATTTGGAGAAAAAATCAAACGGACCTTAATAGATAAGAAGGACTTTTCTGAAGTTAAAGACTTACTTTTTCTTTTTTATAATCTTAGAGAATCTTATAATAAAGAATGCCAGGATAATCTGACAGGTTATAAAGCTATTCTGGAAAAGGTAGCTTTGAAGATAGCATCGAATATTATCATTGAAAATAGCAGAATAAATGAACTAGAAGCGATCTTGCTTGAATGGTTTAAAAAAGAAACTGAGCCAACGGAAACAGAAGATGAAGAAGAAATAGAAGAAGAGGTTTTTGAGGAGCAGGAAATAGAGGAAAAAGTCTTCGATTTTCAAACCAACCTGCTTAGGAAAATTAAATTGTTAGTCAGGAAACATGCTCTAAAACTATATGATCAGAATGTTAGGTTTACAAAGAATGATAATATCCTGACAGAGAAAATTCCTGAAATTAAAGCTCAAGATGAATATAATGAGATTGGCCAATTAGCTTTTCTTAAAAAACATTTTGAACGATTGCTAAAAGGGATTGAAGCCAATGTTTTGAGAGAAATTCATCTTGTCTATAAACAATTCCGGAAAGAAGCTCTTAAATCATATCTGTCAAAAAGTGGAAATGAAATCCTTAAAGGTATCTTAAAGGATAAGAACAGACGTATCCATCCAGACGAACAAGCATTTTTACTCTATCAAATTAATAAAATCAACAGGGAATTTGCTAAAAATTTCAAGAACAGATTTAATGAATCAAATCATAACTATGTAATTGCTTTTAAAAACAATATGAAACCGGTCATTGGTATCGATGAGGCGACTGATTTTTCAATTATTGACTTAATATGCATTCACTCATTCCGACATGTTGAAATTGCATCAGTTAATTTTTCAGGAGATATAATGCAAAGAATGACATCTCACGGGTTGAAGAGATGGAAAGACTTGAAACAACTGATTCCTGATATCCAGGTTAAAGACCTCAAGAAATCTTACAGGCAAAGTTCATCTCTCTTAAAGATTGCATCAAAAATATATCATCATTCCACCGGACTTCATCCTGAATTTACATCTCATCTCAAAAGTATTGAAGCGGAGCCTCAACCATTAATTTATCTCAACACTGAAGATGGAGATAAGATTAATTGGATTGCTGAGAGAATTTTAGAGATTTACAAATCATATGGGGATATGATACCTTCTATTGCAATATTTCTGAGATCGGATGAACAACTGGATTCATTTGCCAGAAAATTATCTGGTCATTCTTCTCTTGAAGACGTTGATATTAAAGTAAAGGCTTGTAAAGAGGGTCTAGTTCTCGGTGATAAAAATACAGTAAGGGTATTCGCATTAAAGTATATTAAAGGATTAGAGTTTGAAGCGGTTTTTTTCCATAACATCGATGACATCATCCATGTTGAGGCAGGCAAGGACCTGCTAGACAAATATTTGTATGTAGGCCTTTCCCGTGCCGCAGTCTATATGGGAATAACGGCTTCCGATAATTTTAAAGGAAGATATGAGTATCTGAATGAGCTTTTTAATGAGGGGGATTGGAGAGTATGATAAATCCACAATATGAAAAAATTTAATTGTTTTACTCAGATAATACAGATCTTTAAAAATAGCTTTAATTTTTATGATGCCCAGGTAGAATTCCTAAATGAGTTTCACATTTCAACAGGACACAAAATAAAAAAGCAATCTTCAGGAAATGCTATCCGGAATTAACTGTTCATTCATACGTATCCCTTTAGTGATCAACCTGGATTAAATCCAGTTAGGACCAGAAAAGTTTCGTACCCTTCGGCCAGCTATATCTTGAAAATTTACTTTTATTTAGATTATAATTTTATAGTAATTGGTTTAGAAATATTTCCTGCACTATCTATAGCAGTGACATTAATGACTTCCGGGATAAATTTTTGGCCAAATGTAAATGAATTTATGTCAATCTTGATGCGCTTAGTTTCTGATCCAATTAGATATGATATTTCATATAATTCAATGTCTTTTGACTGTGATAACCATTCAATTGATTTATTTTTTGTATCAACGACAGAATAATTAATAATTTCAGGTGCTTTAGTATCAATCTTTACCGATTTTGAATTTAGTATAGTTAAGCCATTCTCCTTAGAATTTATAAATAGATGATAGACTCTCCATTGTTCTATGGACTTTGGTAGTATAACTTTCCAAATTAAAGTATCATTTGTTGTCGTTGGTTTAATATTAGATTCTTTTATAAATTCATTATTAAACTCAGAACCATAAATTGAATATGCTAAATACGGTAATCCTAATAATTTATATTCAGGTTTGAAAAATTTAATTATATGCTGATCTTCTTGAGATTCAACCACCAAATTATTCATAATTGTCGGCGATAAACTTTTTTGAATGCCATTTTTGAAGTTTATAATACTTGAAGGTATAAACATAAAAACAAATGGAACTACAAAAAGAAGCCAAGATAAATGTAGATTTAGGGTATATGCCTTTGCTTCTAATAATAATTTTAGCTTTGGTGCCCGATCATTATCACTATTTGCAATCTCCACGTCTATCTTACCAACTTTATCGCAAATTGCCAACGTAGAACTTATGATAAGTAAATACATTGCAAGAATTAAGATGATAAATGAAATTCTCAAAATTAAAAGAAGAAGATTCTCTGTTAATAATAGTGAATAGGATATCCCTAGTATGGCACCTACAAATGCAGAATAAAAAGGAATCGCATATAAGTGCCTGAGAAGGTTAATTTTTTCAATCAATTTAGATGCCATAATTAATTTCTGTTATTAATTAAATCTTCGACTATTTTTATTAATTCGTTTAAATCATTTTGGTACTTATCATATAGTGATTTTTTTTGAATAATTTCCGTGCTTTCTAGTTCTTGATTGATTCTAATAAATTCCATCATTGATTTCATAATTATCTCAGAATCTTGACCATCAAATGCTTTTGCTTTTTTTGCTTTTATAATACTCGATAATGACCTATTTATTAAATACAAATATTTTTTTGCCTTATTATATTGATTATTCCAAGTATCCTCATCTTCTTTTTTCCCTGCTCTATCATACCTTAATTCCTTCAGATTCATAGAATCTAATATAAGAAGAAATTTTTGTAAATATTGTTGAAATTCTTGTGAAAAATTCGAAAAATCAGTTTTTAAGTAAGTGCTTCTTATTGCTCTTTTACGTCCTTCCTTAAGTTTATTAGTTTCGTATTCAATTATGGGTTTATATATTTCTACTAATTGATGCTTAATAGATATCATTCCATCTTTTTTATCAAAATTATTATAATCTATAAATTCCTTATCATCAATATTGCTTTTTAACTCATTGTTCAGTGATTCTCTATATAATTTACATTCACTTGAGTTAGTAATTTCCTTTATCAAATAAATTGTTTCAGTCGCCGATTTAGGCCTTTCTTCTGATATTTTTTTTGTAAAAAAATCATAGATTTTATCTAAGTCTTTATATTCATTGTTTACGTAAAAAGGTTCCGGATTTGATAAATATTGATGTGTAAAATCCTTGAATTTATTTCTCATTATGCCTGGAATTTCTTGATAAATTTTCTCCATTCCTGCAGCAAACAATTCGATTAAGTTCAGATCATTTTTATATTGTCTTAAATGATACCTTTCTTCTTCATTCAGAGATTTTAATTTAATAATATCAATATAAGTTTTTCTAAAATGAGGTAATAGATCAACTATTCGAACCTCAGCCATGCATTTTTTATTCATTCGTTTTTATTCATAGTTAGATGATAATTCAACTATGCGTTAATAACCTTTGTAGAAAGTGAATCTAAAACTAATCGTCTAAGTAGTTCAATCTTTTTTAATAATTCATTTTCAATTTTCTCAATGCCCTCTTTTTGTAAAAAGCCGGAAATTCTTTTGCCGACCGTGGCATCCCATAAAAAAGAGTCAGGGCTTTCTAAATAAACGCCAACTATTTTCTCAATTCGTATTAATCTATCAAAATAATCAAGAAACTTTGACTCCTGTGTATTATTATAAACATCGAAAATAAGATCATCTATTTCTCTATTAATCCAGATTGCATGATGCCATCTAAGCCTTGAAATTTCTACACATTTTAAAACACTTGCTTTAGTAATTTCAATAGGCTTTAATAAATAATCTAATCTTAATGAAATAATTTCTTTATCCGAATCAGTTAATTTACTATTTAATACTTTACTTCTTTTTACTGGCAGGTCTAAAATATCATAATCCTTTCTGTTGAGATTTTTTAATTCTTGAATCAGATTATTTAAAGGAATTTTAGGCGTCATAATAATAGTCACGATTGTTGAAAAGGAAATAAATAACAATGAATTCATATATTGATTAATAAATACATCATCTTTTATTAGATGACTAAGCTCTGGGGATTCATTTGAAATAAAATTTGAATTAATTGGTAAGAGCCATCGATTTAGTAATGCTGATATCTCATTTGTATATTTTCTTCTATATGAATGATTAATTGAAATATATATTTTTGCCAACAAAGAATTGAATAATATATTTCTAGAATATATTTGTCCACTCTGTCGATAAAATGCTTTGCGATATGTATCAAGTGGGATCACAGGTTCCACAACAATATAAGGTATCTGTGGGTCATTATCATTTTCTATATAATCAAACACAATTCCATAAGATTCTGTTTTTCTAATTTTTTCTTTTATTAAGCTAGAAGTTGCAGGAATCCAATTTGGAACCTCTTTTGGAAGTTCGGTCAGAAGAGTGTTGATGAATATTTTAAATATTCTAGAGTATCTTTCCCAATTTTCAATAATTCCATTAATTATATATTCTTTATCATTGGCTATCCAGACATTTTTTGGTGGATCTAAATCTGGTTTAAATTTGGGTTTTTCACCATTTGTTTTATCATGCAGTGTTTTAGGCACAAGTAATAAGGCTCTTAATATGTCAGTAGTAAAATAATTTAATTCTTCAACTTCTTCAAAATTTAATGTAATAGTTATACTTGCTGATCCTTCTTGGGACAATGTCAATGATTTAGAAATTGTGCTTGATATTTTGTTATTTGCATTTGGCCATTCTATATTATTATTTTTAATCCCATTCTCATCGATGTTAAGGACAAGCTCAAGTATATCTTTAGTATTATTTTTTTCATCTTTCAAATCTAGAATTTGTATAATATCATTACTAAGATTATTATGATACATCGAGACCCATCCGTCTCTAGTGGTGCATTCTTGAGTCTTTGAATATCTATTTCTGAGTTCCGAAAATTTAATATCGTCGAATGGCTCAACAATAAAGCCATAGATATAATGTACCTTAAAGGATTTATAAATTAAACTACTCTTAAAATTTGCCATAGTTACTTTTGAAGTAAATTATTATTTAACCAAATTTCTAAAATAAAATAAGACCATAATCTTTTATGCGAGTTTTTAGTACTACATGCTTCATAAATCAAACTATCTATTTTACAATTAGTTATACTATTTATTAATGCTGATTCATTAAAATATTTTTTGGTATATGTAATAAAATCAGGATTATTGGAAAATAGATAGTTATAAGGAAGTGATGTTCTTTGCTTTTCTATCCGACTAGCAATTTTTGAAGGCACATTGAGCTTTTTTCCAATTTCATAAATAATTCGTTTTTTTTGACCCGTATTTTTAAGAATATTTAAAGGTATTGTTGAGATAAACTCGGCATATTTTGAATATAAAAATGGCATTCTCAGTTCTGTTGGACCTTTTCCCATCGTCATACCATCTGCTTTTTCTAAAAGATGAGAGCCAAAAATATATTTTAAATGAAAATGTCTGATTTTATTAAATTTATAATCCATGGTATCTACTGAATCACATAATAATTCTTCTTGTATCTCCTTATCAAGAGACCTGCAAAAATCATTAAGAAGATTAACTCCTTCATCCCCAAACATTTTATGAATTTCAGCAACAGAGCTATAATCACTGAGCTTGAAAAATGATTCTGAAATGCTATCTGAAAAAAGTTCTGGTTGAAGTGTTGCATAACCCCCATTCAATTCATCTGCACCTTCACCTGAGAAGCAAACTTTTGTGCCTTTTGAATGGAGTGCTGAAAAGTAAAATAAAGGAAATGAAGTGCTTATTACAGGACCGCCTGGCAGGTGATTAACCATATCAGGCAAGTATTTAATCAACTCACTGACAGAAAAAGAAATCCTATTATATTTTCCTGGTATTACTTTAGCCAGTTCATCTGTAAAGGCAAGTTCATTCCCAACAGTTTCAACAAATGCATAATCGTTATCAACTAATCCCTTTTTTGGAGTAGAAAGAATATTTGCAATTAATCCTGAAGTAAATAAATCAAAGGAATTATTTTTTTCTTTAAGTAAAAGTGTAATTACACTTGAGTCAATACCTCCTGATATATAAGACCCATATTGAACTTCTTCGGGTATCATTAAGTCGACTGCCTCCCGTAATAAAGTAAGAGATTGGTCAATACATTCATTTTCAGTTATCGATCTGTTAATAAGAAAGGATGGATTAAAATATCTTCTTTTTCTAATTGTTGATTTATGAATTATCAGATATTCACCAGGATATATCCTTTTTATGCCTTCTATTATATGGTCAAATGCGAATCCAAAGGAGAAATACTGGACTAAGCCTAATTTAGAAATAACCTTGTTAGTGAAGTCGATTAAAAAATTTGCTTCAGAGCAAAAATGAAATCCTTTTCCATCATTGAAATAAAATAAAGGCTTTTCACCAAAACGATCTCTAGCTAAAATAAGATCACCTTTATCTTTATCATAAATTGCAAGTGCAAACATACCTTTGATCATTGAGAAGCATGCTTCACCATATTGGTCATACAGAGCGCTCAGTACTTCATTATCACATAAACTCCCTAACTTGATCCCTTTTTTAAGGAGTAAATCATTTAACTCACAGCGATTGTAAATTTCACCATTAATTATTGAATAAATCTTATCATTATAGTTAAACGGTTGATGGCTTCGGCTAATTTCGTTAATTTTAAGTTCGGAAGCATAAAGTCCAATAAGATCATTGCTTAAATTAAAATATTCTGAACTATCTGGACCTCGATATTTCATCGATTCCAATATAGAGAAATGCTTTTGTTTGAAAATTGCATTATTCTCTTCAGAATAACTATAATAGCCATTAATTCCGCACATCGCCGTCTTACTTAAGAAATCCTTCCCGATGAATTTCCTCTACAAGCTCATTAGTATAACATCTTGAAATATCAGGTATTTCTTTTATTAGACCATACTCCTTAGCTATATTAGCAGTATAATTCCATTTGTCTAAATACAAGTAACCAACTTTATTTGTATCCTTCTCAAGTAATACGTCTTTGGTAGATTTCCAAATTTTTAATTCCGCTTTACGATCTAATTCTTTGTTATATTTCATAACAATGTCAACTACATCTTCATCCTTTATCTGCTGGGACATTATAATTCCTTTCATTGTTGCTTTTAAAAAGGCCTTGAGTTCTTTTCTTTTCTTAAGCAGCGTCTCTTCAGAAGTGAAATAAACATTTCCTCCAGGTCTGATTCCATATTCATATGGATCCACAATATTCACCGGCATCCCTCTTTCCTCAGCTACAAATGGCTGATTAGTAATGAAACCAGGAAAAACATCAACTGTCTTATTAAATAGCAAACTCAGGTCAAAAGCAACTGGGATTTCAGTAATTTTTGATCTATCTATTTTCAGTTTGTTCATTAATGCCATATATAGGTAATATTTATCCGTTCCTGCCTGGATTCCAACTTTATGGTTTATAAAATCCTGAGGTTTTAAGATACCTGTTTCTTTTAAACTGAAAAAGCCAACGCCTGATCTTATATAATCCTCACCAATGGCAACAAGTGGTATACCGTTTTCTCTTGCCATTAGGATTTGTTCATAACCTGCAAGACCTACATCATCTGCCCCACTTGCAACAAGTCTGATTGGATCAAAACCTGGTCCCCCAGGTAAGATATTTACTTTCAAACCAACATCTTTATAATAACCCGAATCTTCTGCAACGAAATGAGAAGCAAAAGAACTATAAATGACCCATTTAAGACGGAAATTTAGCTTTTCAAGTTGAGCAGATTCCCCTTCTTTATCAGATTTTGATTTTATATTTCTATGTTCATTAAAATTACAACCAGATAAAGAAAAAAATAGGGCTAAACTCATTAAAATAAACAATCTTGTTTTCATAAGAGCTCTTTTTTTTGTATGTGTGAATAATTCCTAAAAAATATACTTTCCGTTATTGACATTAGTCCAAAAAATATAATCCCTAAAGCTGATGCAAATATAATAGCTGCAAAAAGCATCGGAGTGTTGATATTATATGAGGCCATTAAAATAACAAATCCAATTCCTTGCTTTGCACCGGTCATTTCTCCAATTATGGCACCTACGACTGAAAGGGTTGATGATATCTTCAATGCGGAAAAAATATAAGGTATAGCTATATGAAACCTTAATTTAAAAAGAATTTGTCTCTTATTTGCTGATAAAGACTTCATCAAATCAATATATTCTTGATTTGCTGATTTCAATCCAAGAGTTGCATTTACTACAAGTGGGAAAAATGAGATTATTGCAGCCATAACTATTTTACCCAGCAAACCATAGCCAAACCATAATACTAATAGAGGAGCAATTGCAATTATAGGAATAGATTTCAAGGCTATTGCATATGGATAAAAGCTTCTCTCAAATATCTCAGAATGAGTAAAACCAATCGCTATTATAATAGATAAAATATTCGCTAGCAGAAATCCTAATATGGCTTCAATGAAAGTGATGGTGGTATCCTTGATTAACGATGCAAGATTCTGAATGATTGTTGCAAAGATCTTGCTTGGCGCTGGTAATTGATAGATGGGAATATCAGCAAGTTGCACTATTACCTCCCAAAATATTAGAACTACTATTAGAGTAATAATTGGAAATATCCATCTGTTATGTTTGTTAATTATATTCATTCATCGATATTTAATAGATGCTTTAGGTCATGGAACATTTCTTTGTATTCATTATTTTCCTCCCTTTTTGATCTTTCCAGATCTAATTCAATAATAGCTTTTATTTTAGCTGGTCTTTCTGAAAGGACGACAACTTTATCGGATAACATTATTGCTTCCGTAAGATTATGGGTAATGAATATTATGGTACACTTTGTTTTCTGCCAAATATTCAATAGTTCATGATTAAGCTTACTTCTAGTAATCTCGTCGAGGTCTCCAAAGGGTTCATCCATAAGTAAAATTTTGGGCCTGTAACAAAGAGCTCTAGCAATTGCCACCCTTGATTGCATTCCACCCGAGAGTTGATATGGATATACATTACAATACTCCTCCAAGCCGACAAGCTTGATCATATCCATTGCACTTTTTTTAAAATCTATTTTTTTTGAGCTTTTATTTTTGGAATTAAATATTTCGAAAGGAAGGCTGACATTATTAAAAACATTTCGCCAGTCGAATAACACTGGATTTTGAAAAACTACGCCAAATTCATGATTATCCCTGGCAATCAAAGGATCACTTCCATTTATTTTTATATCCCCCTGATAGTGATCAAGTAATCCACAAATTAACTTTAGTAAAGTCGTTTTTCCACAACCTGATGGTCCTACCACTGATATAAATTCATTTTCGAATATTTTAATATTAATGTTTTGTAATACAGCCAATTTCACATCCTTTTGATAAGAGAATGAAAGATTATTAATCTCTATTATTGGATGTTTCATACTATAACGAAGCTAAATTTTGAAGCTAATTTAAGAATATTTAATCTGATTATTCTTCTTTTTTATCTATGTTCGTAGAATTGTGACTCAAATAGGAATCCTTAAGGGAGGAAACCTTGAAAAAGCTCAATTGTGACAAGTCATTTCTGAGATATTTTATACTCGTACCTACTTGCCACTTTTTTTCGTTGAAATGAATGTTGCCTATTCCTCCCTAATCCAACTCATACCTTCTATTTACCCCTATTAATCACTCGATTTTTCCACGAAGTTACCTATATCGGTAATATCTGAAGACAAGGGCCGGCAGGAGTTCCTCCTGATTTTCAATTGTCGATTTTCGAGATTTGAAGAATTTATTCTACCGAAAATCAGCTATCCCAGGGAACGCCTTTCGGCATTTCATGTTCCTTCATTTTCTCCTTCACACCGAAATCAACACCCTATTCTCTCCACGAGATCCGGGATCTATTGTCGCTTCTGGCCATTGATATCGGCTAAAGAAAATGACCGTCACCCTTGCATCAGAATTTCCGATCCGGTGTTTGTTGCGCAAAAATTTCATTCTAACCCGGCGCGCCAGATGCCAAAATAAGTCCTTAGGGCAAAGGCAAACATTATGACTATCGTACGTTCTATTTCTCCCGAAGCTAAAGCGCTGTATAAAATGCGCCGTGAAAACCTGAAACAGATTTCACGGGTTCTTCAGCTTCAAATGAAGTCCGGTGCGGCTGACTTCGACTCGGTCAATGAAGGACTTATCCAGGTCTATTCTGCCGATGGTGTCCATACTGCCTTTAAGACTTTCCAACAATGGAAAGAAGAAGGAAAGTCTGTCATTAAAGGCGAAAAAGCTTTTTCAGTATGGGGCAGTCCCCGTAAAGTTGCCAATCCTGAGCCTGAAGAAGGCGAAAATGATGAATTTAAGTATTGGCCGCTTTGCTACCTTTTCAGTAATGCTCAGGTGCATGAGCCGAAGCATTTTGAGTAAGATTTCATGCAAATATTCAGCTCCGATGGAAAATCCCATCGGAGCTTTTTTTATGCTCGTTCCGAATAGGTAAATAAAAAAATCCCTTCCCCTGGTTCTGTTCTTGTCTTTATCACTCAATTTTCTCACGAAGGTACCTATATCGCAAATATTCGCAGACAATGGCCTTTGGTGCTTTGCATGACTTCATTTTAAAATTCAAAATGACCGTCACCATTGCATCGAAATTTCCAATCCGGTTTGACCTGGTTCAAAATTTTCATTTTTAAACCTGGCGAGTCAGATGCCTACATAAGTCTGCAGGACAGCAGCATTCAAAATGAGTCTTTCACTACTTTCAAGAGCTGATGAATTTATCTCTTACATCGATGCCATCTATTTCGAAGGCTATGCCCTTAGAATGTCGGTTGAAAATCCGTCAAGATTGACGTATGAATATTATGAATTCCTGAAGAATTTATAATTTTTCAACCTTTCGAGCAACCTCCGGTGGTTGATCCACCGGAGGTTGTTTTTTTATTTTCTTTCTTCCACCTGGTCGCTTTTTCTTTGGGGGAGCAGCACAAAAGAAAAAGCTTCGCAAAAAGAAATGCAGTATGGCCTAACGATGTTTACGTCCATAATGGTATTTAAAACTCGATTTTTTCACAAAGTTACCTACATCTAAAATCTCCGCCGACTATGGCCTTACACAGTCCAGGAAAATGGAACTGTGACGGTGCTTCGCATGACTTCATTTCATTCTGAAATGACCGTCACCATTGCACCAGAATTTTCGATCCGGTTTGAATTGCGCAAAAATTTCATTTTCTAAACCGGCGAGCCAGTTGCCAACACAAGTCTGAAGGGCATCAGCGAAACAAATGCTTCACACTTCATCTTTATTTTCTATTTGCGAAATTTCCGTAACCTATTCCACCAAAGTCAAGGCGGCGAATCGTCCCAAAATTGCAGGTTCTCGCGATGCTTATGAACTTGTGCTGCCTGTTTGGGATGATATCGAATACCGTGAATCCTTTTGCGTTCTTCTCATGAATCGTGCGAACAGGGTTCTCGGTATTTCTCAGATATCCATGGGCGGAATTTCCGGAACTGTCGCTGATCCTAAAGTTATCTTCCAGCATGCCCTCAAAGCAAATGCATCCTCGTTAATCCTATTGCATTATGTAAAGTAAATGGTTATGTAAAGTAAATTGGTTAACACGTTTATATTCAGAGGTTAACCATTAAAATACTTTACATAATATTTTCTCCTAATTGAGCCATAATTTTTATAAGCGAGATCAAGTACCACTTAATCGAGAAGTTTTCTATTGAATTTTCCGGAAATAATGTCATTATTACCGGATTTATTCACATTTCAAATAATTGACATTATGAACAAGCCAAACAAGGAATTTAATGACTTGATTTCTAATGCTGCTGATTACCTTGAAGCTCAACTATCTTATTCAATGAGAACAGTTGGCTGTTACAGGAGTACTTGGAAGCGAATTAGAATTTTCATGGTCTCCAATGGGATTAAGCGCTATGATCGGGATGTAGGAAAACAAATCCTTCATCATCAGTTCAAGGATCGTGGTATTTCGGAACTTTCCACCAATGAGAAACATTATTATAACAGCATCATGATGTTGTCGGAATTTCAGGAAACAGGCCAAATCAAGCTACCACCCCGCCCCGGCAAAGAGCCGGTTGTTTTTTGCGGGCCGATAGGTGAGATCATTACCGGCTTTCTTGATTACAAAAGAATAGAAGAAAGATTGTCGATAATAAGATTGCACTGCTATCAGCTTAATCTTTCCCGTTTCCTGAACTATTGCAACGAAAAAAACATCTGTTTTCCAAACGATATCAACCTGGTTGATATTCTTGGTTTCATCAGCGGACTGGATCGCTGGAAAAACATCCCTGTAGCATCTGTAATTTCAATACTCCGTGGGTTTATGAAGTATGCATTTGAGCAAAAACTTATAGCTACGGATTATTCCAAAAAGATTCCTAAATACAGATCTGTTATCCAACCGAAACTGCCATCAACGTATTCCAAAGAGGAAATAGAGAAGCTGATTTCGACAATCCAACGAAGCAGTCCAACAGGGAAACGGAACTACGCTATTATTCTTATGGCTGCAAGACTGGGACTTAGAGCCTCAGATATCTCCAGGCTGAAGTTTGAGAACCTGCACTGGAATACCTGTACTATCGAAATAGAGCAGTTTAAAACGGGGAAAGAATTAGCACTTCCATTGTTGCCAGATATAGGTAATGCAATTATCGATTATTTGAAATATGGCCGTCCAAAATCAGAGGAACCGTATGTATTCTTAACGGAAAGACCACCCTATGGACATTTTACCACAAGCAATGTTGTTACTCATGTCGTTCAAAGAGCATTTATAAATGCGGGAATCGACATCAAAGGCCGCAGATTTGGTCCTCATTGCCTGCGCCATAGCTTGGGGTTCAGGATGCTGGAACAAAGCACGGTCCTTCCGGTAATTTCGGAAGTGCTTGGACATGAAAGCACGGAATCTACCAGATACTATCTCAGGATCGACCTAAAATCAATGAGGCAATGTGTGCTTGATGTTCCACCGGTACAAACTGATTTTTACGAGCAGAAAGGAGGAGCCTTTTATGATTAAGCGTTATAAGAGCATCTATGGCTTGCATATAAAGCAATTCATTGAGATGAAGAGAGCGCTTGGCTTTAAGTTTCAGTCAGGCGCTGTCAGTTTGGCCCAAATTGATCGTTTGGCGGCAGAAAGGTTGGAAATGTCCTCAGGCATAACAAAAGAACTTGCAGAAAAGTGGGGTAAAAAACAACCCAATGAATCGGACTATTACCACTATCAAAGAATTGGATTTCTCGTGCAATTTTCTTCCTACCTGTGTGATTTGGGAATTCAATCCTATATACCGAAACTGCCACGCTTTTCAAAAAATACATTCGTCCCCTACATTTATTCGCGAAAAGAGATGGATGCCATATTTAAAGCCTGTGATGAATTAAGACTACGTTGTGTAGCGCCGGATTCCGGGCTATTTTGTATGCCTGCGCTGATCAGGCTCTTATACAGCACAGGGCTGCGTGTAAGTGAAGCGATAGCGATGAGAATGGAAGATGTGAATCTGGATGAAAACTATTTACGTGTGAGGGATTGCAAAAATGGCAAGGAACGTATCATACCGATATCAGAGTCCTTGGCATCTGTCTGCAAAGAATATGTTGGATATCGGGACCTGCTTCCTTTAGGAAAAGCAAAATCCGGATACTTCTTTGTCAAACTTGATGGAAGAAAGTGTAGACAATGCGTAAGGTATTGGTTTAAGAAATGCCTGGATAAAGCCTCAATACCCTACCTGGGGCGATGGCATGGTCCGCGCGTTCACGATCTGAGGCATACATTCGCCGTTACCTCACTTGCTAATATGGCAGAGTCCGGTATTGATCTGTATGCTTCGCTGCCGATACTTTCCAATTATCTGGGACATCAATCTCTGAGTGCAACAAATCATTATGTCCGGTTAACGGCAAATATGTATCCGGATTTGATTAAAGATATAGATACGGTATGTTTAGATGTATTCCCTAAATTCCATAACTATGACGCCGACTGACTTCTCAAAGTATATATCTGATTTTATTTCCAGGTATTTGCCCGACGAAAAAGGGGCAAGCGCCAATACGATAACTTCCTATAGAGATACATTGGTTTTGCTTTTGAATTTCATTCAAAATGAGAAGGGTGTGAAAATTGAAAAACTGACACTGGAGAAAATTACGAAAGAAACCATCATAGCGTTTCTGGATTGGGTTCAAAAGGAAAGAAAATGCAGCAACTCAACGCGAAATGCACGCCTGGCAGCCATTCATTCCTTTTTCAGGTATTTACAATATGAGCGTTTGGATTACTTGCATGAATGCCAGCAGATCCTATCCGTTAATTTTAAGAAAACCAAAAAAGAGACGATGACCTATTTAACGATCGAGGGAATAAAATTGCTCTTGCAGCAACCCGACACAAAGACATCAAGAGGAAGACGCGACTTAACACTCCTTTCCCTGATGTATGACACCGGGGCAAGAGTACAGGAAACTATTGATTTAACTTCCTCAATGCTACGGCTCAATAAGCCCGCCACAATCAAGATTGTCGGCAAAGGTAATAAGGCACGACTGGTCCCAATGCTGGATGCTCAGGTCGAGCACCTTAGAAATTATCTGAAGGAGCACCGGTTAAATGAACCGTCAGCTAATAGTTATCCCCTTTTCTTTAATAGCAGAAAGGAAAAACTTACCCGTGCCGGCATCAACCATATTGTTCAGAAATATGTTAAAGCGGCCCGAAAAGAAAATGGAATGATCATTCCCGAGAAAATCAGTTGCCACTCTCTTCGACATTCAAAAGCGATGCATCTGCTTCAAGCTGGCGTAAATCTGGTATATATCCGTGATATATTGGGCCATGTATCCATTCAAACCACTGAGATTTATGCCCGGGCCGATTCCAAACAGAAACGAGAAGCCCTGGAAAAAGCATACGTTAATATCAATCCAGACGAGGAACCTATCTGGACGAAAAACGAGAATCTAATCGACTGGCTGAAAAAATTCTAAAATATTATGTAAAGTAATTATGAGTATATCCTTTGATAATGAATGTGTTAACGACGTCACTTTACATAACCATTTACTTTACATAATGGGAAATTATGATCGAGCAGGCATTAGATTTCAAGGCAATCTGAAAGATGACCTTAGGATCAGCAACAGTACCTGACAAACCTCCCTGGCTTATCTTAGCCCATCCCAGGACACGATTGGCACGATTAAGACAAAGCACTATGAATTCTTCGATGTGATCTATCTTGGGACTCCAGATCCTTTGCAACACTTCATAAGTATCCCTGCTTCCACAAACCTTCTCCATATCTGATATACGGACTTTATTCCGGTAGAAGATCTCTATCTCTGCCAGATTGGAAGTGAAGAGATTAACAGTATCTTTAGCTTTCATATCGTTGCCTCCTGATCTTTTAATGATTTACTTTGCTGGCTGGCAATGACATCAGAGCCATATTTGCACCTGATGTAATTCATGTCCTTGGGTTTATTGTTGGCAGACTTGAAGTCCTTAGGTCTCCAGTACCACATGGATTTCTTAGGTGCATAGAAGAAACCGTTTTTCTTAAGCTCTTCCCTGTAATCATAGGTGTTTCCTGATAACCAGATCCAGTTTCCACAAACCTCGATGGTAATATCAAACCGGATGATCTTTTCAATAATCTCCGGGAACTTTATAAAGTCTTCCCTGGCTTCTTCTTTTGCATCACTAAAACCAAGGAGGGGATTCTTTGTGATCTCTGCATACTGTCTGTTTATTTCCTGCATCGTGGCAGTGTCACCTCCACGGTCAGGATGATAGATTAAGGCCAGCCTCTTGTATTCCCTCTTAGCCTCATCGAGGGTATGGCAATCTCTAAAGAATGAAGTCTTCATATTGATTGGGTTTAGATTAAAAACTAGCTTATGGCTAAAGGCCGGTAAATGAGATGTTGTGAAGGAAACTATACTGGAAACTATCAGAAGGGATATATCAGCCGATGGACCCTTGCTCAGTCAGAAATGATTTTAATAACCACTTAAAAAAATGTGTGCACACTCTTATTATTATCTTATATATCAAGTATCAAAATACCCTATCATTCTCTTATATGCAAAAAACCCCCTAAACATCTCTACCTGGCTTCTGATAAAAATGAAAGGACCCTAAATAATCTACAGAATGTGAATATTACAAACAGTCCATACCGACTACTTAGAGTCCTTATGCTGGACTACTTAAAAAAAGGGGGATTTTACTCCCCCATAATACTACTGAATGGCTACAAGCTCCGGTTGCCCATCAGTACATGAATACTGGAAACCTTTAACATTTAATGTGTCATTAGCGTCCAGCGCATCAACGAAGTTACCCTTAAACTCCCCCGTGTCCCCTGTTATACGTTCAGAGCCTGATGCGAAACCTACTTTCAGTGCCACTGTTGTTGGGGATTTGTCACTGAATTTGCCGTCCAGTATCGGTCCGACTCCTTTCGGATAGACGCCGTAGAGATTCTTTTTGCCGGCCTCTACAATGCCAGTTCTGTTTGCTTTTGTTTTGAAAGCCATTTGTTTTTTTGTTTAAGTGATTATTTAATAGTGACCTACCCGGTCTTGATGCCTATATGAGGCAATAACCTTTGGGTCGCTCAAAGGTGTGGGGGGTTAGGGTATGATACCTTAGGAGGGGGATACTTATGTCATCT
>Ga0247841_10004201_pt1 | contig 25120 bp, 25 predicted proteins | sample LaCruzMarch2015__2_FD_192410 | JGI IMG/M metagenome (GOLD analysis project Ga0247841, IMG submission 192410) | Freshwater microbial communities from meromictic Lake La Cruz, Castile-La Mancha, Spain - LaCruzMarch2015_18m | ecosystem: Environmental > Aquatic > Freshwater > Lake | place: Spain... | reverse complement strand
CTTTCCGGATGTTGTCGCGGTTAAAGCCGATAAGGTAAGCCACGATATTCGTAAGCATAACGGCAATGATTCCGCTCAGACCGGCAAAGAGATCGAAAAAGGTCACTACCATCAATATTCCTGCAAAGATCCTGTTGTTCGAAAAGAAGATCTGCGTGTAGCTGTTAACCACACTGCTGAGGAAAGAGGGGAAGAGGCGTTTAAGCTTATTGATCATGGGTTGCAGTGAAGAGGGCTAAAGTTCAAATTTATTCAGATGTGCCGGTACTTTTTCCATCCCGTTCATGTTGTCCACGGTTTCACGAAGGCGTATCACGTGCGGCTTTTCATCCATACCGATCAGCACCACGTAAGGACGAAGGGCGATGAACTGCATCCACTGTGTCATGTTATAGGCGCCAACATTGTGTATCACCACCTGATCGTCTTTGTTCAGCAATGGCAGGCTGGCGCTTTCGCGGATCACATCAATGTTCATGCACAGCGGGCCGTAAACGCAGGTATCTTCTGAATAATGGGTGAAGGGTTGCGCCGGGGTGATCTTATGGTCGTACCAGAAAGAGGTGAAGAGGATATTAACCCCGATGTCAAGAATGGTATTGCGGCGACCGGTACTGGAACGCTTGTTCGAAATCACCGATCCAAGCAGGTATCCGGCTTCATCAATCAGTGCGCGGCCGGTTTCGAGAATGAGTAACGGCAACTTGTCTTTCTTGAAATTGCTGTTGAGCAATGCGGTGGAGATGGCTTCGGCGAAGTCATCAAACGTTGGATTGGTATCGGAACCCGGGAGGTAGGATCCTTTCAGGGTATTTTTGGAGGCAAATCCGCCGCCCAGGTCGATGTACTTTATTTCGTGTTTAAATTTCTGTTCCACAGAGAGAGCGAGTTCAGCCAGTTTTGATGCAGCAATACCATAAGCAAAGGGTGAAAGCATGAAAGTGCCGATGTGACAATGGAGTCCCACCAGGTCCAACTTGCCCGAATGCATGATCTTGTTGACTGCATCCCATGCCTGACCGTTTTCATAGTTGAATCCGAAACGGTCCCACATAGGATATACACCGGTATCCATGTTTACCCTGATGGCCACCCGTGGACGACAATTGAGCTTTTCTGCAAGTTCCGTTATCGTGTACAGTTCATCGAGGTGATCGATATGGATCAGGGAGTCATTTTTTATGGCTTTGGTGAGGTCTTCCTCGCTCTTTTCAGGGCCGTTGAAGATGATCTTGCTGCCGTTCACTCCCAAACTGATGGCTTTATCGTATTCAAATCCGGAGACAACCTCAGCCCATGATCCCTCCTGATGGAAGATGCTGCATATCGCGTTCAGATAATTGGTTTTGTACGACCAGGCGAACTGAACCCGGGGATAGCGGGTTTCAAATGACTTCCTCGCTTTTTTCACCGTACTGCGGATGGTCTTTTCAGAGATCACGAAAAGGGGTGACCCATATTCCTTGATCAGCTCTTTAACGGCTACCCCATCAATGTGGGTCATCGGCTGATATTCTGTTCTCGTTCCGAATTTGTTCGGCATACCGGTTTCAAGTTTCTTAATCACCGGACGTTCATAGCGTATCTTGCTCATGTTTTTTTAATAAAGTCAAAGGTTGAAAGTTTATAGCAAGCGAATCATTTTAAAAACTCAAAGACCAAAACTCAAAACTTCAATTTAATCTTCATATCGGAATTGGTAAACCGCTACAGTTCTCCATAAATGCTGATCTGTTCAAACTCCTCACGGTCAACGATCATGTCCCAGGCGTAGCGGATAAACATTTTCCCAACGGCATAGGTCTCAAAGGGCTTTACCTTGTGTCCCATGGCGAGGTTAACCAGCGCTTCCGGGATATTTTGCCCCACGCCAACGGCAAGGTATATCCAGGCTGGCAGTCGCGGGTTGATTTCGAGCAGGTAAAGTTCGCCATCCTTGTTTTTCATCAGCTCCAGTTCAAAGCCTCCGCGCCATTTTGTATTCAGCAGGAATTTCCGAGTCATGTCAAGCATCTTCTCGTCCGAAATGCTTATTCCGCCCCAGGCCTTGCCCTTGTCGGTGATATATTGCTTGCGCATCGCAACAGCAGCAATGGTTTTTCCTTTTCCATCGCCAAGCCCGGTGACATTGAATTCAGTTCCGTGGATGAACTCCTGGATGATGATCGGGAGCCCCCATTTGGCGCTGATCTTGTTGAAGTAACTCTTCACCTGTTCGATGCTGTATGCGATCGAAGCATCGTAGAACTTTCCTTTCACGATCATCGGGAAAGAAAATTCCGAAAGCAGGCTGTGCACGGCAGTGAGGTCGTATATTACTTTACTTTTCGGCACACAGATGCCGTACTTTTTCCCAAAAGCATTCAGGTTGACTTTTTGGCGCTCCTCAAACTGGTGCATCGTGGGCAGAAACATGTAAATGCCCATGGCTTTGAGTTTTGATTCAAGTTTGATAAAGGGATAGAGCTCAGCGTCGAAGTTGGGAATAATCACGTCGAGTTTTTCCTTTTCGTGGATATATTCCAGTCGTTCGAGCAGGGTATCTGTTCCAGCCGTGGGATAGGGGATCGAATAGGTGTGGTCGACCAGATTGTGCATGTATATGCCAGGCTCCAGCGACTCATAAGAAAACCCGATGATACGGGTATCGAATGAGGTTGCTTCCCGCAAGGCCCTTATCACCGACACTCCCGGACCCGGGCTGTCGATGGCGTTCAGACCTGTGACGGCAATGTTAAGCTTTCTTTTCTTCATGGCTTTCAAGGAGATTATTGTGAGAAAGGATGCCGATGAAATCCTGGTAGTCTTTCTCGAAAGTAGGCTTATCGGTGCTGTATTTCCCAACAATTGCTTCACGGATCTCCTCCTCCGTTTTCTCTTCACGGATAAGGTTCAGGATCTCGATTCCGATAGGGTTCACAGAGAAGGATTCGCCGGTTACCGGGTTGAAGAGCAATCCCGATTCACTGATGGCTACATTTTTTTTGAGTTTCATTGTCTTGTTTTTTTACTGAGACATACTGCTGGTCGGAGACCCACTGCTGGTCGGAGACGCACAGCTGGTCGGAGACGCACAGCTGGTCGGAGACCCACAACTAGTCGGAGACGCACTGCTGGTCGGAGACGCACAGCTGTGCGTCTTTACACCAAGTAGTATGATGATGCAATATTAGATAGTTGACCTCACACGGGTGTTACGATATTTTAATTATGTTGTATAAGATTTTAATGAGGGGAGAGCGGTCAGGAAAGGTGTTATATTTTATCCAGCCCCTTCCTTTCAAGGACAGGATTGGCTTTATAATCGGTAACGGAGACACCGGTAACGGATTTGAATTGTGTGCTGAGGTACTGCACACTGCTGTAACCCATCATATAGGCAATTTCACTTAAAGAAAGTTCCCCATATATAATCAACTCCTTCACCTTCTCAATCTTATGGAGGATGGTGAACTTTTCGAGCGTCGTATTTTCATGCTTTGAAAACAGGCTTGAGATATAAGGGTATGACATGTCGAAACGTTCCACCAGGAAATCGGAATTTCGCACCATGGCATTGTAAGTCGAATGGTGGATCAACTCGATCAGGGATTGCTTGATCTGCTCCACCAGAATTTTTTCCTTGTCGACAATGATTTCAAAGCCGAACCCTTCAAGTATTCCTTCGATCTTTTTCATCGGAACTTTTTCCGGATCGTGGGAAAGTTCGATGGTTCCCAGCTTCAGGTTATGTATGGTGATGCCATCCATCGCCAGTTCCTTCCTCAGCAAATGGATACAGCAGTTGCATACCATGTTTTTCACATGGATCGTTCGTTTGTGACCGGTAACCTTACTTTTTCGGGGCATGAGTCAGACCAGCTCGTAACGGGATGAATCCTGGCGGATAAAGATAAACAATAATAAGGTAAATGCCCAAAGCGACGAACCTCCGTAGCTTACAAAGGGAAGCGGGATACCGATCACAGGCACCAGTCCGAGGGTCATTCCGATGTTGATGGTAAAATGAAAAAAAAGTATGGAGGCCACGCCATACCCGTACAAACGACTGAAATTCGATCGTTGCCGTTCCGCCACGAGGATGATCCTGATGATCAACCCGACAAACAGTATCATCAACCCGAAGCTGCCCAGGAACCCCCATTCTTCCCCGATGGTACAGAAGATAAAATCGGTGCTTTGTTCCGGGACGAAGTTAAATTTGGTTTGGGTGCCCTGAAGAAAACCCTTCCCGAGCAACCTTCCCGAGCCGATCGCGATCAACGATTGATTCACATTGTATCCGGCTCCCTTCAGGTCGGTATCAGTACCTAAGAGCACATGGATTCGCTGCCGCTGGTGGGGTTCAAGGATATGGTTCACGGTATAGTCGACAGAGTAAACAAATCCCACCGATGCCACAAATATCGCTCCAATGATCAGGATATTTTTCAGCATGCGTTTGCTTTGAAGGTAAAAGATCAGGGCGGTAAATAGCAAAATGGCTACCAGGATCAATTTGGGGATCATCAATGAAAGCACCCCGACCACGGGTAGCAGAATAAAGGCCAGGGGAATATATTTATTCAATCCGGCGCGGTAGAGAACAATGATAAAGGCCAGGAAAACAATTGCTGAGCCGGTATCGTGCTGCATCAGTACCAGAAAAGCCGGAAGCAGGCAAATGACAGAGGCAACAATCAGGGTGCGTGGTTTATGGATATCGATTTCCAGGGTCGTGAGGTATTTAGCAAGAGCCAGGCTGGTGGCCATTTTGGCAAATTCTGCTGGTTGTATACCAAAGCCCCCGATGGCAAACCATGATTTGGAGCCGGATATGGTTTTTCCTGTGAAGATGACCAATAAAAGGGTAAGGATGAAAAACCCATAGATGAAATAGGAGAACTGGGAAAAGAATTTCGGATCGATGATCAGGATGCCCAACGCGAGCAGTATAGCGGCAAAAATGAAGATCATCTGTTTTCCATAGCGTTGTCCCATGTCCACGATGGCCTTGTGGTTTTCATCGTAAACCGCGGCATAGACATTCAGCCAGCCGATAATGACCAGTGTCATGTAAAGACCGACCAATACCCAGTCAATCTTGTAAAATATTCCCCTGTTCTCCCTCACTTTTTATGAATGTACCAAGAATTAAATTTCCATTGATCATGCGCTCTTCCATCTCCTTTCGTTTCACTACCCTGTTCAGGTATTTTTCAATCATCAGGCTGGCGATGGGAGCAGCCCAGGTGGCACCATAACCCGCGTTTTCAACCACTACAGAGATGGCGATTTTCGGATTTTCTCGCGGAGCGAAAGCGATGAAAATCGAATGGTTTTTCCCCTGGGGATTCTGAGCAGTGCCTGTTTTTCCACATATCACAATGCTATCCATTTTAGCCATGGTCGCGGTACCCGCAGTAATTACCCTGGCCATTCCTTCAATAACAACATCAAAATAGGAGGGGTCAACGTCCGAATACCGTTTTTGAAGGAAATCCGGGTTTAAGCTGTCCTTGGAACCGATGGTACGGATGATATGCGGAGTATAGAAAAATCCCCGGTTTGCGATTAGGGCAACCATGTTAGCCAGCTGCACAGGGGTGATCCCGATTTCACCCTGCCCGATTGCCAATGATATTACGGTAGTGGAATGCCACCTGTTTATTCCATGGTATTTATCATAATAAGCAGGAGTCGGGATGTTCCCGTTTAATTCGCCGGTGAGATCGATGCCCAGTTTCTTTCCGAAGCCAAAACTCATCACTTGTTTGCGCCAGTTTTCAAAACCCTGGCGGGTATTCAGGAAAGATTTTTTATCGATGATCGCTTTGAAGGCTCTGCAAAAATAGGTGTTACAGGAGAACTGGATGGCTTCTGTGAGGTCGAGGGGCGAATAATGTGGATGGCATCTGACTATTTTACCGTTTCCCAGGGAGAAACCACCCGGGCAACCGAAACGGGTATCCGGAGTGAGTACGCCCACCTGCTGGCCAACCAGGGCATCGACAAGTTTAAAGGTAGATCCGGGAGGGTACATGGCCATCAGCGCACGGTTGAAAAGAGGGACCAGCAAAGTATCCTGGCTGAGGATGGTATAGTTCTTCCTTCGGATATTTCCCACCAGGAGGTTAGGATCGTAAGAGGGACTGGAAACGATGCAAAGTATCTCGCCGGTTTTGGGCTCGATGGCGACGACGCTGCCCTTTTTCCCGCTCATCAGCAATTCGCCGTATGCCTGGAGATCGGCATCAAGAGAGGAGTAGAGGTTGGTACCTGCAATGGCTGTAGTATCGTATTTACCATCCTGAAAGCTCCCCTTGTCGCGATTGAAGACATCCACTACCCGGATTTTAAGACCCTTATTCCCCCGGAGCAGCTCTTCATAGGATTTCTCAATTCCGCTGATACCAATATAATCACCCGATCGGTAATAGGAATTCCGTGCGATCATATCGGGATTCACCTCACCAATGTACCCCAGGGTATGTGCTGCAATTGGATAAGTGTATTTCCTCAGGGTTCGCGGTTGTACGAAAAACCCGGGAAACCGGAACAATTTTTCCTCGAGGTAGCCATAATTTTCGCGGGTGATCAGCGCTTCGAAAATAGATGCACGATAAGGGGAATAGTTGCGGGCTTTCTTCAACCGGTTTTTAAACTCCTGCCTGTCGATTCCGATCAGTTTGCACAAGGCCATGGTATCCATATTCTTAACCTGCCGGGGAGTGACCATCAGGTCGTAGGCGGCTTCGTTATAGACCAGCAATTTCCCATTTCGGTCAAATACCAGTCCGCGTGCAGGATATTGGGTGATGTAGCGAAGTACATTGTTGTTGGCCGAAAGGATGTATTTGTCTACCAGGATCTGAACATAGAAGAGTCGAATGGAGAAGATCAGGCCAATGACCAGAAAAAGTCCGATGATGACATATTTTCGATCTGAGTAAACCCGTTCCATCCGTAGTTATTGCTTTCTCAATAGGAAGGCTGGCGTGACAATTACATTGCTCTTGTTCAGAGCCCGGTCATAAATATACATTTCAAACCGTATGGTATCGAACAGGGGATGAGGATTCAATATCAGGGTGTTGACGATGAGTCCCTTGATCGCTTTGTTGGGGTAATCAGGAGTAAGTACTGGAATACGCGAGTTCAGGTCAGGAACAAGATCAACCTTCACAAAGGTGCCATTTTGTTTTTCATAATAGTTTATGAAGTAGTTGTAAAAATAGTCACCACCGCGTTGGAAGGGATAGTTGGTGTCGCCTTCGCCCAGTCCGATATCGCCGTTCCCGTCGCGGAATGTGATGGAGAGCTCTCCGAATTTGGCATATTGGTTCGTATCAAATATATTTTTGTATCCTGCAAATTCGATTTCCGGAATATCCGGAAAGGTCTCTTTTTTCATGCATGAAGTTACGAAAAAGAGGGTCGCAAGAATCAGGGAAGTGAATACTACAGGAAGTCCTTTTATGGTGAATCGAATCATGGCGCGGAATATTCGGAAAAACACTATCTTTGAGAAGCCGTAAAATTAACAATATTTCGGTATTTACCGCTGAAAAACAGGAGATGGAATTGACAGATAAAATATTTACCATTCGTTCGGAAGAGGAATTCCGCCACCAGGCACTGGACACATTCCATAAACAGTACCGGCTCAACCCTGTATACCACGACTTCATCGATGCCCGTCAAGTGAAAGTTGAAGCTGTGCAGCAAATCGGAGACATACCTTTTTTGCCCATTGATTTTTTCAAAACACATGACGTGGTATGCGGTAGCCATTACCCGCAAAAGATTTTTAAAAGCAGCGGAACTACTTCTAAAATACGAAGCAGGCATTTGGTGAATGATCTCTCCATATACCAGCATTCCCTGATAAACGGTTTCAAATACTTCTTTGGTGTTCCGGATGATTATCAGTTTATAGCATTGACACCTACCCCGGAACAGAATCCCTCCTCCTCACTCATATTTATGATCCAGCACCTGATGGACAGCAGCCAGAGTGCAGAAAGCGGTTATTTTATCGGCAGTTTTTCCAGCCTTCATGCACGGCTGAACCAGGCAAGATCGGGGGGGAGAAAAGTATTTTTAATCGGGCTTACGTATGCCCTTGTCGATTTTGCAGATCAATTTCCAGGTGATTATTCTCCATTGATCGTGATGGAAACCGGCGGAATGAAGGGGCGTCGCCGGGAAATGACCCGTGAAGAGCTGCATGGCATTCTTTGTCCGGCATTTGGCGTTGAGACCATCCATTCGGAATACGGGATGACCGAATTATTATCGCAGGCTTACTCCATTGGGGAGGGATTGTTCACCGCACCACCTTGGATGAAGGTCATGATCCGGGATGCTACCGATCCGCTTTCATACAGGGAGACCGGGAAAACCGGGGGCATCAATATCATTGATCTCTCCAACATCAATTCCTGCTCCTTTATCGCTACCCATGATTTGGGCAGGATGCATGAGGATGGTCGCTTCGAAGTACTCGGAAGGTTTGACGAAAGCGATATCAGAGGATGTTCACTGATGCTCGAATGAAAATCTCCGGTCCCTCATTTTTCGGTGAGTTTACCAGTGTTGAGACAGGGTAAGCCTCCATGAATTCCGTGGGGTAAGGTTTTAAGAGTTCCAGCAATCGGGATTCTGCAGTATTCCCCAGCCAGTTCTTTTCATCTTCGCGGTGGAGGATAACTGGCATGCGTTCGTGGATCTGTTGCATGAGTGTATTTGGACCCGTGGTGAGAATGGCAAAACTGTGAATAATCTCACCGTCGGCGCTCACCCACTTATCCCAGATTCCGGCCATGGCAAAAGGATCGCCGGTTTTCAGGTGAACCCGGTAAGGGGTTTTGACGGTACCCTTCTTCCATTCATAAAAACCATCGCTGAGTACCAGGCAACGTCGGCTTCGGAAGGAATTTTTAAAGGAGGCCTTCTCCGTCACCGTTTCACTTTTAGCATTGATGAGTTTGTGGCCAATTGCAGGATCCCTGGCCCAGGAAGGAATCAGCCCCCATCGGAAAAAGCTCAGCTCCTGCGGTTTTACATTGGATACAACCGCCAGTTGCTGGGTGGGTGCGCAGTTATACCGGGCCTTGTAAATGGCTGTTCTGACCCGCACACCAAAGCGTTCCCAGATCAGTTCATCTTCTGTTGCAAACGAATATCGTCCGCACATGACAAATAATTTCCTTGATAAAATTACAAATTATTTTATTCTTATTTTTGGCCAATATTGTTAATGAATCCTGGATATATGCCTGACACATCTCCTGACCATCGCCGAACCGCTCACCATCATCAACGCAAGAAAAGGCCTCTGGAAGATTCCAACAGACCCAGTGTGTCACGGCAAATTGAGTCCTTCATTTCGAAACACCTGCTCAAAATTTTCGGAGTGCTGTTTATTCTGGCCAGCATTTGGTTTGCCGCCAATTCAACAGACCACCTGGTCAATTTCATCAAACTGTCAACTCAAACCATAACGGTACTTCAGAATCCGTCGGATCAGCCCTTCCAGGCTGGGACAAGTATTGTTGAGACTCTTCTCACGCCAGCGGTCTCCCTCCCCATGATCCTTTGGGTATCCATTTCGGCTGCTGCTGTACTGTTGCTTCTGGGACTTTCTACCCGCTTTCGCAGGCGGGAGATCCCACGGATTTTAGTATTTGTGTTTTATGCCGTCGTCCTTCTTCTGGCAAAACAATTTGGATGGCAGGTTCACCTGCTTTTCCCATTGATCCTGTTTTTTTCCATCCTTTTATACCTTACGGCAATTCGTTTGCATTCCACCTTTGCCTTGAAGCTGAATGTTCTGTTTGCCTGGGGAGTAGTGTCAATCTGGTGGGGACTGAATATTATTCTAGGGGGAAACCGTACGGCGATTCTTCCACTGTTCCTGTATCCCTCCCTCTTTTTCCTGGCCTTCCTTTTCATGGGAGTGAACAAGGGATTCAAAGGGTATCACAAAACATCAAAATACACGGAGATCCTGGTTTCTTCCGTTAATGTCATGGCTTGCTTTCTGATCGGTGTGGTCACCCTGGCGAAATTCGGATCCCAGGAATACCTCTGGGTTTTCAGTCTCGGATTGGCTCTGGTATTGTGGGTTATGCTTTACCTGACCAGCCGGTTCACGCTTGAATTTACCCGCTCTCCCTATTTGTTTTCAGCCATCATCTTGATCAGCATGGTCTTACCCTTTCTGGTCCGGATCAATGCGTGGATTATTTTTTTTGGAATCCTTTCCGTTTTACTCATGGCAAATTCGAAATTCTCCGGCGATCGGTTTTCGATCATTGGTTCACTGGTTGCCCTGTTGATCATGCTGCTGGTATATCTCCACAACTGGGTTTTTCAATACTTGCCTGCCGTATTTACCGGAGATATCTCCAAAAATACCGTTCTCCTTACCAGGGGTTTGATCGCAAGCCTGGTGGTCGTGCCGGTACTGCTGGTCAATTCCGCTTTACTGAAAGATATTCAGGTGGGTTTCTCGAAAAAATGGTTCAGCAAGAAGTCCTATTTGCGCATTTTCAAGGGGATACTTCTGTTCACCCTGTACCTGGCTTGTTTCTGGATTTTTCACAGTGCTGTTTCTGTCTGGCTGGCCAATCCCGAAATTAAATATTTGAGCTGGTTTACATACTCCTGTCTTTATTTCATCGTGGTGATTCCACTTCTGGCCAATCAGAAATCCTCCTATCTTCTCGCCATGGTCTGTTTTTCGTTGATCATCAGCCTGGCTTACCCCATGTTGGTCCATCTGAGCGTACTGGAATTAAGGGATGCTTTTCTCAAACATGATTTTTATTCCTCAGGTGGCTTTTATTTCCATTATGCCACGGTTTTTTTGCTCATCATCAACCTGGTGATAACCGGTTATTTTGTTCCGAGGGTATTCAAAGAGCAGGTTTTTCTGGTTGGGGCAATCTGGATATATATTATCCTGCTCGGTCTCTTTCTTCTGCTTTCCGAATACGATCATCTTACCGTTGTTTTGGGATTAAAGAAAGGGGTTACCATCAACGATATCATCGGGGCGAACAGGATGATTCCCTATACCATAACCACCCTGGTATATGCATTCGTTCTGCTGATGATCGGCCTCCTGAAAAACAACCGATTACTCCGCGCCATTGCCATGGTTTTGCTGGCAGTGATCCTGGGAAAGGTCATTTACATGGACGTGAAGGCACTCGAAGGAATGTCAAAAACCCTGCTGCTTTTCCTGTTTGGGGTGGTGATGCTGATCCTGTCATTTTTCTATCCGAAGATAAAACGATTATTCAGTGGGGATCAGACTTCCCGCCGCACCCATCGGGATAATCATCGTCAGTCGAATACAACCAGGGATTCATAAAGGAATGATGCTCTTTATTCTTTGCCTGCCACGATAATTACGATCTCACCTTTGACGGGTTTCTTTTCGAAATGGTCGAGGAGTTCTTTCAGTGAACCCCTTGCATTTTCTTCATGGATTTTTGTGAGTTCCCGTGAAACACAGGCGTAACGGTCTTCCCCGAAGTATTCCATAAACTGCGACAGGGTCTTCACCAAACGGTGGGGCGACTCATAAAACACCATGGTTTTCTCCTCTTCTGCCAGGGCTAAAAGACGTGTATGGCGCCCCTTCTTATGCGGCAGAAATCCTTCAAATACGAAATGATCGGAAGCTATTCCTGAATTCACCAGGGCAGGCACGAAGGCGGTCGGTCCTGGCAGGCACTCCACCCGGAGTCCTTCCCGGATGCAATCCCTTACCAGCATGTATCCGGGATCGGAGATGGCCGGTGTACCTGCGTCACTGACAAGTGCAACGGTCATGCCTTCGCTCAACCGATCCACAATATTCCGGATCGTTTGATGTTCATTGAACAGATGATGGGATACCATTTTCTTTTCGATGCCGAAGTGTTTCAATAGAAAACCTGTGGTGCGGGTATCTTCGGCCAGAATGAAATCCACCTCCTTTAAAACCCGAAGCGCCCTGAGGGTGATGTCTTCGAGATTCCCGATGGGCGTAGGCACAATGTACAAACTGACCGGGGTGTTCATGGTTATTTATTCATCACCAGCTTGAAACCTACTCCATGCACGTTGATCAACTCCACCTTGGGATCGTCTTTCAGGTATTTGCGGAGTTTGACAATATATACATCCATACTGCGGGCATTGAAGTAGCTGTCGTCACGCCAGATCTGATTCAGGGCTGTGCTGCGGTCAAGTACCTCATTGGCATGAACGCAGAGCAGCTTCAGGAGTCCGGCCTCTTTGGAGGTCAACTTTTGCTCATGACCCCGGGAGGTCAGCACCTGTCGGTTAAAATCAAAGGTATAATGGCCGATATGGAAAAGGTTTTCCACCGCGCTGACCTTGCCGGTTTCGTCGGTACGCCTGAGAATTGCCTGCATCCGAAGCATCAGCTCCTCCATGCTGAATGGTTTGGTAATGTAATCATCGGCTCCGATCTCAAACCCCTTCAGCTTGTCGTCCTGCAGGGTCTTTGCAGTAAGAAATAGAATGGGGATCTTCTTGTTGACCGAACGGATCTCCCTGGCCAGGGTAAAACCATCCTTGACAGGCATCATGATATCAAAAATGCAGAAATCAAATTCTTTCCTGGTGAAGGTGTCCATAGCCTCCTGTCCATTGACGCAAAGGGTGGCGGCATAACCCTTGGCATCCAGGTAATTTTTAAGGATATTGCCAAGGTTACGGTCATCTTCGGCCAGTAAAACGCGGATATGATTCTTCTCCATGAGTTTTATATTAAGTAACGAGGGGATTGCGAATTTAGTCTTTTATTGTGAACGGAAGAAATACCCTGAATTTACTTCCTTTGTTTGCCTCACTTTCAAGGCTGATTTTACCCTGATGCTCTTCCACAATGGCTTTCACGTAACTTAACCCCAGCCCAAACCCGCGAACCTCGTGAATATTACCGGTGGGAACACGATAGAGTTTGTCAAAGATCTTTTTTTGCTCCTGCTTGCTGATCCCAATTCCGTTATCCTCAATCGAAATTACCAGTCCATTATGCAGGTTTTCGGTACTGATGCGGATCAGGGGCTTTTTAGGGGAATACTTGTTCGCGTTGTCCAGAAGATTATACACCAGGTTGGTCACATGAAGCCTGTCGCCTTCAATGGTACAGTTTGCCGCTCCGAAATTCCGGATGATCTCCCCATCTTTAATCTCCACCTGGATGCGCAGGTTTTTAATGACATCGGTGATGATCTCGTGAACGTCGATCAGCTCCTTGTTCATCTTCAACTGCCCCTTATCAATGACGGCAGTCTGCAAAATCTTTTCCGCCATCCCCGCGAGCCGTTTATTCTCCTCTTCGATCATGGTAACATAACTTCCAAAAAACTCAGCCGATTTCCGAAGGTCTTTGTCTCCCAGCGCCTCACAAGCCAACGCGATGGTGGATATCGGCGTTTTGAACTCATGTGTCATGTTGTTGATGAAATCATTCTTCATTTCCGATAGTCGTTTCTGACGGAAAATGGTGGTAATCGTGTAGGCAAATGAATAAACGATAACGATGATCAGGATGATCGAAATCAGCAGCATACTCCACAGTTCGGTAAGGAGAAACTGTTTTTCAAAGGGGAAATAAATGATCAGGTATTCGGGGCTTGAATAAATATCGGTCTGGAAAAGGAGAAAAGCATATCCCTTTTCGATGAGCTCCTTACGGTAATTGGGCGATTTCTCAATCAGGAATTCAAGCCCTTCCGGTTTAAAAATACCGAACTCGAAGTGGGTATCGATTCCCCGGATATTCAGTTCAAGCGATATGATGGAATCCAAAGCCGATGTGGTGGTGAAACTTTCGTAAGGCAGGTGGCGGTTGAAGTTGAGCATGCTTTCGTACTGGTTTACCTGCAAGGCTTTGCTTTTTTCGAGGCGTTCGATTTTCAATACAACCCTGGCAATGGCCTCATTCACGCTACGACGGAAATTGGCCTCTTTAACCCGGGAGGCGTTGTTTATCCAGTAAATCTGTATCCCCATCAGGCCTATCAGGGCAATGGTCATGGCGATGATGGTAAGGATAATAATGCGACGATTCATGTCTGCAAAGGTAGGAGAAATTGAAATTCATCTATTTAACAATTTTTAACGTATATTAATATTCCTTAACAGTTTACTTTTCCTCTTTGATTTACCTTTGTTAGGCATTTCAGCAGAAACGACATAGGCAATGGAAGTCAGCTCGTTTTTGCAGTCAATAATGCAGGTAGAGTGGGTTATAAATTTGTTTATTGGTTTTAAGTGTGTCTTCAGCAAGGGGACACACTTTTTTGTTGTGTCTAATATATTTTTTTAACTTCGTTAGCTTAACGTCGAAAACACATGGCAAACTTGATTCTTGACATCGGAAAAGCAAAGCAGTTCATTGGGGAAAAATGTCTTCCCAGGTTTCAGGAAGAGATCCGAAATTGTCATCTTCAGCTGGTTTCCCACGGCGGGAAGGGGGCTGATTTTCTCGGATGGATGAACCTCCCGGTCAGCATGGATTCCGGCCTGGTCACCCGTATCCTGACCGATGCTGCCCGTATCCGGGAGATGGCTGAAGTTTTTGTGGTCATCGGGATCGGAGGTTCTTACCTGGGTGCGCGTGCCGTCATTGAAGCGCTGCAAAACCCTTTTCAGGCCATCTTGGGGAATGGAAAAAATCCGCAGATGGTATATGCCGGTGAGAACCTGAGTGAAGACTATCATGCCGCCCTGATGGAGTTGTTGGATCGTAAGGATTACGCTGTAGCAGTCATTTCCAAATCGGGCACTACAACCGAACCGGCCATTGCTTTTCGTCTGATCAAGCAACACCTCGAGAAAAAATACGGGAATGAGGGTGCCCGTAGCCGGATTTTCACGGTAACCGATGCTTCAAAGGGAGCCCTGAAGCGGCTTTCCGATACGGAGAGGTATTCCACCTATATCATTCCCGATGATGTGGGGGGGCGTTATTCAGTTCTGACTCCTGTTGGGCTGTTGCCCATTGCTGTGGCTGGGTTGGATATCAGGGAATTGTTGAAAGGGGCTGCTGCCATGCGGGAGTTGTCACTGAATTCATCCGATTGCACGGAAAATCCCTGTGCCCTGTATGCTGCACTGCGCAATATTCTTTACCGCAACGGGAAATTCGTAGAGATCCTCGTTTCCTTTGAACCATCCCTGCAATACCTCATCGAATGGTGGAAGCAATTGTATGGCGAAAGCGAAGGCAAAGAGCACAAGGGGATATTCCCTGCCGGAGCGACCTTCACCACCGACCTGCACTCCATGGGGCAGTACATCCAGGAGGGAATGCGCGTTCTCTTTGAAACCGTTATTTCCATTGATCATTCATCAAAAACCCTGCATATTCCCGATGACCCCGGAGATCTGGATGGTCTCAATTTCCTCAGCGGGAAACGCATTTCAGAAGTCAACCAGATGGCGGAATTGGGAACCCTGCTCGCCCATGTCGACGGGGGAGTTCCAAACATTCGTATCTCCCTGCCTGAATTGAATGAACATAGTTTGGGACAACTGATCTATTTCTTTGAATTTTCCTGTGCATTGAGTGGCTATGCTTTGGGCATAAACCCATTTGATCAGCCGGGGGTGGAGGCTTATAAAAAGAACATGTTCGCGTTGCTGGGGAAACCGGGTTTTGAAAAGGAAACGTCAGAGTTACAGAACAGGCTCGCCAAGAGCTGATGGCCAATGCATCAAATTTAACTTACCTCCTCACGACCCTTTTACCAAACGTTCAATCACCTCCGGGAAATACCGGTATTCCAGTTGATGAACCTTGGCTGCCAGGGTTTCCGGTGTGTCATCGGCAACTACCGCACACCTTGCCTGGAAAATGATCCCCCCCTCATCATATTTTTCATTCACGTGATGAATTGTAATGCCCGATTCCTTGTCTCCGGATTCAATAACGGCCTTATGGACCCTCATCCCATACATCCCCTTTCCGCCATATTTCGGCAGCAGGGCAGGATGGATGTTTACGATCCTGCCCCTGAATGCAACCAGCAGATCGACTGGAATCAACCAGAGAAAGCCAGCCAGAACAATATAATCAATGCCTTGAACAGAAAGGATGTCCAGAACATGATTGGTTGCGTAGAAATCGTCACGGTTAAATACAACAGTTGGAATTTTTAAGTTTTGCGCCCGTTGCAAAGCCAGGGCTTGAGGATTATTGCTGAGCAGAAGTTCGACGCGGGCAACCGGATGATGATTTAAATATTCGATGATTCGCTGAGCATTTGAACCATTACCGGACGCAAAAATGGCAATTCGTTTCATGCAGGGAGGGATGAAGATTACAAAAATAGTAAACCTGCAACGAAAATTGTTAAAACCTAACGATTTTTTACCTAACTTGCTGAAATATTGAATAAAAAGAAATTCAAGGGTTCCCACCCAAACCCTAACAAATTACGTAAGTACATGTAAATCATCGATATAAAATTTCAAACTGTTAAAATTTCTTAAATAATTTTGGTAGTCACAATAAAATTCATTTCTTTGCAGTCCGTTTAACCAAAAAAGGAAAAAACATGTCTGATATTGCAGCAAAAGTTAAAGCTATCATCGTTGATAAGCTTGGTGTTGAAGAAAGTGAAGTTACACCTGAAGCTAGCTTCACCAATGATCTTGGTGCTGACTCTCTGGACACCGTCGAACTGATCATGGAATTCGAAAAGGAATTCGATATTGCTATCCCCGATGATCAGGCAGAAAAGATCAGCACGGTAGGTGAAGCCATCGCTTATATCGAGAATAATACCAAGTAAGAACTCCAAATTCATTGGTGGAACTTACGGGTTAATTCTTCCTACCTCTTGATGATGAAATTTAACCCCGCATAGCGGGGTTCTCCTTTAACCAATGAACCATAAAACACCGTACCAGTGAAATTTAGGCGAGTTGTTGTAACTGGTCTTGGAGCACTTACCCCGATTGGTAATTCCACGGAAGAATACTGGAATAACCTGATCAAAGGAGTGAGTGGCGCAAGTCCGATCACCCGGTTCGATACATCCAAATTCAAGACGCGATTTGCATGTGAGGTCAAAAATTTTAATCCGGAGAATTTTTTCGAACGGAAAGATGTTCGGAAATATGACCTTTATTCCCATTACGGGATTGTATGTGCAGATGAAGCCATCAGGGATGCGGGATTGGATATGACCAAAATTGACCTCAATCAGGTTGGGGTCATCTGGGCTTCAGGAATTGGCGGGTTGGATACGCTGATCAACGAAGTGGAGGGATGGTTTAAAGGCGATGGGACTCCACGCTTCAATCCCTTTTTCATTCCCAAAATGATTTCGGATATCTGTGCCGGCCATATCTCCATAAAATATGGGTTCAGGGGGCCTAATTTTGCCACTGTTTCAGCCTGTGCTTCTTCTGCCAATGCCCTGGTAGATGCCCTGAATTATATCCGGCTGGGGAAAGCCGAAGTCTTCGTTACAGGAGGATCCGAAGCTGCCATAACGCCTGCCGGGATCGGTGGATTCAACGCCATGCATGCGATGTCAACCCGGAATGATTCTCCATCAACAGCCTCCCGGCCTTTTGATAAAGATCGCGATGGTTTCGTGATGGGAGAAGGTGCAGGATGTCTGGTTTTCGAATCCCTGGAACATGCTCTCGCCCGGGGTGCGAAAATCTATGGTGAAATTCTGGGCGGCGGTCTTTCGGCGGATGCCTACCACATGACGGCGCCTCATCCCGAAGGTCTGGGAGCGATCCTTTCGATGCAACGGGCACTTGATGATGCCGGAATTGAAAAAGAACAAATAGATCACATCAATACACACGGTACTGCTACACCTGCCGGGGATATTGCCGAGCCCAAGGCCATCCTGAGCTTATTTGGCGAACACGCCTATAACCTCAATATCAATTCCACCAAGTCGATGACCGGCCACCTGCTTGGCGCTGCCGGAGCAATTGAGGCCATTGCAGCCTTGATGGCAGTAAAAAATGATATTGTTCCTCCAACAATCAACCATTTTACGGATGATCCTGAAATTGATGGACGTTTGAATTTTACCTTCAACCAAGCCCAGGAGCGTGAAGTGAATTATGCCCTGAGCAATACCTTCGGGTTTGGAGGACACAATGCTTCCGTGATATTTACAAAATTTAAGGAATAGCATGCATTGAGGTTAAAACCTTCCAAACCGGTTTTGTTCACTCTTTCAGCGGATAAACAACTCAAGCATGCGATAAAGAATATTTTCGGGTATCGCCCCGGAAATATTTTTTTATACCGGCTGGCATTTCTTCATAAATCGGCTACCCAGGAATCCCTGAATGGAGTCAGGGTCAACAACGAACGGCTCGAATTTTTAGGGGATGCCATCCTCGATGCAGTTATTGCCGATTACCTTTTTAAATCATTCCCGACCAAAGACGAAGGGTTCCTGACCGAGATGCGGTCGAAAATCGTAAGCAGGACAACCCTGAACAAGCTTTCGCAGAAAATGGGCATCGACAGCCTGATCCAGTTGGAAAATGGTTCAGGAGGGCAGTTCCGCTCTTTTAAGGGAGATGCTTTCGAAGCCCTGATAGGCGCGATGTACCTGGATAAAGGATATAACTTCACCCGGAAAATAATCCTCGATCGCATCATCAAACATTATTTTGACCTGGATGAACTGGTAAACCAGGAGGTGAATTTTAAAAGTAAGATCATCGAATGGGCACAGCGTGAAAAGAAACAGGTGCTGTTCAATGTAATGGATGAGGTTGGCGCCGGTTACCATAAGCAGTACATGGTTGAACTGCTCATCGACAATACCGCCATTGCCCGCGGACAGGATTATTCCATTAAAGGAGCGGAACAAAATGCCGCCGAAAAAGGCTGGCAAAAAATAACCGAAAAAAAGAGTTGACCTTGGTCTGTGAAATCGTTACCTTTGTTTAGGCGAAACAGATTGCCTGAACATGGCAAAGAAAGTATTTCTCGAAACCCGATCCGAACCTGCACTCTACACACTATTTGGGATCTCCTGCCATCTAAAGGATTACCGGTTGTCGTTTCTGATGAACCAGAAGATGGAACCTGAGTTCATCAAAATGGAGGATTTCTGTTCTGTATCCTCACCGAAAAAAGAATCCGATAGTTTTTCTTTCTATTATGGCAAAGATGACGATCATTATAACACCTATTCACTGGTCGCCAATCGTGGACAGGAATCCATCCTGGTTCCCGAATTAAAGCAAACCGACTTTTTATTGCTGGTCGAAGGACCATTTAAAAAAAACCAGAAAGAAAATTTGCTGGCTGCACTGAAATCTATTCCCAATGTTCTGACAGCCTTCGAAATCCGGTTTGAGACCATTAAAAACTACGAAAATTTCCTAATCGATCTTGAATTACATTTCATGAATATTCACCGAGAATCTAAAATCAAGTATTCACCCGTTAAAAAATAGGGAGGAACCACCATGTTTGAAGAACTAAAAAAATCGATCGATAAAGGCATTGAATATGCCTTTATGACCCGCGACAAGCTAACACAGGCTGCCAGGGATATGGCCAAAGAGAATAAACTGACCAAGGAGGAGGCAAAAAAATTGCTCGACCATCTGGTTAAAAAATCGGAAGAAACCAGGAAAATACTGGAGGATGACCTTCATGAACTGGTTAAAAATACCTTGAAAAAGATGAATATCCCGGCACAGGATGAGATCAGGAAACTGGAAGCAAGAATCGCCAGGCTTGAGTCGCATCACAAAACACCGGTGAAATCAAAGGTAAACCCCAAGGCGGTTAAAAAAACCACACCTGACGCCTCGAAAAAGCGTACTGTTAAATAAAACTTTTGGTGCTAATTAAAACCTGTTGTCGTGAAACTTTCCAAGATTGGTTTGGCCGTTCATGAACTGGGACGTGCCAGGGAGATTCTTGGCATTGTGGTCAAGTATGGCCTGAGCGATTGGGTGAGCAGGGGCGGGCTGGGCAAATTCCTGGTCTCGAAAAAGCGACTGGCGCGAATCGAACGGTTCACCCAATACGAGCGCATTCGCATGGCGGTGGAGGAACTGGGCCCCACCTTCGTCAAGTTCGGACAGATTCTCGCCGACAGACCCGATATCGTTTCGGAGGAGCTCCGGGAAGAGCTGAAAAAACTTCAGGATGAAGCGCTCCCCATGTCGGATGAAATCGCTGTTAAGGAGATCGAAAAAGAACTTGGAAGATCCATCAAGGAAATTTTCCGTGAATTCGATACCTCCCGGCTGGCATCCGCCTCCATGGCTCAAACTTACCGGGCTTTTCTTCTGAACGGCGAGGAGGTCTGTGTGAAGATTCAGCGTCCGGGAATCGAGAAAAAGATCGAACTGGACCTGCATCTGATGAACTATTTTGCCGGACGCATGCAAAAGAACAATCCCGAAATGGAGGCCATCAACATCGTGGGGGTTGTTAATGAATTCGGAAAAACCATTAAAAAGGAGCTCGACTTCAGGCATGAGTCAGCCAATCTGGTCAGGTTCCGTCATAACTTTGAGTCTGATCCCGATATTTTCGTTCCCCGTGTTTATACCGAATATACTTCCCAACGGGTCATCGTTGAAGATTTCATTCGTGGAATCAAGGTCAGTAACCTGGAAGAACTCCTCAGGGCAGGCAATGATCCTACAATCCTGGCACAAAAGGCGGTTCGACTGGTCTTTGATCAGATTTTCACCCATGGCTTTTTTCATGCTGATCCCCATCCCGGAAATATTTTTGTGATGGAGGGGAATGTGATCTCCTTTGTGGACTTTGGGATGATGGGCTCACTTCGTCCGGAACACCTGAATTTTCTCGGTAAATATGTATTGGGATACCTGGAAAGGGATGCGCGTTCCATGACTGAAGCACTGCTGATGGTTTGCGGAAAGCGCCATTTTGCCCGGATCAAGGATCTTGAATTTCAGATAGGGGATCTGCTGGCCCATTATAAATACCTGTCGATCGATGAGATGGATTTCGGCAAGGTCATGAACGAATCGGTAGATATAATCGTACGTTACGGATTACGCATTCCTTCAAGTATCTACCTCCTGGTCAAAGCCCTGATGGCCATCGAAAGGGTGGCTGTTGTACTGAATCCGAAAATCGATTTTGCCCATGAAATGCAGCCCTATGCTGTTCAGCTTGTCGCCAGACAGTTCGACCCGAAAACCATCGCAAAGGATGTCTTTGATTCACTGAAGGAATATTTTAAACTGATCAGGGAATTCCCCTCCGATATCAATGAGATCATCTATAAAATCAAGGAGGGAAAGTTTAAAACTCAAATCGAGATGAAGGGTTTCGAACCCCTGGCCGAACATATCGACAGTGCCAGTAACCGCGTCTCCGTAGCCATCGTGCTGGCCGCGCTGATCGTAGGAGCCTCCATCATCTCTCAATGGGAACATACCCGGTGGGTGGGTACCGCCGTATTCAGTCTGGCTGGGATATTCGGATTCTGGTTGCTGGTAAAACTATTCCGCCGCAACAAATTCTGATTCGGTATATTGTAGGGACGCACCATGGTGCGTCCCTACAATATACCGGTAAATTGATTCAAAAACCGCACGTCGTTTTCGAAAAACAGCCGAAGGTCTTTGATCTGGTATTTCAGCATGGCGATGCGTTCGATGCCCATGCCAAAGGCGAAACCGGAATATTCATTGCTGTCGATCCCGCAATTTTCCAAAACAGCCGGGTCAACCATGCCGCAGCCGAGAATCTCCACCCAACCCGTGTATTTGCAGATGTTGCATCCTTTTCCCCCGCAGATCAGGCAGGAAACATCCATCTCCCCTGAGGGTTCTGTGAAAGGGAAGTAGGATGGGCGAAGACGAATCTCAGTTTCGGCTCCGAACATCTCCCTGGCAAAATAGAGGAGCGTTTGTTTCAGGTCGGTGAAGGAGACATTTTTATCAATATAAAGTCCTTCAACCTGATGAAAGATGCAATGAGCCCTGGCCGAAATGGCCTCATTCCTGAAAACCCTGCCGGGAAATATCATCCGGATGGGGGGCTTCGTCGTTTCCATGACGCGTATCTGAACCGAAGAGGTATGGGTACGCAGTAAGATATCGGGATCCTTGCCAATGAAAAAAGTATCCTGCATATCCCGGGCCGGATGATCCAGCGGGAAATTCAGGGCCGTGAAGTTATGCCAGTCATCTTCAATATCGGGACCAATGGCCACCGTATATCCGATATGGGAAAAAATCTCGATGATCCGATTCCTGACAATGGAAAGGGGATGCCGGGTACCAAGCTCCCTGTGGTCGGCCGGACGGGTAAGGTCAAAACCGGTTTTCACCGGCTCCTCCCTTTTCTCAAAGGTATTTTTCAACTCGGAAAACTTCTCCTGGAACCGGTTTTTCAGCTCATTCAGGAGCTGGCCCACCTCTCTTTTTTTCTCCGCCGGAACTGCTTTAAATTCATCGAACAGCGTTGAAACCTGCCCCTTCTTACTGAGGTACTTCAAACGAAGTTGCTCGACCTCCTCCAATGATCCGGCCCTTAACTCCTCAACCTCTGTTAACAGTTCCTTAATCCGCGATTCCATCTGATATTTTCTTTCACCTCTGGTAAACCTGATTCCCTAAAAACCAATCACCAATCATTTTCTAACCCAGTCACCCTGCTACTACTCCACGATCTTCACAGTCATCTTGATATCCTTCGTTGGCCTGTCGTTGGGATCTTTGGCCACACCGGCAATTTTATCGACCACATCCAAACCCTCGGTGATCTCTCCATAAACGGTATAATCGCCATCCAGCTGGGGAGTTCCCCCGATGGTTTCATAGATCTTTAACTGCTCCGGCGTGTATTTGTTTCCAAGACTTCCGGCCGGAAATTTTCTTCCCTGAACAATGTAAAACTGCGAACCGGAAGAGGCCTTTTGAGGGTTAGATGGTCCCCCGACCCGGGCTGCAGCCAGGGCTCCTTTCTTATGGATGAGCTTTGGATTGATCTCTGCTGGTACGGTATAACCGGGATTGCCCATGCCAAGGCGCGCGCCGGGTTGGGCATTTTTAGAATCCGGGTCTCCGCCCTGGATCATAAAACCACCAATGACCCGGTGAAACAACAATCCGTCATAAAATCCTTTTTTGACCAGTTTCACAAAATTGTCGCGGTGCTGGGGAGTTTCGTTATACAAAATGCCTTTCATGTCACCCAGATCGGTATGAATGACGAATTTTACTACTTTGGTTTGAGTCATAGCAGATAGATTAAACAAGAGCATTAATGCCATTAAAATGAAAGATGTTTTTTTCATAAGTGATGTTTTATCATGAAACGGCAAAATTAAGGAAAAATTTCATTCAGGGGTCAGGCCACGGGAGGGTTCTGTGATTTCTCGAGAAAACAGCGGCGGCAAAGGGGTTCGTAGAAATCCGTTTCGCCCAGCATCACCAGGCGGTCATCCTGAACGGTGCGGTGGGTGTAGTTGGCAAGGTCGCCGCAATTCATGCAAACCGCGTGAACCTTGGTCACATCTTCGGCAATGGCCATGAGGGAAGGAATGGGTCCGAAGGGCTTCCCGAGGTAATCCATATCGAGACCGGCTACAATCACACGCATGCCGTTATTGGCAAGGGTATTGCACACGGAGGCCAGTTCATCATCGAAAAACTGTGCCTCATCGATTCCCACTACATCCACATCATTGGTCATCAGAAGGATCTGGGAGGCCGACTGAACCGGTGTGGAAACAATGGAGTTTTCATCGTGCGAAACCACGTTCCGGAGATCGTACCGGGTATCGACTTCTGGCTTGAAAATCTCCACCTTTTGCCGGGCGATCCTGGCCCGCTTCAGGCGACGGATAAGCTCCTCGGTTTTACCCGAGAACATGGAGCCGCAGATCACTTCAATCCAGCCCAACCTGTTGACCGACGTGTGTTTTTCAATTAACATGTATTGGTTATTCAGTAACTGTGCTGCAGGCAGGACATACGTATAAAAAAAATGATTTGGTAATAAAACCCAAACAAAACATGTATCTTTATGCCTGAAATCTTCACAAAAGTACGAATTTCCAACCTCCCTGGAAAATATAATGCCATGAATAAAAACATCATCAAAGAAGAACTGCAGTGGTTGCTGGAAGCGATCAATGAACAATTTGAGGCCATCAAAGAATACGATGATAAAATCCCCAAGATTGAATTTGACATCATGATGGAAAATGTAAGGAAATTGTACGAGAACATGTACATTCTTCAACGATTGAATGATCCGGTAAGCGCGATGGAAAAGAGGCAAAAACAGAAAGAACCCGATCCGGATCCGGTTCCATTGGTTCGACCTGTCGTAAAAGAGGAGGAAATGCCTTCTGAACCTGCCATCCCGGAGATCACGGTCAGGATCGAGAATTCGGTTACTGAACCACCAGAGCCACAGCCCGGACTTTCTCAGGAAGATCCCCCTCAAGCGGAGATCATTAAAGGGATAATCCCGGAAAAAATGAGTGTCAAAGCAGAATCTCCAAGATCTTCTTTTTCCCGAAAAATCTCCAAACCCGACGATATGGACCTTTTCGCGGAGGAGGAGCCAACCTTCAGCATAAAACTAAAAGAGGCCAGGGAAAAGGCCCTCGGGCCTAAACCCGAATCTGCTGCAAGCGGTCATCTCAAAACCATGATCAGCATCAACGAGAAATTCATGTTCATCAATGAACTTTTCGAAGGCAACCTTCGTGAATACAATGAAACCATTGAAACCCTGAACGGATTCAATGAGGCTGCAGCTGCGCTCGATTTTCTCGATCTGACCCGAAAGAAAAATCTCTGGGACAGCGGTTCCAATGCTTTCAAGAAACTACACGAACTGGTCGAGCGTCGCTTTTAATGCTTCGAGAAGGCGATCAATTTCCGCGAAATCGCTGGCTGTAACCAGTTTCATCCGGTGCTTCTTGAAATCGGGTGTGCCCCGGAAATACCCCGAATACATTTTTCGCAGTTCGAACAAGGTACTCCGCTCGCCTTTATAGGGAATGGATCTCCGGATATGTTCGCGGAGAACCTCAACGCGTTCGTTCATGGAGGGCGGGACAGTGATTTCATGATGTTCCAGCCAGGTTTTAACCGC
>Ga0247841_10004194_pt1 | contig 25146 bp, 22 predicted proteins | sample LaCruzMarch2015__2_FD_192410 | JGI IMG/M metagenome (GOLD analysis project Ga0247841, IMG submission 192410) | Freshwater microbial communities from meromictic Lake La Cruz, Castile-La Mancha, Spain - LaCruzMarch2015_18m | ecosystem: Environmental > Aquatic > Freshwater > Lake | place: Spain... | reverse complement strand
CTAAAGCACTGGTAGTCAAGATAAAGAAGATTGGTCTTGACAAGAAGAATATCCCCTAAAAACATTAAAGTGTCAACTCAAATCAGGAAACATCAAAAGGAGAAAAGATAGTTATCCGGCTGGAATGCCGTAGCTGCATCTTGTGTAAGTTAATTGGTGTAAACCTGACTCTTTTTGGTCGGATATGATATATTTATAGGGAAAGTCTGCTGCTTTTCTATCCAAACACTGTCTTTGCTCAAAATGCTATAGGTCAGGATAAGACAGTAATCAGGGGTTGCTCTGCTTACCGTAAAAACGCAGGGTTTGTCAGCAGTTCCGGCTTGTAGGGTGTATTTGCCATATTTGTCATAAACAGCAGGTTTGGGGAAAGTCATCAGATAAGTGTTATCTATTGAAGCCAGCGCAATTCTATCTATAGTAATCCCTGCCTTGGTTTGTTCATCAATCATGGGCTTGACTGAAATATTGAGCGAGGTGGTGTCTTCTTGACCGGCCTGATAGAAATAGCGGTAGGTGACCAGCAGCTTAATCTGCATCGAATCCTGCTCTGCGACCAAAGTCTCAGAACTCAGCGGATAACCCCCAAACTGATTGTAGTAATTATTCAGGCAGGATGTCATCATTACTGCAAGCAACAGGGAAAACAGAATCAATTTGGCACTACTTAATCTCAATAATCCTCTCAACTACCGGCTGCAGGGCAAAAGTGATACGCAAAAAGCCATTCTCATAAGTAACTTTGGGCTTTTCTTTGTCAATAACAGACAAAGGGTAATAGATGCGGCGGTCAAACTTACCGGTCTCGATTTCCATATTGTAATAACACATCCGGCAATTTGGAGTGGGAAGAATCCTCTCGCCGGAAATGCGGATATATTCATCGGTGGTGATGATGCTGATGTCCTTCTTTTCGACGCCTGCCAGTTCTACGACAATAATCCATTCCGTGTCGGTTTGAAAAACATCGCAACGTGGATGCCAATAGTCATCCAAAGCTTCTTCAATCGCATTGGGGTGAGTAGTCAGGGAATTTACTTCGCCTAAAATCTTAAGCATTTCTCGCTGGATACCGAGCAGGTTGTCAAATAATTTCTCACGCATTACTCTGTCTCCTTAAAATAGATTACGTAGGGTAAATTTCTTCTTTGGCACTTTATGCTTTTGGAGATAAGTAATTTTGTCAATGATATATTGCGGAAGCTTGTCAAAGCGATGCTCTTTGGCAAAGTCCCGGGCGGTTTTATTGTCTTTATTCTTGAGCATGGCGTCCGTATCAATCGTAATCATGGCATCAATAGTCTCTTTATTACCGCTGTCAATCGCAAACATGAGCGCAGTCCAGCCGCTGTCGTTTTGCAAATTTACATCTGCTTTATTGGCTATCAGCAGTGCTACAATTTGCGCTCTTTTTTTATCCCCGGCATACATCAGAGCCGTGCACCCGTCAATATCGGAGGCATTAATGTCCGCCCCCCGCCTCAGAAGCAATTCCACTGTTTTTAGACAACCTTCATCTGAAGCGACAATCAGGGGTGTCTGGCTGGCTTGATTTCTTTTGTTCACATCATATCCGGCATCCAAAAAGGCTTCCACAACTTCCACTCTGTCACCATTCAAATATCTGTAGAAATTCACATCCGTAAAAGCAATGCCATTCTGTTTGAGAAAGCCGAGACCTCTTGCTTCTTCTGTATCAGCCTGCTCTGCAGACAGAACAGCACTCAGCAGAACTAAAAGAATAATAACCAAATATGGCTTGTATTGTATCATGCATTGCTCCTAAGTAAACGTTTACCACACTAACCAAACAGTTATTTATATGTCAAGCACAATTCAAACTATTTGCAAAACTGATTGACAAAAAGCACAAAGGTTAAAAGCATCTCAACATTATTAAAGTGGTGGCTGATATGAATAAAGAACGAGCAAGACACAAGACCAGACAAATAAAACTTGGTTCGCTGTTCATCGGTGGCGCAGCACCGATTTCCATCCAGTCGATGACAAATACACTCACTGCTGATGTGAAAAGCACGCTAAGACAGATAAAGGCTTTGCAGGCTGCTGGTTGTGAGATTATCAGGGTGGCGGTTTTGGACGAAGCTGATGCCAATGCTATTAAGCAGATTAGCAAGAATTGCTCTCTGCCTTTGGTTGCAGACATTCATTTTGACTATAAACTTGCCCTGCTGTCCATTGCCAACGGAGTGGACGGTTTGCGCATCAATCCCGGTAATATCGGCTCCACAAACAAAGTGAGACAAGTCGTTTCTGCTGCAAAAGACAAAGGCATTCCCATCCGGATTGGCGTAAATAGCGGCTCGTTGCCAAAAACAATTTTATCATCATATGGCGTCACAGCGGAAGGTCTGGTGGAAGCTGCTCTGGAGCATGTCCGCATTCTGGAAAAGCTGAAGTTTCATGAGATTAAGCTTTCCGTCAAAGCATCCTCTGTGCCTTTGATGATAGAGAGTTACAGAATTCTTGCCAATCTGTGCGATTATCCCTTGCATCTGGGAGTGACGGAAGCCGGAACAGAATATATGGGCACGGTCAAATCTGCCGTTGCAATCGGGACGCTGCTTTGCGAAGGCATTGGCGACACCATCCGGGTTTCTTTGACAGCCGATCCCATCCGGGAAGTTTATGCAGCCAAAGCTATCCTCAAAACACTGGGTTTGATAAAGGGATTAGACATCGTTTCCTGCCCGACCTGCGGTAGAACCAAAATCAACTTGATAGATTTGGCGAATAAAGTGGAAGCTGCCCTGCAACCCTGGTCAGAAGTTCCAATCACGGTTGCTGTCATGGGCTGTGTTGTGAACGGACCGGGTGAAGCCAAAGAAGCAGATTTTGGCATAGCTGGCGGAAGCGGGGAAGGGCTGCTTTTTGCCAATGGTGAAATTGTGGGTAAGGTGCCTGAAAGCGCCTTAGTCTCAGAACTGGTCAGGCTCATCCAAACCAAATATCCCCTATGAGCAAAGCCAACTACTTAAAACTCTTTCTGTCCTTCTTCAAAATCGGCATGTTCACTCTGGGGGGCGGCTATGCCATGTTGCCTTTAATCCAGCGTGAAGTGGTGGAAAAGAATAAGTGGATGGACGACGAAACCTTTGTGGACGGTCTGGCAGCCGCCCAAGCCTGTCCGGGTCCGATTGCGGTAAATCTCAGTGTCTATGCCGGCTATCATATCGCAGGAGGGTGGGGAATGGCTCTGGCAGTGCTGGGAACTGTTTTGCCCTCCTTTCTGATTATTCTGGTGATTGCCGTTTCTTTTAGCGATTGGGCAAACCAAGCTCTGGTGCAGAAAGTCTTCAGAGGTCTGCGTCCGGCTGTAACAGCTCTGATTGCAGTTCCCGTCATCCAGATTGCCCAAAAAGCCAAAATCAGGTGGCACCGCTATTGGCTGCCGATAATTGCTATCATTCTGATTGTCTTTTATGATGTTTCACCCGTATATTTGATTGTTTTCACAATTCTACTGGCTTGGATAAAATATTTGCTCAATTCAATGTCATCCTGAGCTTGTCGAAGGATGAAAGGATAAAGCACATGGTTCGACAGACTCACCATGACAGACAAGTGCACAACGACCCACAGACAGGAACAATGGAGTCTTAGTAAATGCTTTGGCAGCTCTGCTGGACTTTCTTCAAAATCGGGCTTTTCAGTATTGGGGGCGGTTATGCCATGCTGAGCATGATTCAGCAGGAAGTGGTGATAAAACATCAGTGGCTGACCAATCAGCAACTCACAGACATGATTGCCATCTCGCAAATGACTCCGGGACCAATCGCAGTCAATGTGGCAACCTTCATCGGATACCGTCAGGCAGGCTTTTGGGGTTCGGTTTTCACCACTTTTGGTGTGGTGCTGCCATCCCTGATTTTGATGCTGCTGATTACTATTTCTTATCTCAAACTTAAAAAGAAAGCCTGGTTTGTCCTGATGATGAAAGACCTGCGACCTTTGGTCATTGGCTTGATTGCCTCAGCCGCCTGGCTGACTGCCAAAACCGCTTTCGTAGATTGGTTCGGCATCATTGTTTTTGCAGCCTGCTTTTTTCTGTCGCTCAGATACAAGCTGCATCCGGTCATCTTGATGGTATTAGCAGGCTTGGCAGGTGTTTTCTACCCATAGAATATAGATAGCATTTTTTAACGCAGAGACGCAAAGTTTCAGAGATTTTGTCCCTCCAGTCAAGGAAGTCACCCTCAGCTTAAGCCTGTGCTGAGCTTGTCGAAGTGAAGGGCAGTTCTTATAATTAACCAATACTTATAGAAAAGATTTCCTTGCCAACTATCAAGGTGGATACTTTAAAGGGTTACCTTTCAGATGCTATTGCTTTTTAGTCGGCTGAGAGCAGCCAACCTACGATTGTAGGATAGACGCCATCGTCTGTCTAAACAACTGTAGGATAGACGCCCCCGTCTGTCTAAACGCAGGGATGACACTGTGTGTCACTTGCCGATGCAGAAAGAAGAAAAAATGCGGTCGAGCATATCATCTGTGGTGACAGCGCCTGTGATTTCAGAGAGGGCAGAGACCGCTTCAATCAGGTCAAAAGCGATAAATTCATAGCCCAGATCGGCTTGAATTGCAGAAATGGCATGAGGCAAGGAAGTGATGGAACGTTCAATTGCTGCCAGATGTCTGGTATTGGTGACGAGGACAGAGCTGAGCTCGCTCTCCGGCAGACTTATTCTCGCCAAAATCTGTTCTTTTATCAGATTGATGCCATTGGGTATGACAGTCGAGCAGGGATAGACTGCAAGTTCTGCTTTACCGGTGAAATCAAATTCACTGCTCAAATAGTCAGTCCATTCTTTTATAGCAGGCAATTCATCAAAACCCAGCAGGTCAATTTTGTTCAGAATCAGGAGGGTATTGTTTTGGCTTCTGCTCTCTAGCAATAAGTCCGGATTAAAGGTATCAGGGTCGGTCAGCAGTATATTCAAATCGGCTTTTGCTTGCAGTTCTTTGGTTTTGCTAATGCCAATTTGCTCAGCTTCGTTTTCAGTTTCCCGCAAACCGGCAGTATCAATCAAACGGATGGGAAATCCTGATAAAGACAGCCATTCCTCCAGATAATCTCTGGTCGTGCCGGGCTGAGCAGTGACGATGGCGCGGTTTTCATCCAAGAATTTATTGAAAACAGAGGACTTTCCGACATTGGGCGCACCGGTCAGACACACCGTGAAGCCATCTCTGAGAATCCTGCCCTGAGTTCCCTTTTGGAATAATTCCTTAAGCCTGTGCAAAATCTTATCAAGTTTCTCTTCAACTCCGGTCAAATCTATCTGGGGCAAGTCCTGGTCAGCAAAATCAATGGCAAGTTCAAATTGAATTCTGCTTTCGGTAAGACTTGCAATTATGGACACAATTTCTGAAGATAGATTACCTTTAAGTTGTTGTAGGGCAGCGCTTTCAGCTTTGGCAGTCTGGGCGTGAATGAGGTCGCTGACCGCTTCCGCTTGCGCCAAATCAAGCTTGTGATTCATGAAAGCGCGGAAAGTAAATTCACCCGGCTCTGCGACACGGCAGGATTTGAGCAATAATTGCAGGATGCGGTTAGTCAGGTCGGGATTGCCATGACAGCTAATCTCTACCATGTCTTCACCTGTGTAGCTGTGCGGATTTCTGTAAATCAGACAGATGACTTCGTCAATGATGTCCGAATCTACGATGCAACCGTGCACTGCCTGATAGCCTGCTGCTTTGGTAATTTTATCCGGTTCTGAGAAGATAGAACTGACAAGCGAAATGGCATTACTTCCGCTGACTCGGAGCATTGCCAGAGCGGAAATCCCAGGCGGAGTGGCAATTGCGGCTATGGTATCGGTCAGACTAAAGCGCATATCTGCGTGACAAGATGCTCAGATGTAAGTCCAAGTAATTCATTGAGTTGTTCAATTTTACCATGAGTTATGAACTGGTCGGGGTAACCGAATGATGTGACTCTGGCTTTGCTTTCGGAAAGATAATCCCGCAAAGCAGAGCCAAAACCGCCCGTGAGAGCATTGTGTTCAATCGTAAAGATGCGTTTGCAGTTTTTGCCGAGTTTGGTAAAAAGTTCGGAGTCCAGAGGTTTGATGCTGCGCACATTGATGAGCCAAGGATGGATGTCTTTGGCATTAAGCTGATTAACCACATCCACAGCCAGTGGGAAAGCATCCCCGACTGCGATAATGGCGATATCTTTACCGGATGCAACCACTTCTGCTTTGCCCGGCTCAAAGGGTACTATCTCTTTGCCAAGGTTGATAGCTGTTCCGCGCGGATAACGGATGGCGACAGGTCCTGCTTTATAATCCGCAGCCCAAAGCAGCATGGCATCGAGCTCTTCGGCATTGGAAGGAGCCAAAATGATAAGATTGGGGATAAAATTTAGAAAGGAAATATCAAAAGCACCGTGATGAGTTGCTCCATCTTCACCCACAATGCCTGCCCGGTCAAGGCAAAACACGACCGGAAGTTTTTGCAGGGCAACATCATGGATAATCTGATCCAGCGAGCGTTGCAGGAAAGTGGAATAGACTGCGAAGAATGGTTTCAAGCCTTTGGCTGCCAGTCCTGCGGCAAAGGTTACCGCATGCTGTTCAGCAATTCCGACATCGTAAAAGCGGTTGGGATACTTGGCTTCAAAACCGCTCAATCCCGTTCCGGCAGACATGGCAGCGGTAATTGACACGACGTCTTTGTGAGTTTCAGCAATCCGGCACAGGCTTTTTCCAAAGATTTCCGACCAGGATTCAGCACTGCTGCTTTTGACTTTGCCGGTTTTTGCATCGAAAGCACCAATGCCATGAAACATGGACGGGTTCTTTTCAGCCGGGGCATAACCCTTGCCTTTGCGCGTAACCAGATGCACGAGCACGGGTCCGACCAGATTGTTTCTTACGCGCTGAAAAATATCAAGCAGTTGGGGAATGTTGTGTCCGTCAATCGGACCGATGTATTTGAAACCGAGGTCTTCAAAGATGATATTGGGCACGATGATGTTCATTAAGCTTTCTTCCAGTTTCTGGGCACCGTAAATGAAGCGGCGTCTGATGCCTGACGGCAGGCTGGAGCTCAGGTCCCAGATTTGCTGTTTGAGAGTGTTATAGGGTTTGCTGACCAGCATTTTAGCCATGTATTTCTGCAGACCACCCACGTTCTTGGAGATGGACATCTCATTGTCATTGAGAATAACCAGAAACTTATCTTTTTGGAGGTGACCTGAGTGGTTCAAGGCTTCGAAAGACATTCCGCCGGTCAAAGCTCCGTCGCCGATGACAGCTATGCAATGTCCCTTTTCGCTGTTTAAGTCTCTGCCGCAGGCTATGCCCAAAGCTGCAGAAACCGAAGTGCTGCTATGTCCTGTTCCAAAAATATCATAGGGGCTTTCATCGCGTTTCGTGAAACCGCTTAAGCCGCCAAGAGTCCTGATGGTGTCAAACTGTTCATTGCGACCGGTCAGGATTTTCCAGGCATAAGCCTGATGGCTGACGTCCCAAATCACGCTGTCCAGAGGGGGTGAAAACACTTTCAAAAGGGCAATGGTAAAATCTACTGTGCCCAGGCTGGGAGCCAGATGTCCTCCGGTTTTGGAGATGACGTCCACAATCCGGTTCCGCACTTCAAATGCCAGAAGTTTGAGTTCTTCGGGGGTAAGTTTCTTTATATCCTGAGGTTTGTTTATTCTTTCTAAATACATAGTTATCTCCCTGATAGCATCAGGTTTGTGTTTTGACTCGCTTCCACTCTTCGCTTTTGACCAGCAGAATTTCTAATAGAAACAGGAACAAAACCGCCAGCAGACAATATTTCCAGATGTCGTGCCCGAGTCTTGAAAGGAAAAGCCGGTCCTGCCAACGTGCTCCTAAGATATGATAATTCATATTTTTAGGTAAGACAAGTGCTTTATATTCGCTTTCAGCATAATCCGGCTGAATGGCAACGTTCTGACTGCCCGTTCCCTGCCAGTTGACAGTATAAATTCCGGGTTCGGTGGTTTTGAAAGAATTGCCATTAAGCTCCTGCTTATCGCCATTGGGAAGGGTGATTTCATCGGCTGAAAGCAGCTGCCCGACCGTGAACTTATCCGTTTCAAACCGGCTGTTGGACAGGAACTGCATGCTTCTGAAGGCGAAAACGGGAAAGGCTGCTTCCAGATAAAAACGGCTTTTGGCTGCAGCCGGGTCGAATAACCAGATGATGCTATTTTCCGAAGCCAATGCTATGGGCGAATTGTCCGCTGCCAGAAGCACATTGGCTGAGCCGGAGTTCTGAGCAGACCAGAAATCCGAGATGGAAGTCCGCTTAATCTGTCTGGAGTCAATCAAAGAAGTAACAGAGTGATAGGGATTTACGTAGGTAAAAGGTTTTGAGACTGTGCTATACTCTTTAATCTGCACGCCGAATAGCTGGTTGTAATATGCCTTCCAGCCAGCCTGCAGGCTGGCATCGGCACAGAACAAGATCCCTTTGCGGGCTTTGCTGTAATCCTGCAAAAACTCACGCAATCTGGGAGTGAGTTCTCCGCTGTCATAGACAATCAGCAGAGTATAGTCTTTGAGCTGTTGTAAATTTACTTGCGCAGGTGAAATCAGCTTGATTGAGCCTTGCTGAGTGGCAAAAACCGAAAAGACCGATTGCATGATTAGCGGTAGTGAAGTCCTTTGCGTAATCACACCGATATTGGGATGCATCTCAAAAGGAAAGCTGAACCAACTGCGGTTGTCTGCAGTCAGCTTCTCGTCCAGTATTTCAACATAGCCGCTTTGCCAGCCGGAGCTTGTAATCATAACAGGTAAAGTCTCTGTCAATCTTTGCCCCGGTTGCAGGGTGACAAATTTCTCAGCAGCTTTGACCCCATTGAAATCCACTCTGACCAGGATATCCCGGCGGATAGAATTGCCATGATTGACAATGTCAAACCGGATGGTCTGGCTTTGCTGTTTGCTGGTCAATTGCATTACGGGTCTGGCGTTTTCACAGCTCAGATTGTTCCAAGGCTGAGGTTTGGTTAGCGGTATGAACATAACAGGAATTTCGAGTTTGGCGGGTAGTTTCTGAGTCTGTCCGTCCGAAAGCAGGTATATTTCCCTGTTGCTGAACTGGCTTTCTTTGAGCTTGGCTTCGGCATAAGCCAACATGTTTTCCATCGACAGCGGCTGCCAGGTGGTCTTGACTGAGTTTATCAGATTATCGGGAAGCTTCCCTGCCTGCAGTTGAGAATGCATACGGTTCCAGGCTTCGTCTGAACTTACCAGAACCAGTAAATCCTGCGGGTTGGCACGTTTATTGATTTGCGAAATGGCAGCTTTGGCTGTTTCCAGTGTGGATTTGCTGTCGGCAGTATAGTCCATGCTGAAGGATGTATCCAATAGCAGGGCAATCGCTGTGGGTGGATGTTGCTTCGAGGGTTTGAGGTTCGGAATCTGCATGGAAGGTCTGGCAGCTGCCAGAACAATCAGCAGGATAATCAGCATGCGAATGATTAGCAACAGAATATTCTTAATTTGGGTACGGTTCTTCTGTTCTTTCTCAGTGTTCTTGATAAAACGGATGGTGCTAAAGATGATTTGAGGCGGTTTTTTCTTGGCAAGCAGCCAGATGATAAGAGGTAAAATGGTTGCCGCTGCAAAAATGAGCAGTCCTGCATTAAGAAAAGAAAGATTAAACATGCTTACTGAATGCCCATGCCGACTGAGAACAGGTATTGACTGTCTCTGAGCTGCATACCGTCATTGGTCAGAGCAAAGTCCACGCGGAACATATTGTAATTATAGCCTGAGCCCAGGGTGTAATTGATGTTCTTGGTGCCATTGAAGTCTTTGCTAAACAGACCGGTGCGGATAATCAGGTTTTGCTCTGCGGATTTACTATCGGTGCTGCCTCCGGCTTTCCAAGTCCAGTTTTTAACCAGACCGAAGTGATAAGTGGTTTCGGAGGTTTTGGCTATTTTGCCTTGCACGGAACCCATCAGGGCAAGTTTATCCATGTTGTATTGAATACCCATGGCTGCTCTGCGCTGCAGGCTTTTGGAATCATAGCTTTCCCACCATAGTCTGGAAAAAACGTCATAAGCACAGAAGCCCCAGGTGACTTTTTCTTCCTGCCAGGTGAAACCCAGATCGCCGGAGACTCCCTTCACCTTGTTATCGATGAATTCCTCTCTCCGTAAGTAACCGTTTACCATTTTCTCTTGTAGATAAACCAGTCTGCCGGTCAGGTACTTCAAATTCAAACCACCAGCCAGATGAGTATAGTTCTCGTCTTTGGCAGCAAGGGACAGTTGCAGTTTTTCCAGTTGGTAGTCATAATACCGGCTGTATGAATTGCCGGATTCACTGTATATCTCGCTGATATTGATGCTGGAGACAGGCTGGTAAGTCCAGGCAGTGTTTTTGGCAACCAGAGTGTAATACATAAATTGCTTGTCTTTGAGCAGGTTGCTGGCACTCATCAGTTCGGAAAAGGTCAGATTCTCGCTGTTCTTTATACGAAAAGAGGTGGCAAAAGCGGTACCGCCATTATCAGCTAAAAGTGCCGGATTGTCATAGGAGGCGAAATAGTCCGCCGCATTGGTAAGATTTATCCCCCCCATGCCTAAAGTAATGGGTGAGACATTATTGGCGGGAATATGATAATCGTAATCCTGTGCAGGCAGCGAAGGCGCTGTCAGTGCTGATAAACCTGTCAGCACGGTAAAGAATAACCCTACAACCATGAAATGCTTAATTCTCATTCTGATTCTCCGATAAGCGTTTATAAACTGTCTGAGCCAGCCAAAAGCCCAGCAATCCTGTAATTATGCCAAAAACCGCATCTATAAACCAATGGTAATGACAATATACCGTGGCTATCGTCAGGAAAAAAGTAATTACCAGAAAAGCGTATCCGACTTTCCGAAAGTAGCGCAAAGCCATTAATGACAGCACCAACGCAATGGCAATATGCGAGCTGGGAAAAGCACCGCCCAGATGAGGTGAGTGCCTGTAAATATAAGCCATTATGGCGGTAAATAACCCGCCATCAGCCTGCCGCGTCCATTGCATGGCGATTGGAGTGAATCTACCTCCAATCACAGGCAGCCAGGAATAGATGAAATAGCAGCCATAGAAGACGAAGGACAGCACAAACACCATCTCATCAAGTGCCTTTCTTTTACGAAAATAGAACAGCACAGGCAAGCCCATAATCATGGGATAGTAACAAAAATAGGCAAAGTGCAGCAGTTCCTTAATCCAGATGTTGTTATATCTCAAGCCCCATTCCATCGAGGGCAAATAGCCAAACAAGGTGTAGTCTATATTCATAAAGAAGGGGTCGAGCCAGTCTATGAAGAAAATCCTATTCGTCACGGCAACCGATTCAAAGAAATAGAGGTATAGCAAGACGGGATAATAACTTCTGATAAAGAACAGCACGCTGAAGACACGCGGTCTCATAATTTTGCACACATCACTCGGGCAATTCTCTGGCTTGGAAAACTCCCGCATAAACTCAGTCAGCCAAAGCAGCACCAATATCCCAGTAACAATGGAAAGGTAACTGATAAAGTGCGTCATGGGGCGTTGAATATGCGCCCAGCCAATGGTTATCAGTGTCAGCATCCAGGCACAGAAAAAGAGGGTAATCCAGTCAATGCCCTTCAGTCTGATAGTTATATTGCCTTCCCTATTCATACGATAGCTTTGTCAAACAGTCTGTAAGTTTTATAGATATGGGCATCCAGCATCTCGGCTTCACGCATCATCATCACGTTATTGTCCAGCACCCAGGAGAATTCACCCCTGAAAAAGCCTTTGGGCAAGCCGTTTTTGTACGAATAATAGTGAAATACGATGTCTATGCCGCGGTTCTGATATTCCTTGATCACACCCATGGTGATAACTCTGGCTGAACCGATATGTTTGGATTTAAAATAAGCTTTGAGCAAGGTATAGGGATTTGACCTGCCTTTCATAACCATCAGCACTTCATTGTAATTGGGCAGAGCCAGGGAGAAACCAACCGGCACGCCATCAACTTCTGCAATAAAGACCATTTCTGGGTCAATTATCGGCAGCAGGTTTTTGGCAAGGTGGTTAAATTCACCTTCTGTGATTGGAACAAAGCCCCAGTTATATTCCCAGGCTTTGCGGTAAACCTGAAAAACAGTCCTGATATCTTCCTGCAGTTGTTTCTTTTCTTTTGCCAGGGTTCTGATGGTAAAGCTCTTTTTCCGCATCAGATATTCGGCTGCTTTCTCTATTTGGGGAGGCATGACCTTTCTTTCTGACATATAGGCATATAAATCTCTGACTTTGGCAAACCCGGCATTTTCTATCAGCTTCTGATAATAAGGTAGGTGATGTGTCATCATGATGAAAGGCGGTGTCTCAAAACCATCCACCAAAAGCCCGCATTCCTCATTGGTCGAGAAATTCATCGGACCGCGCACCGTGTCCATCCCTCTGTATTTGTTCCATTCCATTGTTTTATCCAGCAGGGCAGAGGCTGCTTCCAGATTGTTTTCACACTCAAAGAAGCCAAAGAAACCCACCTTGTCTTTATGTTCGATATTGTGTTGTGTATTGGTCTGAGCGCTGATTCTGCCGACAACCTTACCATTCTCCCAAGCCAGAAAAAGCATTACTTCTGAATGTTGATAATAGGGGTTATCCCTGGGGTCAAAAAACTTCCACTGGTCTCCCATCAAAGGAGGCACCCAGTTCGGGTCATCCTTATACAGCCTGTAGGGTAGCATGATAAAGGTCTTGAGGTCTTTTTTACTTAGGACAGGACGAACTTCAATCATATTCTCTCCTGTAAAACTAAAACTCACCCAGTTTTTTGGATACGATAAAATTGAGAACACCCATAATCGCTGCCATGCCCAAAAGCTTTGTAGTATATAATGCAACCAGATGGTGAGGATTATTGAGTTGTGTGAAGATTTGGAAAGAAGAGCTGATTTGAGTCAGCAAGATTGGTAAAAGCACGATTGTATATTGTGCAAATCGCACCTGCCTAAAGATGAAGACTATCAGCAAAACCAGAATCCCGGTTACTACGGTCGGGTAAAAAGTAAAATAGGCTATCAGCCCCATATAGGTAAATATTCCTCTTCCACCTCTTAAGTGATTAGTCAGCGGCAGGCAATGCCCAAAAAGCATGGCAAGACCATACAGCATCATAAGGTCTGTGGAATAGAGCACGCTCAAATCGGGCGGAAGTGCCATTTTGTCCATGGCAACCAAGAGCATACTTAGAAAATACAGATAAGCATAGCTTTTGATGACATCCAAAGCTCCGGCTAAAACCCCCAGGGGTTTGCTGACATGAAGGTAGATATTTTCCGTATCGGCAAAACCTGTGCCCACCTTGTAGATATTCAGAGAACGAAAGCTCTTTGCCAATACCCTTGCCGTGGAAAAACAACCGTAGAGATAGGACAGCAGGATTAGCAGAATAGCGACGATTACCATTTATTTTCTCCCGTTAATGAACTGTTTAAGTCCAGGTATTTGTAGTGACATTCGCCCCGAATGTCTAATAAAACAGACGAGGCGTCTGTTTCCACATTTAGTCTTTATAGCTTCTTACTCCAAAGATTGCACTGCCAATCCGTACCAGATTGGCACCTTCTTCAATGGCGATTTCAAAGTCGTTTGTCATTCCCATTGAGAGCCATAAAATGTCAAGCTTTGGTATCTTTGCCTGGGTCAATTCAGCACCAAGGGCTTTGAGCAGCTTGAAATCCTGCCGTGAATCCTCCGGATTGGGGCTTAGCCTGCCAATTGTCATCAGACCTTTTATCTGAATGCGGGGCAGCATGGCAATCTCTTTGGCAAGATGCAGCAGGTACTTAGGTTCAATTCCGTGCTTGCTGTCTTCTCCGGAAGTATTGACCTGCAACAGAATATCCTGTTTTTTGTCCTGACCTTCCAGAGCGGTAGAAAGTGCCATAGCCAGATGAAAGCTATCCACTGAATGAATCAGACAGGGATTTAGTTTGAGCAAAGCCTTGATTTTATTGGTCTGTAGATGCCCGATGAAGTGAAAGCCAGTAAAGGGTTTATTGATAAAGGGCAGCTTTTTATCGGCTTCCTGCACCTTGTTTTCTCCAAAATCAGTAATTCCCGCTTGCAAAGCCTGATTGATTGTTTCGGCGGGCTGGGTCTTGGTTACGGCAACCAGCAGTATCCTGTCAGGGTTTCTGCCGGTTCTTTGGGCAACGGTTTCAATCCTGTTTCTGATAGTCCTGACGTTTCTCTCAATCATAATAAGCCTTTGCCAAGCCCGTTTGAACAGCTTGCTGACATATCTTCTGCATAGATTTCTCCAGCCTTAAATATTATAATTGCACCTAAACGCTAACTGCATTATCGTGCAAGAAAAAAGTTTATGTCAGTTGCTAAAGCCAAAATTCTGGCAATAGTCCCACTACTTGTCTTGACAAGAATCCCTCCGTTTTAAGCTTAGTTGCTATGCGCTTTAAAAACCTGAACCCTTTGGAACAACACACAGCCAGGCTGCTTTTGTGGTCTGCCTTATTCAACGGCGTTATGATCAGCCTGAACCAAACGCAGGATATCATTGCGCGCAAGGCTCTGCATGCGGAAGTCTGGCAATTAACCGTGATGGCGATGATTTGGCCTGTCTCCAATTTTCTCTCAATCTGGTGGGGCAGGATATTTGAAAAGTCGCAGCACAAATCCCGCTATTTCATCTTAGTCGGCGTGCTGGGCAGGCTTTCCCTGTTTTATGGTTTGTGGCTGACCGGCATGAATGAGTTTATGTTGCTGATGGGTTTGGTTTTTTCGTTCAATTCTCTGCAAATACCGGCTCAGAACACCATCTGGCAACGCAATATCGATTCCGGCAAGCGCGGCAAAATCTATGGCTATACCATAAGCCTGGGAGTGTTTGTTGCGGTCGTCTTCACTTTTATCGCAGGCAGAGCACTGGATAGAAATGAAAACCTCTTTCGGCTGATCTTGACCATTACCGCTGTTTGCGGTTTCATCGCAGCCTTCCTGCTTTCTCTGATTAGAATAAAAGAAAAGCCTGACGAACCCATCCATCCCAAGCTTAGCTTGAAAGAAACCCTGACCGACCCGATTAAACGCACCCTGACATTGCTCAAGAAAAACAAGCCTTTCGCCGCATTTGAACGCAGTTTTTCCATCTATGGCATGGGATTTATCATGGTGCAGCCTGTCTTGCCCATCTTTTTGGTGGATATGCTGAAGCTGTCTTATACCGGAAACTTTATTGCTAAAGGTATCATTTCCCAGATTCCCATGCTGTTTCTTTCTCCTTATCTGGGCAAGTGGCACGATAAATTGCATCCCTTTCGTTTCATCTGTGTCTTTTTCGGACTGCTGGCTCTATTCCCGGCACTGATAGTCTGTTCTGCCTTAACCCTGAAATGGCATCTGCTGTCTGTAACTCTGGCTTATGTTGCCTTTGCTGTGTTCGGAGTGGCGATGACGGGGGTCAATATTGCCTGGAATATGGGTTCCATCTTTTTTGCCGGCAAGGAAGACGCCAGTATGTATCAGGGCGTGCATGTGACCATGACCGGCATCAGGGGTATCCTGGCTCCGCTTTTGGGATTGCTGCTGCTCAAAACCACCGGCATTATCTCAGTTTTTGCTGTAGCCAGCTGCTTTTTGATAACCGCCTCCATCATCAGTTGGCGTGATTATAAGAGATTGCATATATAGTTTTTTCACCACGAAGGGATTTGGAGTTCAAGCTTCCTGACGCATTTTTAATTAAGACATTGGTTAAGGGAAGCTTGGACTTCATATCCCAATATATGTTATTCAATACGATGAGTCGCATCTTGAAGTCCAGGTTGCCCTTTGGTTTGGATATTGATAATAGTGCTCGACGGCAACGTGAACTCCAAGATGCTTATTTTCGCACAGCCTCTTTAGGCAGGTACCTACTGTGATTAGACGATTAAGTGGTTGGGAGATATGGAGAAGCAATAACGGCAGTAGCGGCTTTCTTCTGTTTTGCCTGATTTGTTTGCTTGACAAGAAAGGAATTACAAATATAAGCTCAACCCGAGTGTTTTATCTATGAACTTGGTTTTCAAAGAAGGCCATTAATGAAAGTAAAGACTCTTGTATGTAGCGCTATTCTGCTGTGCAGCATATTTTCTATGCTCCATGCCCAGGTGGTTACATCGTTTGCATTTGTAATAAAACCGCATGAATGCGGTACTACATACTTTTAAACATACTTTCAAACACGTTCCACATCAATCCATTTTCCCAATAATTTTCCCATTCCATGTTATAATATGTGTCAATAGCATTGCGCTACCAATACGCTACCAATACGCTATCATTACGGAGTAACTGCGTATTGGTAGCGTATTGGTAGCGCAATGAATCCGTAATGCTTTTGAAGGATAAATGAGGGATAAAAAAGGGATGAAAGTGGCTAAGAACTTGCATGATATATATACTTACGCACCTGATAACTTCCGTTATTGACGATATACACAAAGCGGGATTTATGGTTTTGGAGAGGATTTTATGAATAAAACAACGATTGCGTTGCTTGGCTGGTTGACGGTTTTCAGCCTGACTCTGCTATCTGCTCAGCACAAATATATGGGTAATCCCGGTTTCGCAGAAAGGGAATATACTACTGCCAGAGCAGATTCTGCCCATGGTTTTGACGTAACCAAATATCTGATTTGCCTAAAAGTTTTTGACGAGACCCATTATATTGGCGGAGATGTGTTTGCCCATGTGACAGCCACTGCGCCTTTGACCGGGATAGACTACAATCTGGTCGGCTACACGGTTGTCAGTGTGATGGTTAATGATACCACCGTTACATACACATACCAGAATGACATTATCCACATCAATTACAATGCCAGCCCCGGACAACAGTTTGTCACGCGGGTTGCCTATGAGGGAACTCCGCAATTGAGCAATGATGTTTATCACATCGGCATGATGTTTGGCGCAAATTCGGTCTTTACAATTTCCGACCCGGATGCGGGACGTTATTGGTGGCCCAGCTATGACCATCCCTGGGATAAAGCTATTGTGGATTTGAATATTGCCGTGCGTGACGACTGGAATGTCGCCAGCAACGGAACAAGGCTGAGAATTGACGACCTGGGAGATGGATTCAAAAATCATATCTGGTTGGGCAGCAATCCGATGTCAACATATCTGGTCTGCCTGACGGCTGGTCCTTATGTGGAAATCAACCAGACTGCGGGTGCCATTCCCATCAAGAACTTTGTCCTGCAATCACAATATAACAACGCTTTAATTGACTTTTCCACTTTGCCGACGATACTGCAATTCTATGAAACGCAATTTGGAGCATATCCTTTTGAGAAATATGGCAATGCCACTGTAAACATGACTACTTTCGGTGCCATGGAGCATCAGACGATGACTACTTTGGGAGCGCAATATATCACAGGCACCCACTCCGGTGAAATGACGATAGCTCATGAACTTGCTCATTCCTGGTATGGCAATTGCCTGACGCCGCTGACCTACAAAGATGTCTGGCTGAGTGAGGGTTTTGCCACTTATGCAGAATTCCTCTGGATGCACCGCAGAGACGGCTGGCAGGCTGCTTGTGATTATATGAACGGCAATATCCACCAGTATTATATGAGCTGGGAAACCGGCGCAGGACCGCAGACTATCTATGACCCTGCCTTTAACGACTATTTCGCTCCGCAATCCTATGAAAAATCCGCTTCCGTCCTGCACATGCTGAGGCTGAAAATCGGCAATGCCTGTTTCTTTATGCTTTTGCAGAATTGGTTCAACACTTATCACAATGGAAATGTCATCACTTCGGAATTTCAGGCGATGGCAGAGCAAATGAGCGGTCAAGACCTTGACAATTTCTTCAATCAGTGGATTTATTCAGCCGGAATACCGTCTGTGGAATACATCCTGCTGTTTAATGCAGAAAACCAGGAATCCATGCTTTGGGCAAAGTCAACTTGTGCAACCGGAACGCCATTCTACCTTGATATACCCTTCGTGTCAAACTCATTGGTTAGTGGAGACTCGCTGGTATTTAAGGCTTCTCCCCAGGGTTATTCCAATTACTTTGTCCCCGAGCCCGGGACAACATCATTTTTAGTAAACAGTATAGACCCCAATCACTGGGTTTTGGACAAGCAGGTTGTGCAGAAAGACGTTGTGCTCACGCAATGCCTGGCGTCCAATCACGCTGTCTATCTGAGCTGGTCAAGCCTGAATCAGTTTCCGCTGTTTATAGGCTATTATGTCTATCGCAAAACGACTAATGAGACAATTTTCACGAGGATTACGGACACGCCACTCTTGGGCAACAGTTATCTTGATACAAGTCCGCAAAACGGTCTGCAGTATCAATATAAAATAGCGGCTGTTGACAGCACTGAATTGGAAACACCGGGCTCAAATATCATGGATGTTACGCCGGTGGATTATCCTTTTGACCAAGGTTTGCTGGTGGTGGATGAAACCAAAGACGGCAATGGTACTGCCCTTTCTCCCACAGATGCCATGGTGGATAATTTCTATGCCGGAGCAATAAATCCCATCAGCTATACTGCCTGGGATTATGCCAGCCTGGGAGTGCCCCCTTTGAGTACACTCTCACACTATCCCATCGTGCTTTGGCATGCTGATGATTTTGGTCAAAACTTCATTGTGGATAATCTGGACGAATTGGGCGGATATCTGCTGGGGGGCGGGAAATTAATCATTTCAGGCTGGAAAACACCCGGTTCTTTCACGCCTGCTTTTACCAATCTCTTCCTGCCGGGCATCACGCTAAATTATAACAACTCCAATGTGCTGGTCTCTGCAGCGTCAAATGAATATCCCGTCCTTACCCCCGACCCGGCAAAACTTTCCGCAAACTGGAACGGACTTCTGTCAATGGTATATACCTTCCAGAATGGGCAATCTGCGCTTTATACTGCAAATATGACCCAGGGTACAAACGGTGACGGGGAACCGCTGGCTGTTCGTTTGGAAAATAACGGCATCCTGATTGTCTTTGGCTTTCCGCTTTACTGCATGCAAAGTGACGGAGTCCATGCTTTGCTGCAACAGCTTCTGCCTGAACTGGAGCCGACTTTGCCGAATAGTGACAATACTGCCGTGGCAATGGATCTGAGCCTGACCTGCTCTCCCAATCCGTTCAGAGACAAGCTGCAGATTGCCTTTAGTAAGAAACTTAACCCACAGGGTAGGCTGAAGGTTTATAATATCAAGGGGCAATTGGTAAAAAATATTAATCTCGTGGCAGGAAAAACCGGAGCTAATACACTGGAATGGCTGGCAAAAGATGAGCAGGGCAAGTCTTTATCAGCAGGGTTGTATCTGCTACGTTATAATGATGGAAAGACAAGCCTGACCCGCAAGGTTATACTGATAAGATAAAGTCCCTGACTGTAACACAGCCTCGATTGTTTCCTGTTGGGAGTGGGGGGATTGCTTCCCCCTCTCGAAAAGTTGTTGCTATTAAGCTCGGGATGGTTTTGTGCAGGGGGTAACAAACCCCCGTGCACCCAACAGGTATAAAAAACCTGTGTTACATAGCTATTTCATTTGACACCCAAAGCGGTTTCAGCAAAATAGACCATCTCAGTTAAGCAATAGGTTGAATTACTTTCAGCCACCCTGGCTGTGTGTCGGGGTGGCTGTTTTTTTATTAAGGAGCAATGATGAGACCTTTGATAGTCTTAGCACTGGTTTTATTTGCAATGGCAGGATTGACGTCCTGCAGCAAGCCTGAGAAGGTGCAGCAGGTTCGGATTGGCATAATCCGACCCTCGATAGACCATTTACCTCTGTCTGTCGCTTTGGAAAAGCAATATCTCGACCCGGCTAAGCTGAAAGTATATAGTTTTACTTCAGGTTGGGAAGTTCAGGAAGCTATTACTGCAGGAAAACTTGACCTTGCCATCATGCCCTTCACCTATGCCTGGACGGCAGTTTCCAAAGGCTACAAGCTAAAGATAATCTCCTGCCTGGAGCGGGAAACCGACGGAATAGTTGCTATGCCCGAGTATAAAAACCTCAAGGCTCTGGATAAGCGCAAAATCGGTCTTTTGAGAGCCTCCACCCTTGAAATCCTGATGCAGGACACTGCCAAACGCAACGGCATTACTTATGAGCCGGTCTATTTCAGAACGCCAATTGAAATGATAGCTGCTTTTAAGGCTCTGGTAGTGGATGCAGTCGTCTGTTATGTACCCTTAATTCAGAAAATGGGAAGCCCATATCAAGTTTTGCACTGGTTTTCAGAAACCTATCCGGGGCACCCGTGCTGTGATTTGGTCGCTTCTGAAGAAATTCTCAAGACACAACCCAAAGCCATTGAGAATATTCAGGACGGAATCAACCAAGCCGTAAAAGACATAAACACACCGGCTGAAAGTGTCTTCCGGCTGGTGATGCAGGAGTATGGGCTGGATTCATTGCAGGCTGTGAATGCTTTAAAACGCACTCGTTTCGATAACAAATTGACCGAGAACGATAAACAGTTTGAGCTGATGATGATGCAGTCTTTCCAAGAAAAGGGCTATCTGAAACATATCCCGGCTATTGCCGATGTCTTTGCCAATAAGTAGAAATAAGAATGGAACTGAGTATAGTTTTAACCGATATCTGCTTTACACTGTGCCGGGTGATTATTACGACTGTTATCGCCTGGGCGGGCTGTCTGGGAATTGGGCTGATGATGTATAAGTTCCGCTTTGTATATCGAATCTGCTTGCCCGTTGTGAACTTTCTCAGGCAAATCTCTCCTTTCGTCTGGCTGCCCTTTGCTATAATTCTGTTTGGGCTGGGAGAATTGCCGATTGGGGTAGTGCTCGTTACAGCTATGTTTTTCCCCGGAGTCGTCATGATGTTTGAGGCAATTTCCGGCTTTCCAAAAGATGTGTATGAGGAAGCCATTACTTCAGGCGCTCATTCGTTTCAGCTCTTCTTCAGGATAGAGCTGCCCATGCTTTGGAATCAGTTGGTTAATATCTTTCGGCTGTTATGGTCGGTGGGATGGTCAACTGTCATAGCTGCGGAAATGCTTGGCGTTTCCAAAGGTTTGGGCTTTCGTCTTTTGGATTTCAGGTATCTGCTGGAGTATAAATCCATGCTGCTATATATCGTTATTATCGGAGCAATCGGCATCCTGAGCGACCTTGTGTTCAAGCGGTTTTTGATTTTGAAATACTGAATAGTGCATTTAGGATTCAAATCCATAACTTATTGCAGTAATTGAAGATTTTGCTTGACAGCAAACTCAACATTTAATTTCTGAGTACCTTGATGGCTATCGTGAACTTATATAGTACAGAATAGCTTATCCACAGTGAAACATGGTTTCATAGACTAAAAGAAATAAATTAACCAAAAGGAGTTAACTATGACAAAAGCAGACTTAGTAAAAATCATCTCTGAGAATACCGGTATCATCCGCAAAGATGTCTCTGTAGTTGTTGATTCTCTGCTCAAATCCGTAAAGGACAGCCTGATTGATGGCAGCCACATCGAAATTCGCGGTTTTGGCACGTTCAAGCTCAAAACCCGCAAACCCCGCGTTGGTCGCAATCCCAAAACTGATCAGAAAGTTCCTGTACCTCAGAGAACCGTTCCCACATTCAAATTCTCCCGTGACTTCAAGGTTGCTGTTGTTAATGTAAAGACCGGCAAATAAGATCGGGGTGAAGAATGCCTTGTGGAAAGAAGAGAAAACGTCATAAAATTGCTACTCACAAGCGTAAAAAAAGACTACGCAAGAATCGTCATAAAAAGAACAAGTAACTAATATTGGAAGGCTGTCAGCTCAGGTTGACAGCCTTTGTTTTGTCTGAACAGTCCACTCACTCTTTCAAATAAAATCATCTTGCATTTAACTTGACAATCTAAACGTTTCTCTAAAAATAGCCTTTGAGGTTGTTTATGATTGAAGTTCTCAGTGACAAATGTATCGGATGCTCACTCTGTATCAAGTCTTGCGCCTATGATGCCATTGTCGTAACTGATAAGCTTGCCGAAATCAATATGGACAAATGTGTCCTATGTGGTGCTTGTGTCCAAGCCTGTCCTTTTGAAGCAATCTTTATCCGCCGCCAGGCAACAGACAAAATAGACAAAGCCTCTTATCAGGGTATCTGGGTTTTTGCCGAGCAACGCGACGGAGTGATAGCACCCGTTGTATTTGAGCTTTTGGGCAAAGCCAAGGAACTGGCAGAAGAGCTGGAAGCTGAATTGTCGGCTGTGCTGTTCGGACATGAAATTGAGCACCTGACGGCTGAGCTTTTTGCTTATGGTGCAGATAAAGTTATCATTGTGGACGACCCTGCTCTCAAACATTTCAGGGATGAGCTTTATGCCAAAGCCTTGAGCCTGCTCATCGATAAACACAAACCGGCAATTGTATTGACCGGAGCAACCGTTATCGGCAGGTCTTTCATTCCCCGCGTGGCGGTTGAGATTCATACCGGGCTTACTGCAGACTGCACAGGTCTTGGCATAGACACTGAAACAGGTAATCTGCAGCAGACCAGACCCGCTTTTGGCGGAAATATCATGGCAACTATTCTGACTCCCAATCACCGTCCTCAAATGGCAACCGTGCGTCACCGCGTCTTTGACCCCCTGCCGCGTGATGACAGTCGCAGCGGGATTGTTCTGGAGGAATCCATTAATTTTGACCTTGATGAAAGTCCCACGCAGTGGCTGGGCTTTGATAAAGAAAAGACCACTTTGGTCAATCTGACGGAAGCCAATATCATCGTATCCGGCGGACGCGGGCTCAAGGAAGCCAAGAATTTCGCTTTATTAGAAGAGCTGGCAGCCTCGGTGGACGGAGCGGTCGGAGCCAGCCGTGCTGCGGTTGACGCAGAATGGATACAGTATGCCCATCAGGTGGGGCAAACCGGCAAAACCGTCAAGCCCAATATCTATATAGCCTGCGGCATTTCCGGCGCTATTCAGCATCTGGCTGGAATGTCTTCCTCTGATTATATCATCGCCATCAATAAAGACACAGATGCGCCCATCTTCAAAGCTGCCGACCTCGGCATTGTGGGCGACTTGTTTGAAATCATCCCCAAACTGACCAAGAGGATTAAAGAAATCCGCAGATGAGAATCAAACCAACGCTCAGCGTCATCAGTCCTGACAGCATTGAGCCCGGAATTGAGCTGCATCTGAAGGTGAAAGGCATCCCCATTACCACAGAAGCGCTGGATATTCCCAAAGCTTATGCTTATGCACCTCTGATAAATTCGCATGACCATTTGATTGGGAACTGGTTTCCCAGAAGCGGTGATCTTCGCCCTTATCCCAATTCTCATATCTGGGTTGAGGACATGAAAAAGTCTTTTTCCTATCAGGAACGCAACAAGTACTGGATTAACGACGGCAGTTTCGATTTAATGGAACCCAGAGCCAATTTGCTTGCCCAGTTGGGTTGTTACAAAAACGTGTTCAGCGGATGCGGAGTTGTGCAAGACCACACTCCAATTCAGCCCGATATATATTATGACAGCTTCCCGATAACCGTTTTAAAAAATTACCGGCAGTGTCATTCCATTACTCTCAATAACTGGTGGGGCGGCGGCACTTGTGAAGAAGAATTGTGTCTTAGCAACGGTAATATGCCTTTTATTATACATTTGTCGGAAGGAACCGATGAGATTTCCCGCCAAGAATATTCCATTCTCAAAAACCGTCATCTTGTTCAGCCAAACCTGTTGATTATTCATGGTATTGCTCTGTCTAAAGCTGAGCTGAAAGAAATTGCCCAGGTGGGCGCATCCATTTGCTGGTGCCCGACTTCCAATTTCTACCTTATCGGCAAAACCCTCGATATTAAGAGCTGTCTGGAACTCGGAATTAATGTGGTTTTGGGTACTGATTCCACGCAATCCGGCGGCATCAATATCCTGGATGAAATAACCAATGCTCATCTCAAATTCCCCGAAATCCCCATGCAGACTCTCTTCCGCATGGTCACTGTCAATGCAGCCAAAGCTTTGTATTTGCCTCCAGAAAGCGCAATTATCAATCCTGCCCAAACAGCAGACCTGCTCCTGATGGACGCTTTGGAACATGACCCCCTGGAAAACCTGTTGGAAGTACACAGCGAGCATATCCAGCTTCTTCTGCACAAAGGAATTCCCATTTATGGCGATACCGCCTGGCTGGAACATTTTCCATCCTTGCAGGCTGACTATACAGAATTTAGGGTGGGAAAACGCGAGAAATTCGTGCTGGGCGACCCGCTTGAACTGAATGACCAAATAGATGCCGTTTTAGGCTACCACAAGGATTTACCATACCTGCCTTTCTAAACTGCACATGAACGTCTGCGAAATCTTTTACAGCATTCAGGGTGAAAGCTCCTTTGCCGGTTTGCCCTGCATTTTCATCAGGCTTTCAGGCTGCAATCTACGCTGCACATACTGCGATACCACCTATAGTTACGAGCCGGGGAAAGACTTTACTATAGACCAAATCCTGCAAGAAATCTCCCGATTCAACTGCAAACTTGTCATGCTTACCGGCGGGGAACCTCTTTTGCAGGAACTGTCTATTGATTTGCTGGAAAGCCTTTGCGCCTTGGATTACGAGGTGTTGCTGGAAACCAATGGCAGCCTGTCAGTCCGTACTGTGCCCTCAGCCGTTCATTTGATTGTTGATGTCAAACTGCCGGGCAGCGGACATTCCGACAGTTTTTTGCCTGATAATCTATTATGGCTCAAAGCGGACAAGGATGAGCTGAAGTTTGTAATCTCAGACCGCAACGATTTTGATTTTGCCATAGCTTTTATCTCAGCCCAAAATTTACAGAAATACCGGCTGCTGTTCTCGCCCGTCACAGAGAAAATCAAGCCTGCTGTATTGGCAGAATGGATAAAAGAGACCGCACTGCCTATCCGTTTGAATCTCCAGCTTCACAAACTTATCTGGGACAAAAATATTAGAGCTGTCTGAGCTAATTTAAGTTCTTCTGACCCGATAACCAATCATTGATAATAAAAAACCCACATTTGATGTTTCCTGATTTGAGTTGACACTTTAATGTTTTTAGGGGATATTCTTCTTGTCAAGACCAATCTTCTTTATCTTGACTACCAGTGCTTTAGAGTAGGTTCTT
>Ga0247841_10004192_pt1 | contig 25148 bp, 25 predicted proteins | sample LaCruzMarch2015__2_FD_192410 | JGI IMG/M metagenome (GOLD analysis project Ga0247841, IMG submission 192410) | Freshwater microbial communities from meromictic Lake La Cruz, Castile-La Mancha, Spain - LaCruzMarch2015_18m | ecosystem: Environmental > Aquatic > Freshwater > Lake | place: Spain... | reverse complement strand
CAGGGCGCCTGCAGAGCTAAAGCCGATTGTTATGGAAATAATCAGGCAGCGGAATGCTTTGAGAATGCTGCCTTCAGGAATTGATGAGGCAAGGAGAGTTGCAGACAACATCAGGGCCCTAAAGGCAACTTTGGCGAATAATTTGGGGCTTCTTAAGTCCGGCAGGCGTTGAAACTATTTTTTGCGGGCAATTCCCTGAATTTTAAAAAAGCCCTTCGATCTCTTTCCGGGTTTTTTCCCAGACTGCCTCAATGCTTCCGGATGCGTCAATCACTTTTATGTTGTGCTCCGGCAGGCTTTCAGGCATTCTCAAATAGTTTTGCCTGACCTTTTCAAGGAACTCTTCCTTCTCGAATTTTTCATTCCTGAATCCTGCAGGAATTTCCTTTCTTGCATTGTCCTTTCCAGAGCGCTGCATTGCAGTTTCCGCAGGCAGGTCAAAAATCAGGCACAAGTCAGGCTTTCTTATTCCTGCGTGCATTTCCAGAAGCCTTTCGAGGCTTTGGCCCTGCGCCTGCTGGTATGCTAGAGTTGAGTGCAAGAACCTGTCGCAGAGCACAATGCAGCCCTGCGAGAGCGCCGGCCCTATCACATTTTCCAGATGGTCTTTCCTGTCCTTCAAGTACAGTTGCAAGAATTCTTCTGCATTCTCTTCAGGGCTTTGCTTTTTTGAGAGCATTTCCCTGATTTGCATTCCATATTTCCTGCAAGTGGGCTCTCTTGTGAGCACTATGATGTTCTTTTTGCTTTGCCTGAAAAGGAATTCGGACGCCTTCAGGAATTGCGTTGTCTTTCCGCAGCTGTCAATGCCTTCAAACGCTATGAATTTTCCTGTCATTTTAAGTTGGAGGAATTTACTGTTTTAAAAGCCTTTAGTGACATTAGTTGTTTTGCAAAGATGAATTCAGACAAGATTTCAGAAAGTGTTTTTTTATGCCCACCATCCGTAAGCCAATCATCACAGTCCTTGGCCATGTCGACCATGGAAAGACTTCCTTCCTGGACGCAATCCGCGGAACTGCTGTAGTTGAAAAGGAAGCAGGCAGGATAACGCAGCACATTGGCGCGACTGAAGTGCCGATAGATGCAGTCAACAAGATTGCCGGAGACCTGCTCAACAAGTACAAGTTCAATCTTTCAATTCCTGGGCTTTTGTTCATTGACACTCCGGGCCATGAGGCTTTCTCCAATCTTCGAAAGCGCGGAGGCTCGATTGCAGACCTGGCTGTCTTGGTAGTTGACATAATGCAGGCGTGCCAGCCGCAGACAATGGAAAGCATTGAAATTTTGAAGGCTTTCAAGGTTCCTTTTGTAATTGTCGCAAACAAGATTGACTTGATTCAGGGCTGGGAAAAGCACCCCGGGTTTTCTTTCACTGAAAGCATAAAGATACAGCCCGATTGGGTCCAGAAAGACCTGGACGAGAAAATTTACTGCCTTGTGGGAGAGATGTTCAACAAGGGCTTTGTGTGCGAAAGGTTTGACCGCATTAGCGATTTCACAAAGCAGGTTGCAATAATCCCGCTTTGCGCGAAAGACTCTGAAGGCCTGCCTGAAGTCCTGCTGTTCCTTGCAGGCCTGAGCCAGAAGTATTTGGAGAACAAGCTGAAAATCGAGGTTTCCGGAAAAGGAAAGGGCACTGTCCTTGAAGTGAAGGAAGAGAAAGGCTTGGGAAAGACGATTGATGTGATTCTTTATGACGGCTCGCTGAAGGTCGGCGATGAAATTGTTGCCGCAACTTCTGAAGGCGCTGTGAAAACAAAAATCCGCGCCTTGCTTCAGCCAAAGCCCTTGGATGAAATCCGCTCTCCGGAGCAAAGGTTTGATTCGGTCAAGGAAGTTTTTGCCGCGGCTGGAGTGAAGATTGCAGCCCCAAACTTGGAGGGAGTCCTTGCAGGAAGCCCGTTGCTCACTGTCACTGACGGCAGTGAGGAGGAAGAGGTCAGGAAGGAAATCCAGGGCCTGAAAATAGAGTCTGAATCCTTGGGGCCTGTTGTGAAGACTGATGCTTTGGGCAGCCTTGAGGCCCTTACAGTGCTTTTGGAAAAGGCCGGAATAAGGCCGCGCTCTGCCTCTGTTGGAGAGGTTTCAAGAAGGGACATTATAGAAGCTGCAGGAGTCGCTAGGGAGGAAAAGTTCAAGGGAGTTGTCTTTGCTTTCAACGCAAGGCTCAATGACGGCGCCTTGGAGGAATTGAAGAAGACTCCAGTGAAGGTTTTTTCGGCAAACGTGATTTACAGGTTGATTGAAGAGTATGAAAAATGGGTGAAGGACGAGAAGGATGCGGAGAAAAAGGCATTCCTTGAGAAAATCACTTTCCCGTGCAGGCTGAAGGTTGTCCCGAACTGCATTTTCCGCAATGCAAACCCCGCAATAGTTGGAGTGAAGGTCTTGGATGGAAAACTCAGGCCCGGAATAAAGATTTTCAAGGGAGACAAGATGCTTGGGGAAGTCCAGGCAATACAGGACAAGGGAGAGAACCTGCAGGAATTGAAGCAGGGTGCAGAGGCCGCAATCTCGATAACTGACGCAGTCTGCGGCAGGAACCTGTTTGAGGAGGATGAGCTTCTTTCAGTGCTTTCGCTCAATGACTATTCTGAAATCCTCAAGAACAAGGACTCTTTTTCGCAGGCAGAGCTTGAGCTTGCGGAAGAGATCAGGAAAAAATTAAGAACATTGAACGTCTAGTTATATCCGGTTTTTCATTTGCCGACTTTGAGGAAGAGGGCTTTCAGGAATTGGAGGACAAGCCATGAGCTTGCGCCCGCAAGGCGTGAAATTCACGAGCGTTTGTCCCTTGCGAAGGAAACCCTTAAGGGAAAGAAGCGAGTGAGCGTTTTCGAGAGCGAGCTTTCTAAATTCAGGGAAAGGGTTGCAAAAAGCAAGAATCTTTTGAAGCATGGAACTGTCTTTCTTGCAAGCTTTCCCGAGCGAGTAATCAGGGGAACACGCGGAAAAAGGTTTGTGCTTAGGATTTCTGAAACAAGCGGCTCTTCTCCAGTCTCTGTCTCCTTGAGCGTGAGGTCCAAGGCAATAAGGTTCAAGGAGCTTGCTGACTTCAAGCTCGGCTTTGAAAAGGATGCAGTGGTTGTGGAAGACATTCAGGGAAAGCCTTCCTATCGCGGAGGCCCGAATGTGAAGTCATTGCTTGATTCTTTCCATTTTTCGACAAAAATCCATTGGGCAGACTTCATGGCGGACGCGATTGAAGAGCATGCTGCAAAGGTCGGATTCAGGAAAGTGAAGATAATAATTCCTGAAATGCACCATTCCTTCCTTAATCCGCTTGCCAGCAGTCCAGAGCAGGTTTTCAGGATAAGGCAGAGCATGAGGCTGCTTTACAGGCAGCTTGCGGAATCAAGGGGCTACAGGCAGGAAGGCTCCTGGCTTGTGAAAAGCCTTTGAAGGCAGGGCTTTGTTTTTAAACCTTTTTCAGCAGTTTCTAGTTATTGCCCCATTTTTTGGGAGCGTTTATTTTTCGCCGGGAAACTGGCGTTGTGGAGGTTTTGTATTATGCAGCTAGTCATCAGCGACCCAAAGAGCGCAAAGGCCTACTCTAAGGTAATAGAGGACTCCAAGGCCTTTAACGGAAAAAAAGTCGGGGACAGCGTCTCGCTTTCAGCCGCAGGCCTTGAAGGCTATGAGGCAAAGATTACGGGAGGAAGCGACAAGACCGGAACCCCAATGCGCTTTGACATTCCAGGCATTGGAAGAAAGCAGGTTTACATCACTACAGGCCCAGGATTTGTTCCTGAAAGGAAAGGTCAGAGGAGAAGGGTTTTCGTGAGGGGAAACCTTGTTGCGGAAGACATTCACCAGCTTAACTTGAAGATTACAAAGCCAGGCCCAAAAAGTCTTGAAGAGTATTTCCCGAAGGAAGAGAAAAAGTCCACAGAGCCTCAGAAGAGCGTGAAGGAAGAAATGGTTGAAAAGTCCCTGAATGCAGTCAACACGACTTCTGCGGAAGAGGCTGCAAAGGTTGCGGCAGAGATGAAGAAGGGAAAGAAGCACTAGGAAATCAAGGAATTGAGTGAAAAAATTGGCTGAAAAGAAAGAAAAGTCTTTGAAAAAGCAAAAGGCTCTCGAAGCTCCCGCATTGGAAGTTTCTGGAGCTTCTGCTTTGGAAAAGCCCGCAAAGCCTGCAAGGCAAAAGAAGGAAAAAAAGGAAGCCGTGCCTGCAGCAGCCATTTCAGGCCAGTCTGTTGCGGCTGTTGTTCCTGCAGCAGCAAAGCCTTCAAAGCACAAGGAAGCAAAAGACCCGAATGAGCCATTGCAGGCTGCATTGAACATTGGAATGGTAGGCCATGTCGACCATGGCAAGACTTCATTGACAAGGGCCTTGACTGGAAGATGGACTGACACTCACTCTGAAGAGCTGAAGAGGGGAATTTCAATAAGGCTCGGCTATGCCGATGCTGTCTTGAGAAAATGCCCTTCATGCAAGGGCGCAGAAGCATTCACTTCGCAGAAAAAGTGCCCTTCATGCGGCTCTGAGACTGTGGTGCTGCGCAAAATCAGCATTGTTGACGCTCCAGGCCATGAGACTTTGATGACAACAATGCTTTCAGGCGCTGCTCTAATGCACGGGGCGATTTTGGTGATTGCGGCAAACGAGCCTTGCCCCCAGCCTCGCACTGCAGAGCACTTGATGGCATTGATGCTTGCAGGCATAAAGAACATTGTAGTCGCGCAGAACAAGGTTGACTTGGTGAGCAGGGAAAAGGCAGTTGAAAATTACAGGCAGATAAGCAAGTTCCTTGCAGAGAACGGCTTTGAAAAGGCTCCAGTCATTCCGACTGCGGCGAACGTGAACGCGAACATTGATTACTTGATTGAGGCGATTGAGGAATTCATTCCCACTCCGCAGTTTGACACTTCAAAGCCTGCAAAAATGTATGTTGCAAGAAGCTTTGACATTAACAAGCCTGGAATAACTCCTGAGCAGCTTGTCGGCGGAGTTGTCGGCGGAAGCATAATTGAGGGAAAGCTCAAGGTTGGGGATGAGATTGAGATTTCTCCCGGAATAACTGACAGGAAAGTTCTCACGAAAATTGTGAGCCTGAGCACTTCAAACAACAGGCTTGAAGAGGCGCTTCCCGGAGGCCTTATTGCAATAGGCACCTTGATTGACCCTTCAATCTCGCGCAATGACCAGTTCAGGGGTCAGGTTGTGGGAATGCCTGGAAAATTGCCAGAGCCAGTGCAGAGAATAAAGCTTGAACTGCATTTGATAAAAAGGCTGATTACAAAAGAGCTTGAGGACATCAAGACCAATGAGACTGTGGTTCTCACAATTGGCACAATGACCACTGTCGGGACAGTTGTCTCAAGCACGAAGGAAAAGCTCGAAATACTTCTCAAGACAAAAGTTGTCTGCGAGAAAGGCCAGAAAGTGGCAATCAGCAAGAAGGATGCCGGAAGATGGAGGCTGGCTGCTTTTGGAATCTCAGCAAGCTAGGATAGCGTTTGACACCAACATGCTCCTGTATGCGGAAAAGTTCAAGCTTGACTTGAGCGCGCAGGCAGAAGAGATGTTCCCGAACTGCAAAAAGGCAGTGCCATTGCAGGTTTTGGAAGAGCTTGAAAGGCTGGGAAAGAAGGCGGCTTTGAAAAAACAGGCGAGGATTGCTGAAGAGATTCTTTCAAAAGGATTCCAGTCATTGAGGGTGGAGGCAGAGAATGCTGACAAGGCATTGCTTAAGCTTTCCGCCATTGGATACATTATAGCCACGAATGACAGGGCCTTGAGGAAGGAAATAAAAAGTAATTCTGGGAAATGTTTGATACTGAGGAAGAAAAAGCGCCTCTTTCTTGAATGATGCCCAAAATTTTTGGAAAAAAAAGGTGATTTTTGAATGTACCAAATATGCACTATTAACGACACTGTAAGGATTCCGCCAAACAAGTTTTCTGAAGACATCAACAAGTCAATCCTGAAGCTTGTGCAGGAACAGTATGAAGGATTGGTTGACGAGGACTTGGGAGTCGTTGTCGCTGTAATCAATGCCTCAAAGACAAGCGAGGGAAAGGTTGTTCCAGGAGACGGGGCTGCATACTATGACGCTGACATTGACATTTTGATGTACAAGCCGATAGTGCAGGAAGTCGTTGAAGGAAGCGTTTCAGAAGTCACTGAATTCGGCGCTTTCATAAAGACAGGGCCTTTGGAAGGCTTGATTCACGTTTCGCAGATAATGGACGATTACATAAACCATGACGCAAAGCTTCCGGGCTTTGTCGGAAAAGAATCCGGAAAAAAGCTCATAAAAAACGACAGTGTCATTGCAAGAATTGTGACAGTCTCCTTGAGGGGCACTATTCCTGAATCCAAGATTGGATTGACAATGCGCCAGTTCGGCCTGGGAAAGGAAGAGTGGATGAAGACTGACGAGAAAAAGAAGGAAAGGAAAGACGCCGAAAAGACCAAAAAAGCGGACAAGGAATCAAGGGCAAAGGGCGGAGACAGGGAAGAAAGGCCCAAGAAATAATTTTTTTCCAAGGAGTGAAATTTTATGAATCAGGGAAAGGCATGCAGGAATTGCAGGAAAGTCATAGAGGAAGGCAGCAAGTGCCCGAATTGCGGAGAGGAAAGCTTCACGACTTTCTGGAGGGGGTTTGTGATGCTCATAAACCCCGAGCAGAGCGAGATTGCCAAGAAAATGGGGATCGAGCAGCCTGGAAAATACGCGTTAAGGCTTAGCAGGTGATTTTTGGTGAAAGTTGAAATAAAGTCCAAGGAAAGGAATCCATTGCTTGAAAGGACAGAGGTTTCCTTTGTCATAGAGAATGCGGAAAAGACCCCGAGCAGGAAAGAGCTCAGGGAAAAGCTTGCCGCATTGCTTGGCGCCAAGGAGGAAAACCTTGTCGTGGGGCACATAGTGCACGAGTTCGGAAAGATGCAGGCTGAAGGGAGCGCAATGCTTTACGAAAGCCAGAAAAATCTGGAAGTATTGGAGCTTGAAAGCGTCCAGCGAAAGAATTTTCCTGAAAAGCACGCTAAAAAGGAAGAAAAAAAGGAATGATGGTGAGCGACAATGGCTGAAAAGAAAGAGGCGCCCAAGGGCGCTGCAAAGGGAAAGGAAGTCAAAAAGTCCGGAAAGCAGAAAAAGTCAGACTTCTATGACGCCAAGGGCGATTCAATTGTCAGGAAGAAAAAATTCTGCCCAAAGTGCGGCCCTGGAGTCTTCATGGCGCAGCACAAGGACAGGAATGCCTGCGGAAAATGCGGCTATTCAGAATGGGGCAAGAAGTGAAGCATGCTTGCAAATCTCCTGCTTGACGCCTTGCTTCTCCTGATTCCGCTGTACTATTTCAAAAGCAATGGAATCAATGCAGTTGAATCTTTGGGAATTGGCTGGAAGCAGGCATGCACTGCATGGAAGCAGTCCATTCCAATAATAGCGTCAATGCTCGTAGTGGCATTGCTTGTCGGGCTTGCATTGAACATTGCGGGCGGCAATGACATTGGAAAAGTGTCTGATGTCCTGCAGCAGGCAAAAGAGTCCCAAATCTATTTCATTTTCGCGCTCACTGCCGGAGTGATCCTTGAAGAGCTTTTCTTCCGCGGCTTTCTGATAAAGTTCATTGACAGCGCGCTCTGGCAGAAAGCCAAAAAGGCAAAGGGCGGGCTTGCGCTTTTCTTCAGGAACTATTCGGGCGTCATTCTTTCCTCAGTCTTTTTCGGCGCATTGCACTTCGGCTATTCAAGCACTGCAGAAATTGCGGGCGCAATGTGCCTCGGGCTCGTGCTTGCCTTCTTTTTCAAGAAGTACAACAATCTTTACGCCAACATTTCAGCGCACCTGATCTGGAATGCGCTGATACTGTTTGCTGCAGTGGCGGTGTGAAAATGATTTGCTTTTCCATAGAATCGACGGCCCATACATTTGGGGCAGCAGTTGTCGAGCGCCTGCAGGACGGAAGCTGCAAAATCCTCTCGAATGAAAAGGACACTTTCAAGACAGAATCTGGCGGAATGGTTCCGCAAGAGCTCCGCAAGCACCACGAGCTCGTGGCTGAAAGCGTGATAGCACAGGCGCTGCTGGCTTCCGGAAAGTCCTGGAATGAAATTGACTTGATTGCTTTTTCTTCAGGCCCCGGGCTTGCTCCAGCGCTCATTGCTGGAATGGAAATTGCGAAAAATCTCGCAAAGGAAAACAAGAAGCCCTTGCTTGGAGTCAATCACTGCGTTGCGCACATTGAGATTGGAAAGGCCCTCGCTGGCTGCAGGGATCCGATTGTAGTTTACGCTTCAGGCGCTAACACGCAGATAATCGGCTTCGAGTCTGGCTATTACAGGGTTTTCGGAGAGACATTGGACATTGGGATTGGAAATCTTTTGGATTCTTTCGGCCGCTCTTTGGGATTGGGCTTTCCTGCAGGCCCAACATTGGACAAGTGGTATTTTGAGTCAAAGGATTTCATTGAAATGCCTTACACTGTGAAGGGAATGGACCTCGTATTCTCCGGAATTCTGACCTTTGCTGAAAAATACTGGCGCGAGAAAAGCTTTGGAAAAACCATTGAAGAGCAGGAAGCCCTCAAGAAAAGCCTTGCTTTTTCCCTGCTGCACACTTCATTTGCTGAATTGACTGAGGTCACGGAGCGCGCCTTGGCGCACACTGAAAAGAATGAAGTCCTTGTAGTTGGAGGGGTAGGCGCGAGTAAGGCTTTGAAGGAAATGCTTGAGAAAATGTGCTCAGCGCGCGGGGCAAAATTATTTATTACTCCAATGCCTGTTGTAGTTGACAATGCCGCAATGATTGCATGGCTTGGCCTGCTTGAACAGTCTGCAGGCAAGAGGCAAAAGCTTTCAGAAATTGACATCAATCCAAAATGGCGCACTGACCAGAGCCCTGCAAAATGGATCAAGGATTAAATACTTCCAGGCGCTGATTCTCGAATGCCTGCAAAAAAGCCGCAAGGATTGAAGAAAAGCGGCAAAGGGCCTTTCAGGGGAAAAACTCCAAAGGGCGTTTTCCAGACAATTGATGTTGGCTCTGGGCGGGGAAAATACATAACTGCCCATGCAAGGAAGTTTCCTGGAAGAAAATATGCTGCAGTTGACCCAGGCTACAGCGATGCAACATGCAAGCGAGCATATGCTTATTCGCTAAGGCAGCTGAGGGCTGCCAAAGTGGAAGTTTCAACTGCAAAGGGTGAAGAATATCTTGCTGAATTGGCCGCAAAAAATGTGAAAACAAGGCATGTTCACATATCATTCATGTGCCGTTCCGCAAATTGGATGAATATTTTAAGAAGTGCAAGAAAAGTTTTGCTCCCTAATGGGAAAATATTCATCACTGATGCTGGACCTTACCTTTGGAACAAATTGAGCACAATGAAATGGTCTTTGCTCGAAATAGGTCTTAAGGTAAGGCGAATGAAGCCTTTGACAGACCCCAAAATAATAAAGAGAAAGTGGCCAAATTTCCTGTTCAGGGGCGGCAATGATGACTTTGTTGAAAATTTTGAAATAACCCATTCTCTGAAAAATGCATTTCCCAATGAGGGAAGGCGCGGAAATGTCAAGGAAAAGAGAAGAAACTGGCCGCGCTCTTAAAACTTCAGCAACCCAGTCGCGAGCGCCATTACAGCAAACCCTGCAAGCGTTGCGACAAGCGCCGGAAAGTCCTTGTGCTGCTTGTGCGCTTCAGGCAACAAGTCGCTTGCGCCCAAGTACAAGAACCAGCCTGCAACAAATGCTATGAGATAGCCGAGCTGCGATTCCTGGATTGGCGCAAAGAATGCAACTGTCGCCCCTGCAAAGACTGCAATTGCGAGCGCGGCAAACCATTTCCAAAATGAATTGTGCCTTTTCAGGAGCATCACTGTTACAGAGTTTATTCCGTCAGGAATGCTGTGTATTATGATTGCGAGCGCGACTATTATTCCCACTTGAACATCAGCCTTGAATGAAAGCATTATCACTGCGCCGTCCAAAAACCTGTGCAGCACCAGCCCAAGAATTGCGGAAGCGCCCGATGGCCTTGAATGCCTTTCTGAGGCGCAGTGCTCTTCGCTGCACGGATGTACAAGAATGAATCTTTCCAGAAGGAAGTACATCAAAAACCCCAAAGCGAGGAAAAAGCTCGCAAGCCTTGCCTCTGAAAGCCCGAAGGCCTCTGGCAGCAAATCAAAGAACGCGACTCCGACAAGCAGTCCGGCACTGAATCCGACAAGCAATTTCAGGTTTTTCCTGAACTTTGAGGCGAGCAGGCCTCCTGCAAATGTTGCAATTATTGCGGCGCAAAGCAGTGCAAAGACTTCAGCCAGCATTTTTTTTCACTTTTTTTCGCTTGCCTTGAGAATTTCCCTCAAGAGCTCTTTTCCGCTTTCCTGGAGCGCTGAAATGAAATTCCATTCTGTTGATGTCGCCACATTCCTTTTCTTGGGGGTTATTACTCTCCAGTGGACCTCGTGCTGCCTTCTCGCGCCTTTCTTCTGCTCTTGGCCGAATTCCTTGGCCTGCACTGTCATCTCGAACTCTGGGGCAATTTTTGAGATTCTTTCAAAATTGTCCTTGACTGTCTTGAATGCTGTCTGCTCGTCAATCTCGTCAAGCTCTGGAAAATTGAGTATTTTAATGTTGTTTTTCTGCGCGAATTCCTTCAAAGGCATTGCTCACACTCTCCTGTCTCTTGAATTAGAATGTGCTGAAAACTTTAAAGCACTTTCTACTTGCGGGGAAAAGTCACCTGAATGCAAAATGCACGTAAAAAAGAAGCGCAATGAATATTACCAGGAAAAAATAGCTTAACGGCGATGGAATCAGGTTCACTGCAGGATCTACCCAGAAATAAATTCCCGCCGCAATGACAGTGCAGATTCCGGCCTCAATCGCGTACTTCAGGACTGCTGCAGGATGCCTTATGCCGAGGATTTTCTCAATCGCCTTTTTCCTTATGCGCAGGCCTATTTCCCAGTTCTTTTCCCTGAGCTTTTTGATAGTGTGCATTTCCGGTCAGCCAGTCCAGCCAGTTGCAGTGTTGCATGTGAATGTTCCGGCAGTTCCCGCGTCCGGCGTTGAAGTGCATGAAGAGCCGCAGGCAGTGCTTCCGCATGAGTAAAGCGCATTCGAGCTGCACAGTATTCTTCCAGAGTCAGGGCTGCCAGAGCTTGAGAGAATGCTTTCATTTGAGACAACATTTCCTGAATAGCAGCAGCCTTGCGGGTGGCCGTTGTATATTTGGCTTGAACTGCATGCCCTTGAAAGCGTGAATGAAATGCTTGACCCGCCCACTATTTCAATGCTTTTGTTTTCTGAAGCGAATTTTCCAGAATTGTCGCTTGCTATTATCGTGTAATTGTTGTCTATTGTGTTGGGAAAAGAAATTGTCCCAAGGCTTCCTGTAATTCCGCTTTCGTAGAATGAAAGTGCCGGTTGCTTGTAAAGGCTGACAGTTATTCCTGAAAGCAGGTTCCCGTCATAAGATGACACGCTGACTTCAAGGTTTCCGCTTCCACTACCGCAGCCAGTCCCTTGGCCGAAAGCGCAAAGGCATTTTGCCTTGTATGCTGTTCCGTGGACTGAATCGCATGCTTCTGGATTTGATGTCTTTTGCGCGAATTCAATAAGGCATTCGTCAACCTGGTCGTAAGCCCAGCCTTCAAAAATCGGGCCTACTGGAAGCTGTTCGCAGACTTTCTTGTCGCCGAGGCTTGCAGCCACTGCCCCATAGCATTTGGGCTTTTTTTCAAGGCTGTAAAGCATTGAATTGCAGATTTCAATGTCTGCCTTGAGCCCTGCAATCTCTATTGAGCAATTGTCCTTTATTGGCGCAAACCTTGAGTCCCTTTCGCTCTTGTTTTTTGCAAGCGTGAGTATTTCATCGCACGAGCTTTCGCTCAGCTGCTTTACTGCAATGCTTTTCAGGCAGTTTGCCTTCTTGTCAAGGTCTGCAATCTGCCTGCACGCTTCGGCAGATGCCGCATTTTCCGCGGCGTTGAGATAGCAGTCATCTTTCGCGTTATAGTCCGCTATTGAAGCGCATTGCTCGTACTCTTCGCTTGCCGCAAGAATCTGCCCAATGCACTTGTCAACGAGGTTTTGGTCGCCTGTTATTTTGGAGCATGTTTGCGTTGATGCCTTGCCTGCCGCAATCTGGTAATAGCAGTCGTTCTTTTCCTGCAATGAACTTATTGAAATGCAGGCTTCCTCGCTGCCTGTCGCGAGCGCAATCTGCTTCCTGCAGGAATCTTTTGTTTCAAGGGATTGTATTGAGATGCATGTTGCCTGGCTGTTGCTTGAGAGCGCGAATGTGAGATAGCACTGGTCTTTTGCAGCCTGCTCCTGTATAAGCCTGCATTCTTCAGAGTTTGCCTGCGCTTGCGCAACCTGCACTATGCAGTCCTGCCTTTTTTGCCCGTTTTCAACCAGCGAACAGGTTTCCACATTTTTCAGGGCAATGGCCGCGCTCTTGTAGCAGTCGTCCTTCCTGTCAATGTTTAGAATCATTGCGCAAATTTCCCGGTCGCCGGAATTTGCAGCGGCATTTGCAAGGCAAACGTCCTTTTCCTCCACTATCTGCAGGCTTTGGCATGCTTCAGGGCTTTTTCCGAGCGCGACCGCGGCCTGCGTGCACTGCTCTTCCAATGCATTGTCCGCTATCTGCAGGCAGTCTCCGGCCTTTCCTGTTACTGAGGCAATTTGCAGAATGCAATTGTCCATTGCGTCCTGCGCTTCAATCGCGCCGCATTTTTCAGAGTCAAGCCCTTCAATCGCCAATGCTGAAATGCATGAGTCTTTTGCATTGCTGTCAGTCACTTTCTGGCATGCTGCAATGCTTTTTGAAATTGATGCAATTGCTGAATAGCAGCCGTCCCTTGCAGGAGGCGTCATGCTTTCGCAGTATTTCATTTCATTCTTTGAGACTGCAAGCGCGTTGTAGCAGGAGTCCCTCTTTTCCGCGGTCGCTATTGCGGCGCATGCCTTGTCAAGCCCTTGTATTCCCACTCCCAGCAGGCAGTCTTCCACAGAATTGCCGGAAAGCTTCAGGCAGTCCTGCATCTGGTCTTCAAGTGTCTTCTGCACTGGCTGCCTTTTGGTGCAGCCTGAAAGTCCTATTGCAAGAAACAGCACAAGTGCGACTGCGAGGAGAATTTTTGCCTTTCCATGCTTCATTAAAGCATTAAGATTGCCTTGTTTAAAAAGCTTGCTTTTTTCCTGATTCGTTAGTGCATTTGCTTACAAAAACGAATATTTAAAAAGCGCCTTTGTGCCTGACTTGATGAAGTTTGGGTTTTTTGGGAGTGATGTTTGATGAAGAAACTGTTTTCGCTGGTTGCGCTGGTTGTTTTGGTTGCAGGCCTTGCCTTTGCGGGCGCTGCGGGAACATTGGATTTTGCCGAAAGCGATGTTCAGCAGCCTGACTTTGGCTCTGACTTCAGCCTTGCAAAAGGGGAGACTGCAGTCTTGGGCGATTACAAGATAACATTCAGGGAAGTCCTGATTCCGCCGCAATTGAACTGCATTGCAATTTCGCCTGATGCCCCGAATTCCTGCGAGCCTGGAAAGATTCAGGCAATAGTTGAAGTCAGCAAAAAGTCAGATTCTTCATATGTCTCGCAGAAAGTTTACCTTTTTGAGAACTCTCCGCAAAGCGTTCTTGGAGTTTCAATGACTGCAAAAACAATAGGGATTGGAAGCATTGTGCTCAATGTAGTGAAAGAGCCTGAATTTCCAACAATTACAGCAAATCTTGGCGAAAGCTTTAATCTTTCTGAAAGCCAGCAGGCCAATGTCCAAGAGAACGGCTCCACTGTGGTAAAGCTCACTCTTGAAAGGATTGACGCCTTGGACGTTCAATGCATCAAGGCTCCCTGCCCTTCAATCACATATGCAGTGGTCACTGCCAGCGTTGCAAATGCCGGAGTTAATTCCTTGAAAGTCAGGCTTGGCGGCAGCGTGGCTGTCGGAGACTTTGAGATTGGCTTTAATGACATTTCTGACAATTGCTTGGGGCAAAACTGCACCATTGGAGGAAGCTTTCTTGTAAAAAGGACTTCCTCAAATCCGGCGGACATTTACGTTTACCTTAACGAGCCTTTCAAGCTTGCTGAAAACCAGGGGGCAATATTCAATCAAGGAAGCTTTAGAGTGGACCTTGCAGGCATTGGCTATACTAATGTGTGCCAAGGCACTGGCTGCCCTCCTTCAGAGCCTTTTGTGAAGATTGGAATCTCAACAACCAAGGAAGGCCTTGTTGGAAGCGCCCTTGTCAGCGAGCTGAAAATTGGGGAAAGCGCAGAATGGGGGGACTATTCAATAACCCTCTCTGCAATCAGCTCTGACTCGAGCTCTGCAAAGTTCGTGATTTCATCCAAGGAAACTCCTGAGAAGGTCGTTGCGTACCTTAATGAAAAATTCAAGCTTCCAATAGGACAGAAGGCAATTGTCTATTCACAGCCTGCAAAATGCCCTGAAGGCATGGCGTGCCAGCCTGAGCCTTTGGTTCCATTGCTTGACTTGAAGCTCCAGAACATTGTGCAGTACAAGTGCGCCTCTGGCGAGCCAACTGCGGCAAGCATTGAAAGCGTGAAGTGCTTTGGAAGCAAGCCTGTCGCAACTCTTGATGTCGGCAACTATGGCGAAAACACTGGGACTGTCATGACAATCACGCAAGGATCAAGCTCAGTGTTTGGGGATTATGAAATTTTGTTTGTTGACAATTCAGCAAACGCAGGGGCTTTCCTTGTGAGAAAAATTGAGGGAAACAATTACCAGAAAGTAAGCCTTGGCGAGCAGTTTTCCCTGAAGGAAAAGGAAATTGCTGTTGTTTTGAACGAGAATGTTTACCTCAGGGTAAAAGGGATCCTGGAAGTTGTTGGTAATTCAACCAATTGTGCAAGCAGTACTGGCACAAATTGCGGAGGCTATTCGCAAGTCCTTTACCTGCAGGTTTGGCAGAAGAATAAGGCCTTCAAGGAAGGCGCAAACATTGAGAATTTGCTTGACTCATACGCCATGGTTAATGGAGACTCTTTGAGCCTTTACGGCCTGAATATTTCTCTCCTGAAAATTGGCACTGCATACGCGAGCAATGACAAGACAGGCACTTTCATTGTGACAAGGGAGCAAGATCCCAAAGTAATCAATGTGCACATCAACGAGTCTTTCAAGCTCTCGCAAGAGCAGGCTGCAAGGGTTTTGGAGGCAAACTTGAGGATTGATGTCTTGAGCCTGCTTACTGTCTGCCCAACATGCGAAGGAGACAGCACTGGAAATGTTGCGCCAAGCTGCGGCGGCCCTTGCGTTTCGCAAGTCGAATTCAGCGTCAGCAATTACGCGTTTGAAAAGGCAGAGATTGGAACAAGCGTCTCAAAAGAGGCAATCCAGGATACTGCAGTATCTTCAACAAGCGTTCAAAGCGACAATGGGGTTTCTTCAAAAATTGAGATTCCGCCAATGCCTTGGAGGACTTATACTCTAGAGGCAGGCCAGAGCGTGATTGTCGGAGACTTTGAAATTCAAGTATTGAGCGTGACTTCAGAGCGTGCAGAATTTAATGTCTTGAAAAAGTCCAGCGGCGAGTCTTTCAGCTATGTGCTCAAGACTGGCTGGAATCTTTTCTCAATGCCGGGCACCTTGGATTCTGGAAGCAGCAACTGCGAGTCCTCAAAATTCAGGCTTTTTGAGTATTCTTCGCAGACCGGCGCTTTCGTGAAAATAACCAATCCAGTCCCAGGCCATGCATATTGGCTTTTCAATTCAGGAAAGCCTTGCGAGGCAAAGGCCACAATAAGGCAGGCCACTTCATTGAGCGAGCTTCCAAAGCTTGACAAGGGATGGAACTTTATTGCAATAGTGCCTGAAATGGCCGGAATGAAAATGGCTGACTTTGCAGAGTGCAAGATTTCAAGCGCTTTCTTCTGGAATGCTTCAAGCAAAAAGTGGGAGAATGCAGTCTCAAGGACCTTGAATTCAGGGGACTTTGGAAATGCGATTGCAGTTTATGCAAAAAACGCGTGCTCTCTTTCAATCATAGAAGAGCCAACAATTCCTCCAATGCCTCCAATGCCTCCAATAGTTGTTGAAGAGGAAGAATTGGTCACTACTGACGCGACTTCATTCCAGCTCAGGGTGCAGTCCCATTCTGACGGCGGCTATTCATGGAATGTTGAAAGCTTTGATGCAAATGCTGTCGAGTTTTTGGGAAAGGAAACAGACCTTAGCTCCTGCCCTTCAGGGATTGTCGGATGCAGCGGGTTTGAAGTCTTCAAGTTCAGGCTGAAATCCAGGGAAGCGCACATTGCCTTGAAGGAATGCAGGCCTTGGGACTGCGATTCCACAGCTACATTTAAAAGATTCAAGATTGTATTAGCTAGCACTGGAGTTCTGCAGTAAATTGATTTTTGGGGTTTTTTGGAATGAAATTTTTTGCATTTGCAATTGTTTTGCTCATTGTTTCGCTTTTTCTTTTGAGCGGCTGCATAGTGGATACGCCTGCTCCGGACAGCAACTCATCAAGGAATCCTTACAATGATGATGGCTTGGACAGCAATTCAGGAATTCCATCCCCGCCAAACCCTGACTTGAATGACGATTCAGGAATTCCGACGCTGCCGATTTGAACATTCCCGCTTTTTTGGCCTCAGGGCTTGAAATATGCTGTTCAGGCAGCCTGCTTTTTGCTTGGCGGCAATTGAAAGCCTTGCTTGCTGTTTTGGGCCAATGCCGTGTTTGAGGCATGGCATTTCATGATTTTTCCCGAATTTGCGCAGTTCAGGCTCATTTGCATATGGTGTGAACTTGAGATTGTCTTTTGTTTTATTTTGCTTCCCAATTATTCATTACGCCGACTTTTTAGCTTATTGGGCATTTTATCCAGTTTTTACTGATGCGATGCTGAAAAGAAGCGTTATTCTGCGCTTTTGAAAATTTTAGAGCAGGCTTTCTGCTTTCCCAAATTTTTTTACATACTCATTCTTTTTTATAGGGGAACAAATCTAAATTGTAGAATCCGGGGCTGAAATTGCCGAAGCTTTTTGCCTTGCTTTGCTTTTTGGCTTTTTGGGAAATGGTTCAAGAGCTTTTATGATGTCTGTCCACAGGATTTTGCTTTTTGCGGGAATTGCATTCTTTGCTGGAATTTTTCTGGCCCAAGCCGCTTCAGCCGCAGGCTTGGCTGCAGTTGACAAGTTTGGAGTCAATGAAATCTACCAAACTGCAGGCAAGGAATGGTTTTCCAATTGGGGCAACAATTCTGCGCGCTCTTTTTCAGGCATTGACCCGCAGGACGCATGGTTTGATGCAGGCCATGGAAATGCAAGCTACAAGGTTGACGGGAAAGGATTGCTGAAAATCAGCGGCTCCACTCCTAGAATGTACATTCATGACCCTTCTCACTTGCAGGGCTGGACAAATGTTGAAATGACAGTTTATGCCATGCGAGTCTCTGACAACAGCACTCCATGGGGTGGCATTGAAGGGGTTGCAAGGACAAACCACGGCACTGTCGGCGGCCCTGAAATGCAGAATCTTTGCGACACGCGCGGAATTGACGCCAGAATAAGGTATGACGGGAAGACTGATTTTGAAAAGGAAACAAGCCACCCGAGCTCCGGCGTGGTAAACAGCAAGACATTGTTCTCTGAAGGAATGCCAAAAAATTCCTGGATTGGCTACAAGTTTGTGGTCTATGACCTGCCGAATGGGAATGTGAAAGTGGAAAGCTACATGGACTTGACTGACGGAAAGAATGGCGGCAACTGGCAGAAAATAAACGAGTTTGAGGACAATGGAAGCAATTTTGGGATTGGCGGAACAGCCTGCTCTTCAGGCATTTCTCCCACTTTGAAGCTTTCTGCGCTCGGCGGCCGCCAAGGCTCTGAATCAGCAAAGCCCAATGCCACAGTTTACTGGAGAAGCGACGGCGTCGGAACTGACGGCTTGGTTTACAAGAAAATGAGCGTTCGCGAAATCGACCCTTCAGGAACAATTCCGCAGCAAGATGTGCTTGCCCCGAGCATTCCGCAAAACCTGTTCGCCATTGCAGTCTCTTCCACAAGGGTGAAGCTTTCATGGCTTGCCTCAACAGACAATGTTGGAGTTGCAGGCTACAATATTTTCAGGAACGGCACAAAAATAGGGACTTCAGGTTCTGCAGAATTCCAGAATTCTGGATTGTCCCAAAACACTTTTTATTCCTTCAAGGTCCTGGCATTTGACGCTGCGGGCAACCAGTCTGTCCAGTCATCACAGGCTTCTGCAGCCACATTCAAGGCAAGCTCTGCATCATGGCAGAATTCTGCCTTAAGCCCTGTTCTTTCAGGCCAGTTCAGCGCAGCCTATACTGCAATCCCAAACGCAAACAGCATTGACGGCCTTTTTGGAATGTCAATACTTGCAGGCTCTGATTATGCTGATTTTGGGGTGCTTGTAAGATTCAACACTTCGGGCGGCATTGATGCAAGGAACGGCAGCAATTATTCCGCAAATTCCTTCATTCCCTACACTGCGGGAAAGAAATACTCTTTCAGGCTTGCAGTGGACGTTCCTGCAAGGAAGTATTCAGTGTTTGTGGCGCCTGAAGGAGAGGCTGAAAAGACTGTCGGGACAAACTTTGCCTTCAGGACTGAACAGGCTGGAATTCAAGGCATCGGGAACTGGGGATTTATTGCAAAGACCGGCTCAATGCAGCTGGGCATTCCAGTAATCAAATGAGCGGCACATTCCAATGCAAGATTGCACTAATTCTTTGGCTGTTCAATTTTGTTCCAATGCAAAAGCGAGAATTCTCCAAAGCCTGCGAAAGCATTTTTCCATAATCCGTCATGCACTAAAAAATTTAAGAATCTCGTGAGCGCGTATTGCATACTGTGATGATTAATGAATGATTTGAGCCGTAATTGGAGGTGTCTTTTATGAAAGTGTGCATTGTGGGAATGGGGGAGATTGGCTCCGGGCTTTACAGCGCAATGAATTCTTCCGGAATTGATGAAATTGTCGGAGTTGATGTCAATCCAAAAAGGGTTGAAGCCCTCAAAAGCAGGGGATTCAATGTCACTTCCGAAATTCCCCTGGACCAGAACGTCTATGTCATTTCTGTGCTTTTGAGCGAGCAGGTTGTTGATGTGATAGTCTCAAACAAGCTTCCTGAAAATGCCCTGATAGTTGTTGAAAGCACAATAGCGCCTGGGGCTGCAAATTGCATAATTGGCCTGAAGCCTTGGACAAAGCTCGTGCTTTTCCCTCACAGGTATGACCCTGACTCTGTCGAAAAGCACGGCTTCCTTAATTTGAGCAAGGATTTTGTGAGAGTTATGGGCGCTGCCAATGAAAAAGTAAAGGGAGAGGCGCTTGAATTTTACAGCAGGTATTTGGACACTGGCTTTGTGCACTCCACAAGCATGGAGGTCGCAGAGCTTGTGAAGCCTTTGGAGAATGCATACAGGTTTCTTGAGATTGCCGTTGCTGAAGAGCTGAAGATGATACTTGACAGGAAGGGAATTCCCTTTGATGAGGTGCGAAATGCCGTCAATTCCAAATGGAACACCAACATCAAGAATGCAATGAACGGCATAGGGCGGCATTGCCTCCCGAAGGACATCAGGATCATGAATTCTTTCCTTGAAGGCAATTCGTTCTTCAAGACTGCCATTGAAGCCGAGCAGGAATACAGGCGCTATCTGGCTGCCAATGGCATTGAGCCTGCAAAGGTCATTGAGACAATAGGCAAGGATCCCGGGCCTGTCGGCGCGCTGATAGCTAACAGCTGCAAGATTGCCCTGCCGTAATTGCGGCATTTTCATTCGGCAGCTGCCGATTTCCTTTTTTCAGAAGGCGATGTTAAATGGAGTTTGCAAGAGATGCCACAGTCCTTTTGGTGGCATTGGCGCTGGTGGTTATCATTGTCGGAAAGCTTTTGATAGAGCCAAGCCCTGTCCTTTTCTTCCTGTTTTATGGCGTTGCGGCGACTTTCTCGGTGCTGATGATGTTTGTGGTCTCAAGCATTGCCTATGTTGACCCGGGCATTAAAGCAATGAATGCAAAGCAAAGTCCAGGTAAGAAAATGCCTTTTGTTTCAATTGTACTGTCAGTCTTCAACGAGGAGGAAATCATTGAAAGGTGCGTCAATTCAATCCTTGCCTCGACTTACAGGAAGAGGGAAATAATAATAATCAATGACGCAAGCACTGACAGGACAATGGATTCATTGAGGAAGTTTGAGAGATTTCCTGAAGTCAGGATAATTGACCTGAAAAAAAATGTCGGCAAGAAAAAGGCAATAGCAAAAGGCCTTGAAGTTGCCAATGGCGAGCTCTTTGTGTTCACTGACAGCGATTGCGTCCTTGCAGAAGACGCAATTGAAAGGATAGTGGGGATTTTTGCCAACGACCCTGACGTTGGCGCTGTTTCAGGCCATGCCAGGGCATTGAATTCCGAAGAGAATCTCATCACCAGAATACAGGACTCCTGGTATGAGGGCCAGTTTGCAATAAAGAAGGCGTTTGAAAGCGTTTTCGGAAGCGTTACTTGCGTTTCAGGGCCTTTGGCTGTTTTCAGGAGATCTGCAATATTCAACTACATTCCTGCATGGGCAGAGGACAGCTTTTTGGGGAATGAGTTCAGGTTTGCAACAGACAGGACGCTGACAGCGTTTGCAATCGGGGGAAAGTCCATTGGGGACAGGATGAAGGCAAAGCATTCTGAATCCTTTTTCGTGAAAAGCGAAAAATACCCTTCAAGGGACTGGAAGTCTCTTTACTGCAAGTCAGCGAAAGTCTGGACAAACATTCCAAACACTTTCAAAAAATTTGTAATGCAGAACATCAGGTGGAAGAAAAGCTTTTTCAGGAACATTTTCCTGACCGGAAGCTTCTACTGGAAAAAGCCCCTGCCAGTGGCATTCAAGTATTACATGAACGTGCTTTTTGTATTCATAGGGCCAGTCATTGTGCTCAGGCACATGATTCTGCTTCCCTTGAGCGGAGACTATCTTTCAGGAGTTTTGTATTTCATTGGAATAAGCTTTGTCGGGCTTGCTTACGGGCTGGCAATCAAGGTTGGCGATGCTGAAGAGAAGAATGTATGGGTTTACAGGCCCTTGATGAGCCTTCTTTCAACAATGCTCCTGTCATGGCTCATAGTTTATTCGCTGTTGACAATCAGGAAAAACACATGGCATAGGGGGTGATGGTCTTGGAAAAAATAAGGGCTGTTATGGAATTCCTTCTGGTCTTTTGCTTCATTGCATTCTTTGCACTGGTCGCGCTCAAGTACTATTCTGACGCAATTCCAGGAATAACGCCGCCGAGGTTTTCTTTCGACAAGTACGTGAACGAGCAGGAGCTTTTGTCGGAAATCAAGGCAATGGGGATTGAGAAAAACGCAGTGCTTCAAGGGGCAACAAACACTGTGCCGATAATAAACTATCACGGAATAACGCCCCTTCCAACTTCAGGCAGCGTCACAGTCCAGCAGTTCAAGGAGCAAATGCTTGCCTTGAAGAAGGCAGGATACAATACTGTAAAGTTAAATGACTTTTATCTTTTCATGCAGGGAAAAAAGCGGCTTCCTGAAAAGTCTTTCCTAATAACTTTTGATGACGGCAGGAAAGACTCCTATTACAACTCATACTATGTCCTGAAAGACCTGAACTATACTGCAGTCATGTTTGTCATTGCCTATTATTCCATTGAGACAAAAAGCCAGTACTATCTTAGCCTTGACGAGCTGAAGCAAATGGATGCTTCCGGAATCTGGGAGATTCAAGAGCATGCCTTCAAGGGGCATGGCCAAATAATCAGGGCCCCTGACGGGGATTTGGGCTCTTTTTACGGGAACAAGGAATGGCTTGCAGGCCAGAACAGGCTTGAAACAGACAGCGAGTATGAGGCAAGGATAAAGGCCGACTTGGATGCAGGAAAAGCCCTGCTTGAAAAAGAATTCAGGAAGCCGGTTTACGCGTTTGCGCTTCCATTCGGGGATTACGGCCAGAACACCTCCAATGACCCCAATCTTTCCACAATTCTTTCAGACATCTTGAAGCAAAGGTTCAGCATTGTCTTCTACCAGTACAAGCCCTCTGCTGACGTGGATTACAGGGCAAATTACAATGACAAAAGCCAGGATTTTTACTTTGCAGTGAGAAACTCAGTGAGCTCGGACTATTCTGCAGGCGACTTGCTAGGCCTTGTCAATGCCAGCCAGGAAAGAAGCCTGCCTTACATTGAAACATTCTCAAACAGCCACAACTGGGTCAGGTCTTGGGGTGCCGGCTTTGAGGCCAAGAACAAGCTGGTAATCAGCGCTGAGACAGGCAAGACTGCGCTGGCATACATTGACGGCTCCTATTTGTGGAAAGACTATGTCTTTTCAGCCACTTCAAGGAATGACTTGAATATTGAATCCTCGCTTGTCGTGCGCTTCAAGGATTCCTTCAACTATGCAGTGTGCAATTTCACCAATGAAAGAGTTTTCATAGAGCTTGTCAGCAATAACAGGCACAGCATAATAGCCCAGAGGAATTTCACTGGCCTTGAGAATTCCCCGCTTTACGGCTCTTCAGTCTTTGGAGCCAAGGCCTTTGGTGACAGCATTGAATGCCTTTTGAACGGCAATGCAGTCCTTGACGTGAATTCTGCAGGGCTTCCTCCAAACGGCGGCGCCGGAATAAAGTTCGGCTCTTTCGACAAGGGCAGGAATTCGACAACAATCACTGCCGCAAGCGTGCTTCCAGTCTCCGCTGAAGGGGCAATAATATCGCAGTAAGTCTTGCAAAGCCCGACTGGAATCATTTCCATAAAATAAGTTTGTTTTTCCGCAGGTTTTGCTTTTATTGCATTATTCCGACGTCTTCGTCGATTTTTCTTGCGACTTTTTTTGCCTTTTCAAAGACCTTGTCAACGTCAGATTCGAGCTCTTCTATTGTGCGGAGTATTGAATTGCTTCTTACTGCATACTGCCTTCCACGCTTCACAACCAGGCCGCTTCTTTGAAGATTGTTCAATTGGTTAATGACTGCTCCGCGCGAGATTCCGAGCCTTTTTGCAAGCTCAGAGCTTGAGAGCATTCCATGATGGCCTTTTTCAATCCTTGAAGAGTTGTAAAGCTCCTTGAACACGAGCGATGCTGTCTTTTCCTTTCCCAAAGGCTCCAAGAGCCCGAAGCTCTTGCACAAGTAGTCAAGCTCTTCGCTCAAGTTGTTTGAGAAAGGAGGCTCAATGCCTTTGAGCGAGAGTTCAAAAGAGAGAATTTGCCTTGTTGGCTTTGGGAACGGGGGCCTTGTTGTAAGGAGGAATGAATTTTCAGGGCCTTTAATCATTAGCCTGCTTGGGCGCACTATTTCTTCGCCTTGCTCGCCTGAAGCCTTTAATGATGCTGCAGTTGATGCTCTTCTTGAGTGTGAAGTCATGCAAAAGTTAGGAAAAGAAAGGTTTAAATAAGTAATTGTCTAATTTTGAATGTAGTTGTCTGTAAAGTTTGAACAATTTGGTGTTTTTTGATGTTTGAGAAGAAAAAGGAGGAAAAGCCTGAAGAGCCAAAAGGCCCAAGCCTTGAGGAAGTTGTCAAGGACAATAAAGAGCTAATTGCAACTTTGCAAAGGATTCAGGCAGACTTTGAAAACTACAAGAAGCGCGAAGACAAGGGCAAGGACGAGTTCGCAAAATTCTGCACTTCAAGCATTTTCTTTGACATGCTTGACATTATGGACTCTTTCGAAAGCGCTTTGAAAAAGTGCGCTCCAGAGCAGAAGGATGCAATAGAGCCATTGTATTTCCAGATGAAGGCCTTTCTTGAAAAGAACGGAGTCAAGCAGTTTTCCGCAGTGAATGAACTGTTCAATCCAGAGCTGCACGATGTGCTGATGACTGGATATACAATGGACAAGGACGAAAATGTGGTGCTTGAAGAGTTCAAGAAGGGATATTCCATTCACGGCAAGGTCTTGAGGCACGCGCAAGTGAAAATAAACCAGAAGCCTGTCAAGCAGATGGAAGAGATAAAGAGCGAATTGAAGGAAAAGCTTGAAAAATTCAGGAACGATGCCTCAAGGGAGCAGGGAAAGAGGGAAAAGAGCAAGACGCTTGATGAGAATGACATAGTGGCTGAAAAAATGGCTGACGATGAAGTCAATGATTCTTTAAGGAAAAAGCAAGGGGGCATTTCAAATGAGTAAGATTATTGGAATAGACTTGGGCACTTCGAACAGCGCCGCATCAATTCTCGAGGCCGGAAAGCCGCGAATCATTCCATCAGCTGAAGGCATGAGCCTTTATGGAAAGGCATTTCCCAGCATTGTCGCTTTCACCAAGGACAACCAGATGCTTGTCGGAGAATCAGCAAAAAGGCAGGCTGTCTCAAATCCCTCAAACACTTTCACTGCATTCAAGAGGAAAATGGGCACTGACTTCAAGTACAAGGTCGGGGAGAAAGAGTACACTCCGCAGCAGCTTAGCGCATTCCTTTTGCAAAAAATAAAAAAGGATGCTGAGGCATTTCTTGGAGAGAAAGTTGAAAAGGCAGTCATCACTGTTCCAGCATATTTTGACGACAACCAAAGGCAGGCCACAAAGGACGCGGGCTCGATAGCCGGACTGGAAGTCATAAGGATAATCAACGAGCCGACTGCTGCAGCGCTTGCATATGGATTGGACAAGCAAAGCAAGGAGCAGAAAATAGTTGTTTTCGACTTGGGCGGCGGAACGCTTGATGTGACAATAATGGAATTCGGCAACGGGGTCTTTGAAGTGAAAAGCACTTCCGGAGACACGCAGCTTGGCGGAACAGACATGGATGCAGTGCTCACAGATTTCCTTGTCGCTGAGTTCAAGAAGCTTGAAAACATTGACATTACAAAGGACACTGTCGCAATGCAGCGCCTGAAGGAAGCCGCTGAAAGGGCAAAGATAGAATTGTCAACAAGCGTTTCCACAGACATCAATCTTCCATATCTTACTGCAGACGCGAACGGCCCGAAGCATTTCACATACACTTTCAACCGCGCAAAGCTTGAGGAAATAATAATGCCGCTTGTGAAGCGCTGCGAAAAGCCTGTAAGGCAGGCATTGGCTGACGCAAAGCTCGAGCCTGCAGAGGCAGACAGGATAATCCTTGTGGGCGGCCCTACAAGAATGCCTGTTGTGCAAAAATTCATTGAAACCCAATTCGGCAAAATTCCAGAGCGCGGCATAGATCCAATGGA
>Ga0247841_10004189_pt1 | contig 25164 bp, 26 predicted proteins | sample LaCruzMarch2015__2_FD_192410 | JGI IMG/M metagenome (GOLD analysis project Ga0247841, IMG submission 192410) | Freshwater microbial communities from meromictic Lake La Cruz, Castile-La Mancha, Spain - LaCruzMarch2015_18m | ecosystem: Environmental > Aquatic > Freshwater > Lake | place: Spain... | reverse complement strand
TATCGAATTTTGAAATCCACGCAAAAAGAACAGAAATAAAGGCGAAGGCATTTCTAATGAGAGACCAAGTTCGAACCTCGTACAACATTTCCCCAGTCGAAATGGTTTCAAAAGCCATAGGGGGCGTTGCTCCCATTGGCTGGGTATCGCCCGCAACTATGCTTATCGATCAAGCGCTCAATGATTACGTGGTCGTGTGGGCAGCTGCAGGTCACCCTCATGCTGTGTATCCAACGAGTTATTCAGAATTGATTGAATGCACCGGCGCTAAGCCCATGGTCGTTGGGGAATAATGGTAGTTGCATACTTCTGGACCATTAAACCCAAAGCCATTGCCTTTGCACTACTTGCAATGGCTCTAGATCGATTTGCATTACATCGTTCTACGAACGTTGGCTTCTTCAAATCCTTAGGCACAGGTAAAGGTGAAACTTTCACACCAGCAGATGCCAATTCACTACGTTGGGGCTTGGTTGCACAAGTGAGCGACATAGAGGCATTTGATCAATCATCGGTAGTTAAGCGTTGGCGCAAGAACAGCGTTGATGAGTTTCGCGCAGTTCTTGAGCCGATTTCTTCCCACGGTAAATGGGCTGGCAAAGAACCCTTTGTCGCAACAGCCAAAGATTGGACTGGCCCAGTTGCAGCAATTACTCGTGCTCGAATTAAATGGCATCAAAACTTTAGATTCTGGAGCTCAGTTCCTCCCGTAACAATGTCACTTAAGTCAGCGCCAGGATTAATTTCGGCAATTGGCATTGGTGAAGCCCCTATTGGATTACAGGGCACCTTTTCATTATGGGAATCTGCCGCTGCGATTCGCGAGTTTGCATACAAGGGTGCGGCCCACCAAAAGGCTATTGCTGATACCGCAACCTATAACTGGTACTCAGAAGAGCTATTTGCGCGCTTTGCAGTCAAAGATGTGCGCGGATCAATTGCATAACTACTAGATAAAACAGGAATAGGGCAGACTTAGGCCTATGTCCATCCGCCATTACACCCCAAGACGCAGAGCACGTGGTGGCGCATCTCCCCTACTGATCAAGGTCATGAGTGTTGCACTTGGTGCGACTATATTGATGCAGATTCTTTATCCTTTAGTAGATGGTGGATTTCTTGGAGTCATAACTATTGCCTCTGTATACACAGCAGCCTTTGCAATGTTTCTCCATGGCATTGCTGCCTATGGTGCGCGATATGGCTGGACCATGTTGGCTATTACAGTCTCATTTGGTTTCTTTGTTGAACAACTTGGCGTAACTACAAGTTGGCCATTTGGTGAATACACCTACTCAGATACTTTGGGTCCAAAGATCTTTTCTGTGCCACTAGTTGTTCCCTTTGCTTGGGTGATGATTGCTCATCCATGTTTGGTGGCTGCTCGTCGTATTGGTAAGTCATGGGTCTTTCTATATGGCGCACTCTTAATGATGGCGTGGGATTTATTTCTAGATCCACTCATGGTTTCTGAAGGTCGTTGGACTTGGGTAGTTTCTGGCAGACACGTTCCTTTTCAACCAGAGATACCTATTTCCAATACTTTTGGTTGGTTGCTCTCCGGAATGCTCTTAATGACAATTCTGCACTTTTCAACCCCGCGCGATCGCCGCAAGGTTGGCGGCACACTGATTGCTGCCGACGTCTTGTTGTTCTGGACATGGTTCTCAGGTGTTGTTGGAAATCTCTTCTTCTTTGGTCGTCCAGGAATAGCTCTGTTTTCAGGTGCAATCCTCGGAGTTCTACTGACTCCTTACTTCTTTAACCGTTGGGTCGGAAGACCGTAACACTTTGATGATTCTCTTTTTCTTAATACCTCTCATTCTGCTCACCATCGCGGCAGTAAACTTTGTTCAGATTCGCACACCTAAGCGCACTTCAGAACTTGTTGAAACTATTGGTGTGATCGTTCCTATGCGTAATGAGGCAGAAAACGTTGAGGGAATTGTTGCAACCCTGGCTGCCCAAGAAGGTTCATTCCACTTCTATCTATTAGATGACAACTCAGAAGATGCCACCTTCTCTTTACTTAATCGTTTTACGGGCGGTGACTCACGTTTTACAGTGATTCAAGGTGCTGCGCTCAATGAAAAATGGATTGGCAAGACCTGGGCATTGCAGCAGCTTTTTGATGCATCCAAAGAAGAGATCCTCGTATCAATCGATGCCGATGTGCGCCTGAGCAATGATGCAATCAATAAAGCGGTAACGCTGATGCATGTTGCTCGATTAGATTATGTCTCTCCCTATCCTCGCCAGATTGCACAAAGCTTTGCTGAGCGATTAATTCAACCACTGCTGCAATGGTCTTGGCTAACAACTGTGCCACTTCGTTATGCCGAGAGCTCAGGCCAAAAGTCCATGGCTGTTGCTAATGGACAGTTCTTTGTTGTCCGACGTTCAGCCCTTGAAGCAATCGGTGGATACCAATCTGTAAAGCACGCTGTCATCGACGATGTGTTCTTGGCACGTGAGTTAGTTAAGAGTGGATCTCCAGGGACAGTGATTAATGGTTCTGACATTGCCCAGACTCGAATGTATGCATCGTGGAGTGAGATCAAGTGCGGATATGGAAAATCTCTTAACCAGGCTTTCGGATCCATTGTTGGCGCAATCTTTGTTGTTGCTTTTCTCATTGCAACCAGCATCGCTCCATTGATTCTGGGTCTTCTTGGCAATCCTTACGGCTGGCTTGGTTTTGCTGCAATCGTTGGTACTCGTGTACTGAGTGCAATTAAGAGCCGTGGGAAAGTACTAGATAGTGTGTTGCATCCAATATCTGTTCTTGCACTGATTTACCTCATTGTTTACTCATACTTAAGGCGCGGAAGTATCCAATGGAAGGGTCGCACAGTATGAAGATCGTTGTGATTGGAGCAGGCATGGGCGGTATGACCGCTGCTGCTCGTTTATCACGCGGTGGTCACACAGTTGATGTCTATGAAGCATCTGATCAAGTCGGTGGAAAATGTCGCACCGAATGGATTGGCAAAGTTGCCTTTGACACCGGGCCATCATTATTAACACTGCCTGCCGTATATAGAGATTTCTTTCAGCGCACCGGCAAACCTATGGGGCTAGTTTGTCCTATTGAATCTGTGAACCCATCCTTTGATTATCGCTTTGCAGATGGCAGCAACGTTAAGTTTTCTAATCTCTCACGCAAAGAAACGTTGGATGCGATCACAGCTAGCTTTGGCGCAGAGAGTGCGGCGCAGTGGGATCGCATCATGAAGCGTGCAGAGCGCATGTGGGATGTGAGCCGAGTTCCATTTGTTGAATCCGAACTTAAATCTCCACTTTCTTTGATCAAGCGAATCACATTCCTGCGCGACATGAAGATCATTGCGCCATGGAAGACGTTGCGCCAGCACGCAGATGAAATCCTGAAAGATCAGCGCCTGCGTTTCATCATGGATCGCTATGCCACCTATAGCGGTTCTGATCCCCGCAAAGCACCTGCAGTCCTTTCGACAATTGCATTTGTCGAAGAAAGCTTTGGTGCCTGGCACGTAAAGGGCGGGCTAGGAAATCTCACAACCACGGTGCACCAAAGGGCAGTAGATGTTGGTGTCACCTTCCACCTGAACTCCCCCGTTGCCAGCATTCAAACAACTGGAAACAAAGCCTCCGGTGTTGTTTTAGCGGATGGAACAATCGTTGCAGCAGATGTAGTCATAGCAAATGCTGATGCCTCTCTGGTTTATAACAAGTTAATTACTGGGCACAAGCGCTTACTCAAGAAAGCCCGCAAGAACATTAAAAACGCTGATGTGTCCGTTGCCGGCTTCTCATTACTACTAGGCATGCGCAAAGACCCAGAACAGGTCTTAAATCATCACACAATACTTTTTCCAGAAAATTATGACGCTGAATTTGATGCAATCTTTAACGAAGGCCAGCCTGTTGAAAAGCCAACGATCTATATTTGTGCTCCGCAGGATGAATTAATGAGCAAGGATGAAAATCTTGAAGGTTGGTTCGTGCTAGTTAACGCACCTACTCATGGTCAGTTTGATTGGAATAACGCAGAGTTTGCTAGCAAGTATGCCAACAGCATCATCGATCAAATTGAAGCGCGTGGAATATCAGTGCGTGATCGACTTGAGTTATTAACAATTAGAACCCCTGCAGATTTAGAAGCTGCCGTTCGTGCACCAGGTGGTGCTATCTATGGAACTTCTAGTAATGGAGCCCGCGCAGCATTCATGCGCGCTAAGAATCGCTCACCCATTAAGGGTTTGTATTTAGTTGGTGGATCAGCTCACCCGGGAGGTGGATTACCACTTGTTGGCATAAGTGGAGATTTAGTTACGGAAGCAATCGGCTACGAGAAAAACGCACGACACTAACAAAACTATAAATTTGTAGTACTAAGAATGCAATTGAAAGCTCTGTCGCACCAGGCATATCTAGTTGGTTAAGAATCAAAACAATAAACAAGAAACTTGCTCGCACTGGGCGTTCTGCTGGAGTGACAACTCCAATATCGCTCACACCCAGTGAGACTAGCTTTGCTCGCGCGTACTCTTGAAAGGCTGCCACAGACCACAAAGTAATGGGGATCCAGGCTGGAACACCTATCGCATATAGGGCATAGAACCACAGTGCTTCACTGATTCGATCGACCACTGAATCAAGGGTTGCACCGAACTTGCTTTCACGGTGCTGGAAAATGGCAACACTCCCATCGATGCCATCGCAAAACAGTGAAAATACTAAGAAAAGGATTGCCCATGGTGACTGCGCAGTTAAAGCTGTAGCAACAGCTCCTAGCAATCCCAACACAGTGAGTGCATTTGGAGAAATACGAAGTAGCGTGCAGATTAGACCGAATCGGTAAGAAATATTAAGCCAAGCACCAACGATGCCCGTGGTTTCGGCATCGCTGTGCAAAGAACTCCACTTTGCCTTGAATTCATCTTTGCTAAGCATTGAGGTTCCTATAGATTTCTTGAGTAGCAGTAGAGCTATTCATTGTGTAAAAGTGTAAACCCGGCGCCCCTGCTGCTAATAGCTGTTGGCAGAGTGATGTTGCTATCTCAACGCCTAAAGCGCGCACGGCAGCTGGATCATTTTCAACCTTTGCAAAGGCATCTGCGATCTGTGGAGGAATCGGAGTCCCACCCAACTCCGCCATTCGGTGGAGCAACTTCACATTTGTCACAGGCAAGATGCCAGGAATGATGACCAACTTTGAACCACGTTCGACAAGACGGTCAACTAATTGTGTGTAGCGATCTGCTTCAAAGAAAAACTGTGTCGTAGCAAATGTTGCGCCTAGCTCTTCTTTACGAATGAGGACATCGACATCTTTATCGAAATCACCTTTGGATGCAGGATGTCCATCTGGAAAAGCAGCAACACCAATTGTGAATCCACCAAACTCATCTGCTAATTGAACTAACTCATCTGCATGATTGAGACCACCAGGTGTAGGTGTCCATGGCGCACTAGGTCCCCCAGTTGGATCTCCGCGAAGTGCCAAAATACTTGTGATGCCTGCTTCTTTATAACTGTGCAAAATTGCGATTAATTCATCACGAGTAGATCCAACACATGTCAGGTGAGCAACAGTTGAAATTCCGGTGCGCTTGGTAATTTCTTGAGCAATTCGAATGGAGCGATCTCGGGTGGAGCCACCTGCCCCATAGGTCACGGAAACAAAGTCAGGGGTTATTGATTTAAGGCCATCAATGGCAGCCCACAACCGTTCTTCACCCTCAACATCCTTTGGAGGGAAGAACTCGAATGAATAGGAAGTGCGAAGTACCACTGGGTGAGGGTACCGTTACCGAGTGAGTTCAGAGCCAAAAGCAACGTTAACAAGCGTTCGTAGCGCGGTTGAAGAAGAGTTAGCCATCTTTCTCAACTTTGAAAGCGCCTATCTGAATTCGATATCGACAGAGCTATCCCCTGTGTCGGAGGCGTTAACTACTTTTTTATTAGATAGCGGAAAGCGCTTACGCCCATTGTTTGCCTATGCTGGCTTTGCCGCCGCAGGTGGATCTCTAGAAAAACCTGTTATCCGGGCAATTGCAGCGCTTGAACTATTACAAGCCTGCGCACTGATTCATGATGACTTAATGGATGGATCAGATACTCGTCGCGGAAAGCCTTCGATTCATCGCCACTTTGAAACAATCCATGTTCAAGATGAGTTAGATGGCTTCGCGCCTCACTATGGATTATCGGCTGCTGTATTACTTGGAGATCTTTCACTTGTGTGGTCAGATCAAATGTTAAATAGCGCTGGATTAACCACAGAACAATTTGCTCGAGTCTTTCCTTACTATAACGAAATGCGTGTTGAGTTAATGGCAGGACAGTTCTTAGATATTCATGAACAAACACAAAAGACCACAAGTGTTGATCGCTCAATGAAGATTGCTCGCTACAAATCTGGCAAATACACAATCGAGCGTCCACTACATCTTGGTGCAGCAATGTCATCAACCTCATCACCTCAACTTTTTGCCGCACTATCTGCATATGGACTTCCTTTGGGCGAGGCCTTCCAACTTCGAGATGACTTACTTGGCGTTTTTGGAGATCCATCCGTAACAGGCAAGCCTGCCGGTGATGATCTGCGTGAAGGAAAACGAACTGTTCTAATCGCTATGACCAATGATCGACAGTCAGAAGCTCAAAGACAAATTGCTCGAAAGCACTTTGGTAAGCCTGACCTAGATGCCCAAGGTGTTGAAGTACTGCGAGAAATCATCGAATCCACCGGTGCCAGAGCAGAGCTTGAAGCAACTATTGAACGCTTAACAGAACAAGCATTAACCGCGGCGCAATCTGCGGTCTTTACAGAAAATGGAAATGCAATGCTCGTTGAGCTTGCAAATATCGCAACTAAGAGGAGTTCGTAATGCCAGCACGTGTTAAAGGCCCCACCGATCATGTTGTCATCGTTGGCGCAGGATATGCAGGACTCAGTGCCGCCCTTCGCTTAGCTGGTGCTGGTCGCAAGGTGACTGTTATCGAACGTGAGTCTGTGCCAGGTGGTCGAAGTGGCTTGTTGCAAAAAGATGGTTATTCATTTGATACAGGTCCCTCTGTTTTAACAATGCCCTCTTTGATTCAAGATGCCTTTAGTTGTGTGGGTGAAGATATGAAGGACTGGGTTGAACTCATGCCTGTATCTCCTTTGTATCGCGCTTTCTATGCAGATGGATCTCAACTAGATGTGCACGCAAATACTGCGCAGATGGAAGCTGAAATTGCTGACAAGATCAGTCCTGAAGAGGCTGCTGGTTACGCCCGCTATGTGGAGTTTGTAACAAAGCTCTATAAGTATGAAATGAATGATTTCATTGATCGCAACATTGATTCACCTTTTAATCTGTTAACTCCAAACCTTGCACGATTAATAGCACTTGGTGGATTCCGCAGACTCTCTCCAAAGGTAAATCAGTTTATGAAGGACCCTCGTCTGCAACGCGTGTATTCATTCCAGGCGATGTATGCCGGAGTTAGTCCACAACAAGCGCTAGCAATTTATGCCGTCATTGCATACATGGACTCTGTAAATGGTGTGTTCTTTCCAAAGGGTGGAATGCACGCAGTACCGCGCGCGATGGCAGCTGCTGCACAAAAGCATGGTGTGGAATTCAAATACAGCACCACAGTCTCAAAGGTTGATGTTCAAAACGGGCGAGCAAAGGCTGTCATCACAGAAGATGGTCAGCGAATTGAATGTGACGCGGTGATTTTGAACCCTGACTTGCCTGTTGCATGGCGTGATCTCTTGGGTAAGACCCCATTAAATGTGAAGCGACTTAATTACTCACCATCATGCGTAACTATGTTGGCTGGCTCCTCAAAAGAGTACGACTTTGCCGCTCATCACAACATTCACTTTGGCGAGTCATGGGATGGTGTTTTCGATGAGCTCATTAAGAAAAAGCAGCTGATGAGTGATCCAAGTATCTTGGTAACACTTCCATCAAAAGATGATGCATCCCTAGCACCGGCTGGCAAACACTCTTACTACATCTTATTTCCAACCCCAAACTTAACGGCAGATATTGACTGGACTAAGCAAGCAAAGCCGTATCGCGATCACATGGTTGAAACAATGGAAAAGCGTGGATACACCGGCTTTGGTGATTCGATTGAGACTGAAGTTTTAACAACTCCACTTGATTGGCAGGCACAAGGCATGGAGGCTGGCGCACCATTTGCTAGCGCACACACCTTCTTCCAAACCGGTCCCTTCAGACCACGCAACATGGCAGCTGGAATTGAAAATGTTGTCTTTGCAGGATCTGGAACACAACCTGGTGTTGGCGTTCCGATGGTCTTGATTTCAGGAAGACTTGCTGCAGAACGCATCGTGGGTCCGGTTAAGTAAGTGGATGAATTAACTGCTGCAGGGATTAGCGATCCTGATCTTCGCGCATCCTATGCTGAGTGCAAGCGGTTAAATGCATTGCATGGAAAGACCTACTTTCTAGCAACACTTTTACTGCCAAAGGCCAAGCGCCCCTTTGTTCATGCTCTCTATGGCTTTGCTCGGTATGCAGATGAGATTGTTGATGACCTGGCCTCTGAGTTAAGTGTTGAAGAAAAAGCACAAGCCTTAAGCACATGGGGTAACACAGTTCTTGCTGATCTGAAAAAAGGAACAAGTGATGATCATGTGGGGAGAGCCCTGATCGACACCGTTAAGCGCTTTGATATTCCGCATGAACACTTTGAGGCTTTCTTACATTCAATGACTATGGATTTAACTGTCCAAGAGTATGAAACGTATGAAGATTTACTCGAATACGTCTACGGATCTGCGGCCGTCATTGGTCTTGAAATGGTGCCAATCCTTGGTCCTTTGCACAATGATGCATTTGAGGCTGCCAAGAAGTTAGGTATTGCCTTTCAGTTAGCTAACTTCATCCGTGATGTGGAAGAAGATTTAGATCGTGGTCGTGTGTATTTACCCATTAAAGAGCTAGCCCAGTTTGGTGTTACCCGCGAAATGCTTGAAGAGCGTGTATTAACCCCAGAAATTGTTGAGGCACTCAAGTTTCAAATCGCACGTGTGCGCCAACTACAAGCAGAGGCCGCCCCCGGTATTGCAATGCTAGAACCATCAAGTCGCCCATGTATCGAGGCGGCAAGTACTTTGTATTGCGGGATTGTGGATGAAGTAGAAAAGATTGGTTATGACATTTTTAATCAACGTGCAAAGACATCTACGGCACGGCGTATCCGTGTGGCCGGTACTGCTTTTATAAAGCGCCAGCTTATTTCATGCTAGAGTACTAACCACGGGAGCCATAAAGGCTGAGAGGGTCTGAAATTCAGACCGACCGATTGACCCATCCGGTAATGCGGATGTGGAAAGGAAAATCATGTCAACGATTTTATTTACAGCGTGGGGCTATGAAGTTTCGGTTCTTGAATTTGTGGCCGCAACAACTTCTTTATTAGCCGTGATCTTAGGAACAACGAAAAAAAGAATCACCTGGCCATGGTGGGCCTTTAGTAGTGTTTTGTATGGCGTCTTCTTCTACCAAGTTGAGCTCTTTGCTAGCGCGGCTCTACAAATAATCTTTGTGATTGCAGCAATCTATGGGTGGTTTGGCTGGGCACCTACTGGCGCTGTTCCAGGAAATGTTTCGGGCCGTGGCCGTAGAAACATTGCAATAGCAACATTAGTAAGTGTTGCTGTTTTATCTCCCTTGCTTTCTCACATTGGTGCGGCCGCTACCTGGACTGATGCCTTTGTATTAATCGGCAGTTTGACCGCGCAGTTGATGATGATTTACGAAAAGTTTGAAACATGGATTGTCTGGGTAATTGTTGATGTTGTTGCAACTGTTCAATATCTATTGCTCGGATATTGGTTCACCGCATTGCTCTACGGAATCTTTACAGTGGTAGCCGTTGTTGGCTGGAAGCGTTGGCATGACTCTCTTAGCCATTGATGGTCCAGCAGGTGCTGGTAAGACTACCTTTGCGGCAAAATTAGAAGCAGAGTTATCGCTTAAAGGGACTGTAAAAGTCATTCATATGGATGATCTCTATAACGGTTGGGACAACGCCCTTAGTAACCCGCTATCTGAAATCTTAGATCGTATTTCTACCGCACATCTTGCCGGCAGAGAGTTTGTGATCAAGATATTTAACTGGCATACCATGGCCTTTGATCGCGAAGAGAGAATTGCCCCTACGGATTATCTGATCATTGAAGGAGTTGGCGCTGCCCAACAGATCGTGCGCGAAACTGGAGCAATAACGTATTGGCTTGATATTGAGCCTGAAATCGGATTGCAACGTGTATTAGATCGAGATGGTGCACATCTCGAGGTTCAGATGCGTCAGTGGCAAGTTGATCAAGATAAACACTTTGCTAGAGATGAAACCCGTGAAAATTGCGAGTTTAAACTCACTTCGTAACTGTTTTGGGCGCGCCCTCAGCACCTGTTACAGGTGCACTCAATAAAATCTGCACATGTCCGATCTGACCGGTGAGCTCATTGATGGGCGCTACCAATTACTACGTCAGGTCGCTAATGGTGGAATGGCCACGATCTATGAGGCGCTAGATACCAGACTAGATCGCAAGGTTGCTGTAAAGATCATGCATGCGCATCTGGCACAAGATGAAGCATTTGTCTCGCGCTTTATTCGGGAAGCAAAGGCTGCAGCTGCGCTGACACACCCAAATATTGTTGCAGTCCAAGATCAAGGTTGGAATCAAAGTGGTATTCCAGCGGTGTTCTTGGTGATGGAGTTTATTGAAGGTCACACACTTCGTGAATACTTAAATGAACGCGGACGATTTGAAATTAAAGATGCAATCAATTACCTGACTCCTATTTTGTCAGCACTTGCTGCAGCACATGACTTAGGTATTGTGCACAGAGATATCAAGCCAGAAAACATCTTGATCTCAAAAGATGGTCGCATCAAGATTGCAGATTTTGGTTTGGCGCGGGGTGAATTAATAGGAACAACCATGACGGCTGAATCCAGCGTGATCTTGGGCAGTGTTTCCTACCTATCCCCCGAGCAAGTCCAACGCGGTATCGCAGATTCACGCAGTGATGTGTATGCCGCAGGAATCGTGGCCTATGAAATGTTTACTGGTGAAAAACCATTTAATGGTGACTCACCTATCCAAATTGCCTACATGCATGTCAATGAAGAAATCCCGCACCTGCGCAGCAAGCGCAAGGAAATCCCTCAGGGTTTAGATGATTTGATCGCAAGTGCTACAGCTAAGAATCCTGATGATCGCCCTCGCACAGCCGGGCAATTCCTAGAACGCTTGCAGCAGATTCAGATTGAACTGGACCCCAAGAAAAATCAACTAGATCTTGGTTTAGATCTGCCGGTTGAGCCTATTCGGGAAAAGGCTCGCAAGAAGGTTAAAGAAGAGCCGGTTAAGGAAGCAACAGTTGAGGTTAAAGAAAATACTCGCGAGATTAAAAAACAAGAAGAAAAGAAGAAGCGTGCCAGCAAGCGAGTTCGCAGAAACCGTAAGGTAGCTCTAATTTTGGCAGTTGCTCTAGGTGTTGGTGGTTGGTGGACATTAATTGGGCCTGGATCCCGGGTAGTTGTTCCTTCAACTGTTGGTGGAAGCTATGACGAAGCGGTTTCATCTTTTACTCCGCTTGGCTTAACTGCCGTAATTCTAGAAAACAGATACGACGAAGAGATCGCAAAGGGAAGGATCATCGAATCTGTGCCACCCGGTGGCGGAAAAGTAGATGCTGGCGGCAGCGTCAAATTGATTATTTCCAAAGGTCCTGAGCGTTACACAATCCCATCAACAACTGGATTAACGCCAGAGGCTGCTCAAGTTGCAATTAGTAAATCTCCACTAACTATTGGAACAATTACAGAAGTTTTCAACTCTGATATTCCAACGGGATTTGTTATTTCATCAACGCCTGCAGCAGGATCTTCGGTAAAGCGCGATTCAAAGGTTAACTTAATTGTCTCTAAAGGTATTGAGCAGGTTGCGCTTGCCTCCTACATCGGCAAGAGCGGTGAACAAGCCCTCAATGAATTAACTGAAGCAGGATTTAACGTGGAGCCTGGGTATGCATTTAGTGAAACAACTCCAGAGCTTGCAGTTATTTCACAAAGTCCAGCAGGTGGAGCAACTGCAAACAAGGGTGGAAAAGTTAAGATCCTTATTTCTAAGGGTCCTCGTTATACATTTATCCCTAAGACAATCATCACCATGGAAGCAAGCGCGGGCAAAGCGATGTTGGAATCCCTTGGATTAAAGGTCAAGGTTGTTTCTATCGGAAATGCGAAGAAGAAGGTTGTGAAAAAAGTTTCTCCAGCAGTTAATACCAAGGTATTACGTGGAAGTTTGGTGACGATTACCGTAGGGTAAGCCAATGCCTACGCCAGTTAAGAAACCCCGCATCGGTGCCCACACCCCTACTACCGGCGGAATGGCCAAGCGATCAATTGCATATGCCCAAGAGATTGGCGCAGAAGCAATTCAAGTATTTGCATCAAGCCCTCGCACATGGGCCATGCCAGAGGCAAAACCAGAATTAGATGAAGCTTTTAAGATCAAGGCTGCCGAATTAGATATTGAAACCTATGTTCACGCACCTTTCTTGATTAACTTAGGTTCACCAACAGAGGCAACATATTTAAACTCACTTGCATCAACTAAGTACTCACTACAACGCGGGGCAGATATCGGCGCACTTGGCGTAGTAATCCACACAGGCTCTGCAGTTGATGTGAACCACGTTGAAAAAGCCTGGAAGCAGATTCATGAAGGCATGATGCCGATCCTGAATGCTTTAGGTGATGATTCTCCCTACCTTTTGCTTGAACCAACTGCTGGGCAAGGTCAATCACTAGTTAAGAAGTTAGATGATCTTGCGATGTATTTGAAAGCACTTGAATACCACCCAAAGGTGGCAATCTGTCTAGACACTTGCCATGTGTTTGCCGCAGGTCATGACATTTCAGTTAAAGGTGGAATGACAGCAACTATTGATTTACTTGTTGAAATAGCCGGCATCGAGCGATTCCAGTTAGTCCATGCCAATGACTCAATGGATGTGTGCGGAGCACTTAAAGATCGCCACCAAAACATTGGCGAAGGTCATATCGGGGTGGATCCATTTAAGGAACTTCTATCCCATCCTGCTGTTGCAAACGCTCCTCTCATTCTTGAAACTCCAGGTATGGAGAAGGAGCATGGCAAGGAAGTTGCACTGCTCAAAGAATTGCGCGGCTAATGTCTGCTCGCCATCAACTCCAGTTAAAACTTGCGCCGTGGGCGCTACTCACTGTTTCGGCTGCTTGGGGACTCTCATTTGTTGTTATGAAGGATGCTATCCAACGCCAAAGTGTGAACAACTTTCTTTTTACTCGTTTCACGTTAGCTGTGATCGTGATGATTCTGATTCGTCCTCAAACAATCAAACTCTTCAATAAGGACCTACTACAACGAGGTGGATTGGCAGGAATTTTCCTAGGACTTGGCTACATCGCCCAAACTCTTGGTTTGGAACGAACCGGTGCAGCTATAACTGGCTTTATCACCGGCCTCTATGTGGTTTTAACACCATTGATTGCATCATTTGTATTAAAAGAAAAGATCACTAAGTTCACTTGGTTTTGTATCGCAGTGGCGACATTTGGTTTAGGCCTTCTATCAATACGTGGCTTCTCTGTTGGCATTGGCGAGATGTTTGTCTTGGCAAGTGCCGTTCTCTTTGCTGCCCACATTATTGCCCTAAGTAAATGGTCCTCGGGCCGTGATGTTTATGCAATGACGGTTATTCAATTAACAATGTGTGCAATTCTTGCTGGCTTGGCATCTGCAGTTGAGGGGTATTCACTTCCTCCTGACAGAGGAGTGTGGAGCGTTGTTATTTTCACGGCAGTCTTTGCCACAGCGGTGGCTTTCATCGTCCAAACTTGGTCTCAAGCACACATGAGTGCTACCAAGGTTGCAGTCATTTTGACCATGGAGGTTGTGTTTGCTGCCCTATTTGCAATCTTGCTAGGCGGAGAACGGTTGACAATTCAAACTGCCGTTGGCGGAATCTTGGTAGTAGTAGCCATGTATTTAATCGTTCTGAAAGAACAGAAGTAAGGTTGGGCCATGGCAATTGATCTTCGAAGCGACACTGTTACCCGTCCATCTGTAGCAATGCGCGAGGCGATCGCAAGTGCTCCTGTTGGCGATGACGTATATAGCGATGACCCAACAGTTAATTCCCTAGAAGAACGCGTAGCGGCCATGTTTGGCAAAGAGGCCGGTGTCTTCACGCCAACTGGATCCCTTGCCAATCAATTAGCTATCCGTATGTTGGTAGCACCCGGAGAAGAGCTAATTGCTGAAACAAATAGCCATATTGTTCGCGCTGAACTAGGTGCAGCTGCAGTATTTAGTGGAATTACCACGCGCACATTTCCTGCCAAGAACGGCCTACTCAAGGCAGCTGACGCACTTGAAATTGCTCGTCCAAATAGCGGCCCGTACTTAGTTTCAACAACTGCAATCGCTGTTGAAAACACTCACAACTTCGGTGGCGGAACCGTGCAACCAATTACTGAAATTGCAGCACTTCGCAAAGGCGCAGATGAGCTCGGGGTTGCACTTCACTTAGACGGTGCTCGCATTTGGAACGCTCATGTTGCATCAGGTGTTTCATTTTCTGAGTACGGAAAGTACTTCGACACTATTAGCGTCTGCCTTTCAAAAGGATTAGGCGCACCAGTTGGTTCAATCATGCTTTCAACAAAGGATCGCGTGGCTAAGGCTCGAGTCTGGCGCAAGCGCTATGGCGCTGGAATGCGACAGATTGGATTGCTTGCAGCAGGTGCTCACTACGCACTAGATAACAACATCGATCGCCTTGCTGAAGATCATCGCCGTGCACGAGAGCTTGCACAAGCAATCGCTGCAATTGATTCTTCATTAATTGATCCAACAACTGTTCACACAAATATCGTTGGTCTTGATCTTGCTGCACTTCCGATTACTGCTGCAGAACTTGCTGCGCGTTGTAAAGATGCAGGATTATGGATTAGCGCACTCGGTCCAAAGTATGCGCGTTTAGTAACACATCTAGATTTTGATGATAATCAGTGTCATGAAGCCATTGAAATTTTAAAGAAAGCCCTCGTGGCTTAAGAGCCATTGCTTCTTATCAACACCGTAGGCATAATTTCCTAACGCTCCCCCAGTTTTAACAACCCGGTGGCAAGGAACAACAAGCATGATTGCATTGTTTGCACACGCACTTCCTGCTGCGCGAACCGCTGCAGGTGAGCCAGCTTTAGCTGCTAAATCTGAATAAGAAAATGTCTTTCCTGGTGCAATCTTTCGCATTGCTTTCCAGGCTGCTTGAGAAAATGCAGCTCCTGGTTGTCTGACTTGAATACCATTGAGCGCAGTTAAATCACCATCAAAGTAATCACTGATCAGATCTGAAATAACTGGAATAGATTTAACGATTTTCACATCACGGCCTGCTTTAAAGGCTGAAACTGTTGAAAGATTTGCACCGATCAGAATCTGATCATCTGCCAAAAGATTGAGGGTGCCTACAGGGGTCTTGTGAGAAGTAATTAAAAGCGGCACTGTCCAAAATTAGCGATCGCGCAACATTTCAGCAACTAAGAATGCGAGTTCTAGAGATTGCGCATGGTTTAGACGAGGATCACAGGCTGTTTCATACCGTGAGGCCAAATCCTCATGTGAGATCTCTTCGCCGCCACCAACACACTCAGTGACATCATCACCGGTTAGTTCGATGTGAACACCGCCTGGATGTGTGCCTAGCGCTTTGTGAACTTGAAAGAATCCCTTCACTTCATCCATAACATCATCAAAACTGCGGGTCTTATAGCCCGTTGGTGCTTCATACGTATTGCCGTGCATTGGATCGCACACCCACAACACCTTGGCACCAGACTTTGTCACACCATCAACTAGCGCCGGCAAGATTTGGCGAATGTTCTTTGCGCCCATACGCGTAATAAATGTAATTCGTCCTGGCTCACGGTTTGGATCTAACTTATCGATCAAAGCAAGAGCATCTTCTACAGTGGACTTTGGTCCAAGCTTGATACCAATTGGATTGCGCACCTTTGATGCAAAATCAACATGTGCGCCATCTAGCTGACGCGTGCGCTCACCAATCCAGATGAAGTGACCTGAAACATCGTAAGCATCGCCTGTGCGTGAATCAATACGAGTTAATGCCTTTTCATACTCCATGATGAGTGCTTCGTGGCTTGAAAAGAAATCTACAGATTTAAAACTTGCAGGATCAACACCGGCTGATTTCATAAATGCAAGAGCGCGACCAATTTCATTAGCCATCTGCTCATATCGCTCGCCCACTTTGGAATCACGAATAAAACCCTTGTTCCATTCATGGACTTGTCGAAGATCTGCAAAACCACCTTGTGTGAAAGCTCGGACCAAGTTAAGCGTTGCAGCAGAGGTGTTATAGACGCGCACTAATCGTTGTGGATCTGGTGTGCGTGATTCCTCATTGAATTCAATATCGTTGACAGCATCACCGCGGTATGCAGGAAGTGTTACATCGCCACGAGTTTCAAAGTCATTAGAACGTGGCTTTGCAAACTGGCCAGCCATGCGACCCACCTTGATCACCGGCAAGCTTGAGTAGTACTGAAGCACTGCAGCCATCTGCAAAATAGTTTTAATGCGATTGCGAATTGAATCAGCTGTAGCTGCAGCAAAAGTTTCTGCGCAATCTCCGCCTTGTAACCAAAAAGCTTTTCCTTCAGCGGCGAGTGCAATACGAGCTTTCAAATCATCGCATTCACCAGCAAAGACAAGTGGTGGCAATGCTTTGAGTTGTGCCACCGCTGCTTTAACTGGTGCACCCTCTGGTCCACCTGGCCAAGTTGGCTGCTGGGCAGCAACAAGTCCCGGTGTGAACAGAGAGTCTAAGTTTGTGCTCATCGGGAAAGTGTAGAGAGTTCGAATGTAATTGCGCGCAGCAATTACCCGAAGAAGATCTCTGATTCCTTGTATAGCTCTAGAGGAACAGTCTTTAGCTTCTCGGTTGCTGTTGCCAAAGGCACTCGGGCAATGTTTGTGCCGTGAAGGGCAACCATCTTGCCCCAGTCACCTTCGTGAGCAGCTGTAATTGCATGAAGTCCGAAGCGGGTAGCAAGAACACGGTCAAATGCTGATGGAGATCCACCACGTTGGATGTGTCCCAAGACAGATGTGCGTGCTTCCTTGCCAGTCTTTTCTTCAATCTGAGTTGCTAGCCAGTCACCAATACCTGAAAGCTTTACATGGCCAAATGAATCAAGGGTCTGATCCTTAACGACCATGTCGCCATCTTGAGGAACTGCGCCTTCGGCGATAACAATGATTGGTGCGTAATGTGACTTGAAACGAGATTCAACCCATTCGCACACCTTGTCCACAGAGAACTTCTGCTCTGGAATCAAAATACATGTCGCACCGCCTGCAAGACCTGAGTGCAATGCGATCCAACCTGCGTGACGACCCATTACTTCAACGATGAGTGCACGGTGATGTGACTCCGCAGTTGTGTGAAGACGATCAATTGCTTCAACTGCAATGTTGACTGATGTGTCAAAACCAAATGTGTAATCAGTATTATTAAGATCGTTATCGATTGTCTTTGGAACACCAATAACCTTGACGCCAAGTGCGTCTAGCTTGGTTGCAACACCCAAAGTGTCTTCTCCACCGATTGCGATTAACGCATCGATTCCAGCCTTTTCTAGATTTTCCTTAATCTTTTCTACGCCACCCTCGATCTTAAATGGGTTTGTGCGGGATGAACCAAGAATCGTTCCACCGCGAGGCAAGATGCCGCGGGTTGTCTCAATATTTAAAGGCATGGTTAGACCCTCTAGAGGTCCCTTCCATCCATCACGAAATCCGACAAACTCGTGACCGTACTCTTTAACACCTTTGCGAACTACGGCACGAATAACTGCATTAAGACCAGGGCAATCTCCGCCGCCAGTGAGGACACCAATACGCATGATTTACTCCAACAATTTTTTGTTTGATTAAGTGGCTCAAAATTTTCCCACCACCTGTGGTCAACGCTGACTGGAACAGTCTAGCCTTCCCCCATGGCTAATCGACAACTCATCGCCGGCGTGGATTCTTCGACTCAATCCGTCAAGGTCGTTATTCGTGACGCCAATACCGGCGAACTTGTGCGCCAGGGTCGGGCTTCCCACCCCGATGGAACTGAGGTCGATCCTAAGCATTGGCTGAGTGCATTACATATTGCAATCGCTGAAGCAGGCCAGTTAGATGATGTTGAAGCAATTTCAATTGCAGGTCAACAACATGGAATGGTCGCACTTGATAATGATGGCGTAGTTATTCGTCCCGCGCTGTTGTGGAATGACACACGCTCTGCAAATGAAGCCGATGAGTTAAATACAGAAGTTGGTGGCGACGCCGAGATGGCGCGCAAGGTTGGCTCAAAATTGGTTGCATCATTTACCGCATCAAAGCTTCGCTGGATGGCAGATCATGAACCACATAATGCCGCCAAGGTCGCATCCATTGCACTGCCCCATGATTGGTTGTCGTGGCAGTTACAAGGTGGCAAAAACTTTGACACTTTGTTTACAGATCGAAGTGATGCATCAGGTACTGGCTACTTTGATCCCAGCACCTCTCACTACCGCGAAGACATTATCCGTTTAGCGCTCAAGCATGATCAAGAACTTTCACTGCCACAAGTTATTGGTCCAGACAAATTTGGTGGCACAACTACATCTGGAACTCCGATCGCAGCAGGTGCTGGTGACAATGCCGGCGCAGCACTCGGCATACAAGCCCAACCCGGAGACGTTGTTGTTTCGCTCGGAACAAGTGGAACTGCATTTGCTGTCTCTGAAACGCCAACACATGATGCAAGTGGCGCGGTTGCAGGATTTGCAGATGCGACCGGTCACTATCTTCCACTTGTCTGCACATTAAATGCTGCGCGAATACTAGATGCGGCTTGTCGCATCCTTGGCAAAACCCATGATGAAGTTGCACAGTTAGCTCTTTCTGCAAAACCTGGTGCTAATGGCTTAACCCTCTTGCCCTACTTTGAAGGTGAGCGAACACCAAACCGCCCCACAGCAACCGGGGTCTTTGCAGGCATGAACCTTAGTAATTCGAACCCGGAAGATATTGCTCGCGCAATGGTGGAAGGTATGTTGGCTGGCTTAGCAGATGCTGTTGATTCGCTCACAGCGCTAGGTGTTAACGTCAATCGGATCTTGCTCATTGGTGGTGCTGCAAAGAATCCAGCAGTTCCAATTATTGCCAGTGCTTTATTTGGTCGCGAAGTTTTGGTCCCACCTGCCGGTGAATATGTTGCCGACGGTGCTGCGAAACAAGCAGCATGGGCGTTACTTGGTAGGCTACCAACTTGGGATTTAGGTGAAGTTTCACATCACAAGAGTGAAGCAACACCAGAAGTCATGATGAGATACCGCGAATTAAAAAATAATACGCAGAACTGGTGATTAAACCGCAATGACACGTAAATCCCTGTTTCACTTTGGTTTAGTTGGCCTGCTCTGGGGTATTCCTTACCTTTTGATGAAAGTTGCAGTTGAAGATTTCCCACCTGCTGCTGTGGTTGCCGGTCGTACATTGATTGGTGCATCAATCTTGATTCCGATCGCTATTTACCGTAAAAAATTTGGTGGCGCAGTTCTAGGCTTTAGATACGTAGTCTTTTATGCACTGATGGAGATGATCGGTCCGTGGATCCTCATTACTACGGCTGAACAAAAGATCAATACAGGATTAGCAGGATTGCTAGTTTCAACGGTTCCAATCTTTGCCACCATCATCACCTCCCTTCGTGGTGATCATTCAGTCTGGCAGCTCAAGAGAATCTTTGGAATTATTGTTGGGTTTGTTGGATTAATCCTGGTTGTTGGAATTGAAAGCTTGTCTGGCAACAGTGATCCACTTTCAATTGGCATGGTGGTACTGGCGTCAATGGGTTATGCCTACGCCGTCATCATGGTGACAAGCAATTTGCCACTTGTCGATGGAATTGCAATCAATGGCTTAGCAATGGCAATCACAACAGTCTTTTGGGCACCAGTTGCCATCGCCCAATGGCCGTCGAGTATTTCTATGAACTCAGCTTTATCTCTCATCGCACTTGGCGTATTTAGCACCGCCATTGCCTTTATTTTATTCTTCAAGGTGATGGCTGAAATTGGGCCTGCACGTAGCTCACTTGTGACCTACTTGAACACAGCAATTGCAGTTGTCTTAGGTGTGATTATTCTGCGCGAACCATTAACAACCGGAATTATTGTGGGTTTGCCCTTGGTACTTGTTGGTTCTTACTTAGCTAGTCGTAAAACCGTTTAAGACTTCTCGCCAAAACCTAACTTTGCCAGCAGCTTAGGATCTTTCTGCCATTCCTTTGAAACCTTAATGTGGAGTCCGAGAAATATCTTTGCACCTAAAACGCCCTCTATGTCTGCGCGGGCACGGATTCCAATTTCTTTCAGTCGTGCGCCTTGGTGGCCTAACAAAATAGCGCGTTGCGTGTCTCGCTCTACGTGGATCGTCGCATGAACATCATAAAAGGGACGTGAACCCTTTTCTTCGCGCTCGCCAAACTCATCGATAGTAACAACGATGCTGTGTGGCAACTCTTCTCGCACATCTTGCAGCGCTGCTTCTCGGATGTATTCACAAATTATCTGCTCTATTGCTTGATCACTTGTTGTGCCTGCTGGGTAGTACTCAGGGCCTGCAGGTAGATTCTTGCCAATTAACTCATTAAGTAAATCCACTTGATCATGGATTGCAGCTGACACCGGAATGATTTCATCCCAGACAAAGCCTTCAGCAATTTTCATGATGCCGAGCAACCTTATGGCCAGCTTTTCCTTTGCAATCAAATCTGTTTTGGTAATTACCGCAAACTTTTTAGCACCTGGGTGCTTTGCAATTTCTTGGGCGATGAATGTGTCGCCGGCTCCAGAAGTTTCATCAGCTGGAATACACATAATGACAATATCGACTGAATCCATACTTTGATCAACTACTTGATTAAGGCGCTGGCCTAACAAAGTCTTAGGTTTATGAACACCAGGTGTGTCTACAAGGACTGCTTGAAAGTTATCTCCATGAACAATTCCGCGGATTGCTGTGCGAGTGGTGTTGGGGTGGTGTGAAGTAATTGCAATCTTGCTACCTACTAAAGCATTGATCAGGGTTGATTTACCAACGTTTGGGCGGCCCACAATGGCCACAAAGCCCGAACGGAAATCACTCATAGGCTTATTCTCTCACTGTTTAACTCCAACAAACTCCACTGCATCTTGAACAGAAGTCACGATCTCTGCAGCACGTTCTGCGATTAAGCGATGGCATCCCTGGCTAGTAGGAGAGTTCAGCTGACCTGGGATGGCCATAACAGGTCGCATGAGATCGGCAGCATCGCGAGCAGTTCGAAGTGATCCACTTCTATGTGCTGCTTCAACAACTAGTGTTGCGCAAGAAAGTGCAGCAATTAATCGATTACGAGTTAAGAATCGATTTTGCGCGGCATGAACATAGGGCATGACTTCACTGACGATAGCTCCATTTTTACTAATTGCTTTGAACAACCCCGAATTAGAGGATGGATAGTCGACCAATACCCCTGATGCAATAACGGCAATGGTTTTTCCTGATGCTTTAAGGGCTGCCACATGCGCGCAGGTATCAATACCTAACGCTCCCCCACTGACAACATTCCAGCCGTGATTTACAAAGGCGGTTGCAAAATCAGCTGCCATTTCTTGTCCGTAGGCACTGGGCTCTCGTGTGCCAACGATTGCAATTGACTTCTGACTCAATTGCAAGGGATCGCCTTTAACAATCAACCCAATAGGAGGATTTGCTAGTTGATCTACTTGCTCTGGCCACAGTGCATGTCCTGGATAGATGAACTCAGAATCACTTACTGCCACGGCAGTTTGGAGCATTTCAAAGTTTGTCTGCTCAATTTTTCCAAGTAACTTAGAACACGATTGTGAGTTGTACTGACCGCTAAACAATCCTTGCAAAACCATCACTGCGCCAACACGTTGGATCTCTTGGCTCCAGCCAGTATGGCCTGGCTCAATTGCAGAAAAGAGAGTTAAGCGTGCTTCAAATTCATCTATTGATACTTTGCTGTGAATGCTCATGGATCCAATTAATACAGATGCCAGGCAACAAACACTTCCTTACAACTTACTTGTGGATGAGGGCGGCAACGTTGGCAAAAGAGGTGCGGTGCTGGGCACATGGGCCATGTTCATTCAGGGCTTTAGTGTGAGCAGCCGTGATATATCCCTTATGTCCAGCAAAGCCATAGAGCGGAAAATCTTCATCCATCTCACGCATGATCCGGTCACGAGTTACCTTTGCAATCACAGAAGCTGCACTAATTGAAACTACAACTTGATCGCCTTTCCACACAGCCAGATTTGGAACACCTAAACCTTCAATGGCATAACCATCGGTTAAAACGTATGCAGGTTCAACAGCTAAGCCCTGAACTGCTCGGCGCATGCCATCAAGATTTGCTGTATGCACGCCACGTGCGTCAACCTCTGCTGCTGGAACGATCACAACACTGACAGCTGCTGCAATGCTTTTAATGAGTTCAAAGACCGCATCTCGCTTATTCTCGGGAATCTCTTTTGAATCTCGCACCACCGCTAACTCAGGAGCAAATGGATCATGCAAGACAACAGATGCAATAACTAAGGGACCCGCACATGCTCCGCGGCCTGCTTCATCAACACCTGCAATCGGTGAAATTCCAGCACTTGCCAGTAACTGCTCAATAACCTTCATCAGGTTACTTTTTTAATACATCCACTTTTGGCACATATGTAATATTTTTAAATGGCCAGATGACGGCAACTACGCGACCAGTGACTTTTGAAAGCGGAACAAAACCCTTGTTGATGTCATCTTGGTGATAGCGAGAATCCGCACTTGCACCGCGGTGATCTCCCATAACCCAGATCTTTCCTTTGGGAACAACCACATCAAATGTCATTTCAGATGGCTTATTGCCTGCATAAATATATGGCTCGGTAACTTCTAAATCATTAATAGTTAAGTTGCCACCTTTTGTGCAACACACGATGTGATCACCTGCTACACCTACTACACGCTTAACTAAGTACTGCTTGGCAGGATTTGGAAGTACACCAACAGCTACAAGTCCGCTTTTGGCCATAGCAACATATTTGTTGGTGCCGTAATCAATAATTTCAGGCAACCAATTAGCAGGATCACGGAATACAACGACATCTCCGCGATTGATGGATTTTGAAATGAAAGGAACCTTGTTGACCGCAACACGATCTTTAATCTGCAGGGTGTTTTCCATGGAACCAGATGGAATATAGAAAAACTGAACAACAAATGTTTTAACTAATAGTGAGACAACAAGTGCGACAACAACCAGAATTGGGAGCTCCTTAAGGAGCGATCCCTTTTTACGCATTGAAGAGATTATTCAGCTTTTGGAGCTTCAGTTGCTTCTTCAGCAACTGCTTCAACAACTGGTGCTTCTACAACTGCTTCAGCAGGAGTTTCAACAACTGCCTCAACAACTGCAGGTGCCTCTACTACCTCTTCAACAGCAGCAGCGGCTGCAACTGCAACTACTACTGGTTCTGGTGTAGAAAGAATTCCATCGCCGTAACCTTCAACGCCATCGCGCTTTTCGCGAATCTTTGCAGCCTTACCGCGTAGGTCACGTAGGTAATAAAGCTTGGCGCGACGTACATCGCCCTTCTTTACTAACTCAATCTTTTCAATAACTGGAGTGTGAACTGGGAAGGTACGCTCAACACCAACACCGTAAGAAACCTTACGGATTGTGAAAGTTTCGCGAACGCCATCGCCTTGACGACGGATTACGATTCCTTGGAAAACCTGAAGACGGCTCTTGTTACCTTCGATAACACGAACATGGACCTTGAGCTCATCTCCGGCACGAAACTGTGGGATGTCTTTGCGCAGGGATACTGCATCTACGGCGTCAAGAATGTTCATATTCGGATCCTTTTGTCATTTCTATTAAGCACACGCTTTGGCGGTGCAGACTGCGTATTGTGCCACAGAGGATGGCCTGAGCGTAAATCGGTGAAAGCGGGCCTAGATCACTCGGGGATCTGAGCGTTAAGGGCGGCAAAAAGGTGAGGCCCTGCTGCCACGGTCAGATTCAAGCCATGCCAGGGGCGGGTGCTTACCGTTGCCCCTGCTTCTAGGGCAATCAGCTCTGCGGCAGCTAAATCCCATTCAAACAATCCTGTTTCAAAATAGCCATCAACCATCCCCGTTGCTACATGGCAAATATCGGCCGCAGCAGATCCAATACGACGAAGATCTCGAATCTTTGGCAGCAAAGCATTAACAATCTTTACCTGCTCAAGTCGATTGTTTACATCGTATGCAAAACCTGAAGAAATAAGCGCGCGGTTAAGTTCAATGGGCTCATTACAAGCAATTGCTACATTGTTTAGAAATGCTCCCCCGCCCTTTGATGCATGCCAGGTGGCATGAACCGTTGGTGAATGCACAACCCCAACTAAAGTTCCGGTTTCATCCTTTGCGGCAATACTAACCGCCCAACCAGGCAATCCATAAAAGTAATTAACGGTGCCATCGACTGGATCAATGACCCAGGTAACACCACTCTTGCTTTCGCGTGATGCGCCTTCTTCACCGATGATTCCATCATCAGGTCGAGCTGCCAAAATACTTTCAACAATCAACTTTTCAGATGCCAGATCCATTTGTGTTGCAATATCAATTGCAGTTGATTTGACTGTCAGATCCCACGACGCAGGGCGATCCATCAGTAAATCACCAGCTTGACGCGCAATCTTAAGGGCTAGATCTAGCAATTGCTGAGTATCAGTCATAGCTGCAGTCTAACTGAGAGATAGACTCTTGCCTATGTTCTCAGGATACAAAACCTTAATTAACACCCCTGGGGCGATGAAATTTTCAATACCTGGCTTAATCGCACGTATGACTATTTCGATGGATTCACTTGCCCTTATTTTCATCGTGGTAGCCGTTAGTGATTCCTATGCATTAGCTGGGGCGTTAAGTGCAACGGCTTCGGTAGTAATGTCTTTTGCAACACCGCACTGGTC
>Ga0247841_10004187_pt1 | contig 25171 bp, 24 predicted proteins | sample LaCruzMarch2015__2_FD_192410 | JGI IMG/M metagenome (GOLD analysis project Ga0247841, IMG submission 192410) | Freshwater microbial communities from meromictic Lake La Cruz, Castile-La Mancha, Spain - LaCruzMarch2015_18m | ecosystem: Environmental > Aquatic > Freshwater > Lake | place: Spain... | reverse complement strand
TGTTGCCGCAACAAGGAAGTTGATGTAATCCATTTCAGAGATCTGTGTTATTTTGACCACAAAATATATTCTTGTCTTTATATATAAAGATCTTTCTATTTAATTCTCTGCTTGCGTAACTCCTATTATATCTGTTGGTTGAGAAGGGAGTGGTACAAAGCATCTCTCCGGTCGTTCTCAATCGGAAAGTCATGCCGTAATCTATCGACAAGTGTGGGATCCAGTTCTGATAAGAGCAGTTCTTCCCCATCACCGGCGCGACTCACAATGGTGCCGTACGGATCTGCGGTCATGGATGCACCGGAATACCGGTCAACGGGATTTGTCCCGGTGGTATTAATGCCCACAACATACATCTGGTTCTCTGCCGCCCTGGCAGAGATGAAGAGTTCCCAGTGCCGGATCCGGCTCTGTGGCCATGCAGAAGGGACAAAGACTGCCTGCACACCCCGCCGTGCGTAAATGCGAAACAGTGCGGGAAACCTGAGGTCATAGCAGATCGCCATGCCACATTTTACTCCTTCAATAAAAAATGTGGGAAGCGAATTTCCCGCAGTATATGCCTTATCTTCGCGAGCCAGGCTGAAGAGGTGCATTTTTGCATACATGGCAAGAATCCCGCCGTCTTTTCCGATTGCAACCGCCGTATTTCTGGGATATGGCGTAAAGCGTTCACGAAATGAGCCGATGATGGCGATCGAGTACTTCCGTGCAAGTGCCTGTATGGCGCTGGCTGTTCTGCCCGTGCACTCCTCAACATTATTATGGGATAATGGATCCCAGCCGGTGGGAAACTGTTCGGGAAACGCGATCAGAGCCGCGCCAGCTTGTGACGCTTCGCGGATGAACGGTTCAGATTTTTCCAGGGATCGTTCCGGGTCGTCCCATACACTCTCAATCTGGGCGCTGCAGCATTTCATAGAAAAACGCTCGTGATAAAAGATCGGTGCGAAGGTTATTTCAGTTCTTCGGCATACCGCACCCGCCAGAACCAGACACGTATGCGGGAGAGTTCCTGACCCGGACGAGATGGGTGGGTTGTTAAAACCCAAAAAACACAACCGGCTGGAATGATCAGGAGTTAAGAATGCCGGTATCTGTCATGATCTGTCGTGCGGCAAGGAACGAAAAAGACAGATTGGGCAATCATACACGTCATGCAGGAAAAAATGCACATGGTGCTTGTCAGCCACAAGTATACACTGCATGAAAACGCCTCGAAGCCGTTTCTATATTGATCGTAGATGACAGTTCAAACATGCGGACATGAAAACGGCGTGAGCCGTTTTTATCTTAAAAATGGGTTAATATTCGTATAGCACGGATTCATCGATCCGTGTATATGCGAACAATTCCGCGGGTTTGAAATGAATAGCGATCTCGCGGCTGGCGCTCTCAGGAGAGTCGGATGCATGAATGACATTTCTCCCGATGTCTATCCCGAAATCACCACGGATGGTGCCGGGTGCCGCTTCCTGCGGGTTCGTCGCACCGATCACTTTTCTCACAATCGCCACAACGTTCCTGCCATCCCAGACCATGAGAAAACAGGGTCCACCCATGATATACTGTTTGAGAGATGGGAAGAACGGTTTTGAGAGATGTTCCCGGTACTGCTCGGTCACGCGGGCTTCGGGGAGCACCTCAAACCGGGCAGCAACCAATTTTAACCCTTTAGCTTCGAGACGGGAAATGATATTCCCCACAAGCCCGCGCTGTACCCCATCGGGTTTGACCATCACAAAGGTGCGGTCCACGAACGACTCACTCCTTCTTTGCAGCTTTCTTTCTGGCAGCCTTTCCGGCAACCGTCCACTCCACCCGGCGCGGAACCCTGCCAAGCTTGTGGTTGTTCTGGCACTTCGTGCTGCAGAAGTAGTAGATAGTTCCGTCCTTTTTGACAAACATCTTGCCGGTGCCGGGCTCTATCGGTAAACCGCAAAAGCTACAGTTGCGCTGTTCGACCATCGGGCTCACCGCCTCGACATCTTCTTTGCTTCACGTTCGGTCTCAAGGAGCATGACAATATCCCCTTCACGGATCGGTCCGACCGTGTTCCTCGTGATGATGCGCCCCTTGTTGTTGCCGTCAAGGATTCGGCACTTGACCTGCATCGCTTCACCGTGCATACCGGTGGAACCGATGACCTCGATCACTTCAGCGGGCGTTGCGTCGTCTGCCATGATCGCACCTTCACGCCTTTAAGGCGACCAGCTGCTTTGCGAGATCATCGATGACTTCTTTCGCTTTACCGGGCTTCACGATGGCAGCAGCAGCAGAGCCGACGTCGAGTCCGCTTGCGGCTCCGATATCGTTCTGTTTGTTGATGAAGATATACGGGATCTTCTTCTCTTCACAAAGCGGTGCAAGATGCATGACGATCTCTTCGGGTTCCACATCCGCACCGATTAAAACAAGTGTTGCAATGCTCCGTTCGATGGCTTTTGTTGCCTCGTTCGAACCCTTCTTGATCTTTCCGGTGTCTCTTGCAACTTCAAGGGCTTCAAGCGCCTTGTTCTGGAGCTCCTCTGGAGCCTCGGTCTTAACGTAACTTTTTGCCATAACTCACCTCATTCAGGAGTCTAATGCTCCTTCATTACTCATCAGTCAGCAGTGATGCAGCCATATCATTTCATCAGGAGGAGAAATAAAGGTTTGTGAACCCCCCTGTCGTTCCTGTTCCTCCAACCATTCTTCATGTCGGGCAACTGATCGGAAACATCACGCGGCAATGCGATAAATTTCTGTGCCTTCGTTCGAATAAATGCGTGTGAGACCGGTTGTCGAAATATTCACCTTGTAGCGTGTCCGTTCCGCATCCCCTACGATGAGCAGGGTTGCGTTATATTTTTTCATCAGTGCTGTGGTCTGATCCGGTTGTTCATACAAGGTTCTGATATCCGTCACCCGCGTGCTGTACCAACCGCTCTTATCCTCCCTCCACATATACTCGTGGAATGGCATACCGATGATCGCGGGGATGCCGGTGAACGAGGAGATCCGCGAATAATAGGTGTAATCCCCCCCTTCCGCCTCCACGATGCGGTCATCCCCGGGGAGCGAGCGCAGGTAGGCAACGGCACCGGCGTCCCCGGGATGATGGGTGTCAAGGTATGCAAGCCCGTCCAGCGATCGGCTCCCGTAATTGAGATCGAACGGGACTATGAACGGAATGACAAAGAGCATGCAGATCACCAGCGCTGCGAAGATAGCCACCTTTCGTGGTTGGATCTCCGGTATCCGCCCGGGTTTGGCAAGCCATTGTGCAGCCATCGAGAATGCGGCAGTCCCGAGGATGATCCATGCGGGAAGGTAACACTTAAAGACCGTATTCATCCGGAAGTAAGTATCCCCCATGTTGTCCGAGAGATAAAATATTTCGACGAACACGAGAATGCAAAGCCCGATGATGGCGAGGATGTCTGGTATGTCCCGGTGCTTCTTTGCGATGAAATAGACAAGGGGAATAACCGCGATCGCCGCTGCACCATAGCCCGTGACTGCAAATGGAACTGCAACGAGCAGGAGATATGGGCGTTTTCGTATCTCCCGGGCAAGGAGCAGAACAAAGATTGCGATGAAGATCCCGTTTGCGAGCAGGAACTGAATGGGATCTGATGGCGTATGAACGATCGCGATACTGCCGGTATTCGCTTTTAACGCGACGTAAAATGGCACGTAGCACAAGATTGCGAGCAGGGGAACTGTAATCAGGAACTGCCATGCGAGCGGTTGTCTCAACCTTGCCCGGTTTTTCCAGACGATCAATGCACCGAAGCAGAGTGTGATGGGGGCATAGAGAAGGACATCCCATGTGTTGATGAGTGGCATGGAACCGAGGCTTATGGCAGCGAGGATGCAGACAAGCCATCTCATCCGGGAGTCGAGCGATTCCCAGCGCTTGTAGGCGAATACCAAAATAAACAACAGGAATACCTGGTTGAAGATAGAGATGACATGGGCGTGGAGATCCCCCCAGATGAACGAGAAGAGCGGGTACTCGTTGATGGTATTTGTGATGGTACGGGTACTGTCCCAGAGAACCGAATTTATTGTCTTTCCCTGGATTGCCTGGTAAAAAAAGGACGGGTTTGGAATAAAGAACAGAACAAGAGGCAGCCAGCGGAACCGGTCAAGGATGAGCGTGCCAAGGGCATACATGGTCACCGCCGCAACACCAAAGACCGTCGGCAACCCAAGGTTAAAGACGACGTTTGAGGGAACCCCGCTCACGATGCCGAGGCAACCGAAGATCCAGTATCCTAAGTAATAATAGACATTGAGGGTTCCCCCGGAAAACCAGGGATCGAGCGGGGGCACAATGGGCACTCTCATCACGGACGCAAGAAACGCATGATCCATGAATTTTTCTGCATAGGAGATGGTCGGGTTGACGAACCGGACGTCCAGCATCAAAAAGAAGAAGATTAAAAAGACCAGTTCCCATCGCCACTCGCGTTTGAGTTCGGCAACTGAGTACTCGCGCCGGTAAAGGTGGAAAACGAACAGTGCGGCAAAGGGAAGAAGTGCGAGCTGTACCGGGAGCGCAAAAAGCCCGCAGTACCAGGAAAAGAGGGTGAATAGAAGAAGCGATACGGCAAAAGCCACCGGAAAGGCAAAACTCTTAAAGGTCTTTTTGAGGGCAGGATAGAGCGAGAGCTGTAAAAAGGAGAGAACTATCAGCCATGAAATAACCGAAAATATCTGTGACTCAAGGGTCAGTGATCTTTCCCCCGTTCGGATCTCTCGCTTATCGCTTTTCGTATGGTGGGGATCACCCAGTCTCCCAAAAAGTAGATCGAAATAACTCCCCCTACAAGGGTGACAATATTCTTTATGAGATGGTCGATAAAGGCAATTAAAAACGCAATTGCCGGTGAGATGCCGTACAGTTCAAAGGTTTGCGCAACTACGAACTCATAGGTGCCCATCCCTCCAGGGGTAATTGGTACCGCCTTTACAAGATTGCCAATAACGATGGCAAGCACGACCACTGCAAATGGGATCTGCTGCTGGAACATCATTGCGACAGCGACGCAGACCAGCACATCCAAAAGCCAGATCATGATCGATGACGCGCTCAGTATAATGATGGATTGGAGCGAGAGGGATGCACGCCGGATCTCATCGAGCAGTGTCAGGATCATCCCGATATACCGGTTCTTTGTCGTCAGTTTCCCGACAAATAACAGAAAAACAAAGAAGATAACGATTACAACGAGGATTATGACAATGATCCAGAAGACCGTTGATGAGACGTTTAAACCGAATAGAATCGCCACTGCGCCAAGAATGGCAATCGTCAGGATATCAAAGACCCGTTCCACGACGATTGAGGAAACCCCTTCAGAGTACGTGGTGTTGTAATCATGTTTTAAAATAAAGATTCTGGTAAAATCCCCGAGCCGTGCCGGCACGACAAGATTCACAGTCTGGGAGACAAAGATACACGCGGTGGCAACGATAACCGGCACACGGTAATTGAGGCTCAATAGTATACGGTGGTACCGCCACCCACGCAGCCACCATGCGGTAAGGCAGATAATGACGCCGATGACGAGATAGGTGGGGATCATGTGCTGGAGGGCTTCAAGCAGATCGCCCCAGACACGGTATAACATATACCCGATGATCCCGACAGCGATCAATGTCGGAACGAGAACTGCGCTAATCTTTCGATACATGAATCTGCCACCACAAGCGCAGGATTGAGGATCCCATCTCAAATACGTCTTTTGCCCGGACCGTTGTACCTTTTCCTGCACGCCAGCGTACTGGAAATTCCGTTACCGTGTAGCCCTGCCGCTGGGCTCTTACGAGAATCTCCGTATCCCAGAACCAGTGATTTGATCGTATATGGGGAAGAACCGGAAGTATGCGTTCTTTATTGAATGCTTTAAAGCCGCACTGGTGATCGAAGACCCGGCTGCCAAGAATGCACCGGACAAGAAAATTATAGGTCCGGCTCGCCACTTCACGTCCCCCGGTGCGCCTGATATCGCTTCCCGGAAGAAGCCGGGACCCGGTGGAAATATCCGCTCCATCCCGTATTGCACTGATAAGTTCGGATACGTGCTGCATATCTGTGGCAAGATCGACATCAAAATAGCAGACAATTTTTCCTTTTGCCAGAAGAAACGCACGATTGAGCGCTTTACCGCGTCCCAGGCGTTCGTCGCTGTGCACCAGGTGAATACGTGAATCCTGTTCTTCATACTCCTTCACGATGCCGGAACTGCCATCTGTACTCCCGTCCTCAGCGACGATCAGCTCGAACCCGCCGGTAATTCCGGAAAATATTTCAATGGACCGTGGGAGTGCACGAAGAAGCGCATTGCGGTCATTGTAGACCGGTATAATGGCAGTTACTTCAGGTTCGGTCATCTATGCCCCGTTTTTTAATGCAATCAGCCACTGCATACCCGGCGCGTATTGATCCCTCCATACTCCTCTCCGGGTAATTCTCTTTTGAGAACATTCCTGCAATAAAAATGCCACGGTTTTCATACGCAGGGATGAGTGAGCGGTATCCGGTAGTATATACCGGTCCTGCCCATAGATCCACTGCCATCCGGTGCCAGTGGATGTCAGCAGGCGAAATACCAAACCGGGTCTGGAAATCATCGAGCATTCTCTTGTCAATATGGGCAGGAACCTCGCGGGCAAAGTATGATGCAAGGTATACAATATGCTCACCATATTGGTGAATCGGGATAAAATTTGTATGGGCAATCACTGCGCCATACGGTGCTGCATCTTTCATGTTGAGCCAGTACACCCCCTCACTGACATCGCGGTCGAGACCGAGCGTCATGCATGCAGCACCCTGGTAGGGAATAATCGGCATGGGAAGATTGCACAGACGTCCGAGCTCCTGTGGGGGGATGGTTGAGATCAATGCATCAAAGGAATTCCCGTTCACTTCCCATGCATGGTTTTTTTGTGTGATTGAAGTGACCGGACATTGCAGGTAAATCTTTCCTCCCTTTGCCTGAATGGATCTCTCAAGCCCTTCAATGAGCAGGTGAAATCCCCCTTTGATATACCCGAGGGATTCCCCAGATGCACCACGGTTTGACCGTATCGCAATGCGGCTGATAAGCCAGGCGGCAGATACTTCACTTCTCCGCTCCCCGAATTTGCTTTTTAACAATGGTTCAAAAAATGAGGAATAAATCCTGGCTCCCAGTTTTTTTTTGATATATGCCTCCGCAGGGATGTCATCAAGTGACAGGAGATCAATTTTTTTGGCATTCAGCGTGAGCCGTGCAAGTTTTGCTTTATCGATCAGTGAAAGATCCGGATACCTTATGATCTGCATCGGGGTGCTGAGCGGGTAAATGATTTTGCCACTGTAATAACCGGTTGTTCCGTTATGCCACTCAAGTCGATCAGCCAAGCCAAGTTCGTTTATAAGGGCAAACAAGTGCTGATCATCGGAAAAACAGTGGTGATAATATCGCTCGATCCAGTAATCGTTGATCTGGTAGGAAGAGAGGCATCCCCCGGAAAAAGGGAGTTTTTCAAATAGTTCCACGTCGTGCTCATCTGCCAGCGTATGGGCAGCAATAAGCCCGGTTAAGCCTCCCCCGATTACACCGATCTTCATGGTACGTTACCTGTACTATTATTGAGGGTGAAATGAAAAAGGCTCCGGAAAATTTTAGGAGTTCCGCAAAATGCATCGGCGTATCAAGATTTGGCAATGTCAAATAGCAATATCTATGCAGAGTATACCAAAATCAGTTATCGAACCGGTTGATCTGCGTAAGTCCTAAATTTGCTAAATAACCTGCAAATTCGACGAAATATCGGAGTGATTTATAAGAAAGTTTTTGTACTGTAGGAATGTAAGTTCTTAAAAGCAAAAGGACTTAAAAGAATTGAAAGGAAATAGTTAACTATCAGCCCATTGGAGGGTGCCACCAGAGATGCGGGTATTTTTTATTGGTTTTGGTCAAGCAGGCGGCAAAATTGTTGATATGTTCATTGAGCAGGACAAGAAGCTCGGAACAAACAGCTTTCGTGGAATTGTAGTTAACACTGCACGCACCGACCTTATGGGATTAAAAAATATCGACATGAAAGACCGCATTCTCATCGGGCAGACACTGGTCAAAGGACACGGGGTCGGAACAGATAACGTCACGGGTGCACGGGTCACCGCTGATGAGATCGACAGTATCATTAACGCCATAGACATCCGGGGGACACATGATGTGGATGCGTTTGTGATTGTTGCAGGACTTGGCGGAGGAACTGGTTCCGGGGGTTCACCGGTTCTGGCACGCCATCTCAAACGTATTTACCGTGAACCGGTATATGCCCTTGGCATCATTCCGGCACCCGAAGAAGGGCGGCTTTATTCGTACAATGCTGCCCGCAGCCTTACTACTCTCGTTAATGAAGCGGATAATACCTTTATTTTTGATAACAGTGCCTGGAAGAACGAGGGTGAAACGGTCAAGAGTGCATTCCAGCGCTTAAATAATGAAGTGGTGAGACGTTTTGCAATCCTGTTCCGTGCCGGTGAAGTGGGCAAATTTGGCGTCGGTGAGATGGTAGTTGATTCCAGTGAGATCATTAATACGCTTCGAGGCGGCGGCATCACATCGGTTGGTTATGCCGTAAGTGAAGTGATGAGCAAACATACAAAACAGAAACGCGGGCTTATCGGAGGGCTGAAAGACCGGTTCAGTAAACGGGAGACAAACGAGGAAGTTCTCATGGGAGAAGACAAAGCAGCAAAGGTTGTTTCTCTCGTGCGAAGGGCGATGCTGGGACGACTTACCCTCCCCTGTGATTACTCCACAGCAGAACGTGCACTTGTTCTTATTGCAGGACCGCCGGATCAAATGGACCGCAAGGGTGTTGAGAAAGCGAAGAGCTGGGTTGAGGAGAATATTGCCGGCGTCGAGGTTCGCGGGGGAGATTACCCGGTAGACAGCGAATATCTTGCTGCCGTAGTGATGCTTGCAACTGTTGGCAATGCACCACGGATTAAAGAACTCCTCGATATCGCTAAAGAGACAAAGGAAGATGTTATAAAGTCAAAGGAGAAAAAATCCAATATGTTTGAGGAAGGTATTGAGCCGTTATTTGAGTGAGGTTTACAATGAAGGGATTTACCAAGTGCATAATTCTCGTGATACTGCTTGCCTTGAGCGTTCAGGTGGTGTCGGCATTTTCAGTCTCAACCATATCGATTGATCCATCCGGTGATTTAATGCCAGGTACTCCGGTCATAGTATCATTCAAGGTTGATTTTTCGGCATCCGGTGGTGAGACGTTTCCATCATCCAGCTCGTTGCAGATGATCACAGATCTTGAAAAGCCAAAATGGGCATGGACGCTATTATTGAATGGCGTTGAAAATCCTCGCCCGGAGAGTACCAGCAAAATTATGGAATTAAGCGGGTGGGATCTTTCGTATCCATCAGATGTTGAAGAGTCAGTCAGGATTACACTCGAAGGTGTTGCCCCAACGGTGACTTCTACCACAAATAAAACAATTATCAAAATTCAGGAAGTTGACAGCCGGAACAATGTTGTCACGAGTTCAAAAATTGACTACACACGGGTGATAGTCAACACCGGTGAAATAGCATCGGCAATCTCTGCTAAGAATAGCGCTCTCCAGACGTTCAGGGCACACATTGATGAAAAGGCGGCAATGGATATTGACACCTCTGCGGCTGAAGCGAAATACAATGAAGCCAGGCAGAAGATCGATGCCGCACAGGCTCTACCGTCCTCCCAGTATACTGCAGCTTTAAATTACCTCAATGCCGCCCAGACCTCAATCCAGGACGGAGAGAAACTCCTTGATAAAGCATGGGCAGAAAACGAAGTTGCCAATGCACAGATACCGATCAACAATGTGGACGGCATGATAGCCTATTTCATGGGTAACCAGAGCACAGCAAATGATGCAAAACTGGTACTCATTAAAACGAAACGGGAATCAGCTGCAGGGTTTATCACTACCGCAAATGATGATATCGCCAGCGGGAACTATGCGCAGGCCCGGGTAAAGGCACAACAGGCATATTCAAAAGGGAATGAATCCTACAATGATGCACTCGATTTCAAAAAACAAACCGAAGTGAGTTTTAATCCACTTGCGGGTGTTGGAAAACTCTTCAGCTCCAGCATTCTCGTAATTGTGGTGGGAGTGATTGTCGTCGTCCTGATCGTTGTCGGTGTCATCATCTACCGGAAGCGGTCACGGTGGGACGAACTGGGTTAAATTTTTTTCCACATTTAATTTACTATACAAACCTTTGAATAGATACGTTTTTTTAATATTCGTATCTGGACCGTAATAAAAACAGAACCCAGAAAGAGTGAGTGGGAGGAGTAAGCCTCCTTTTGTTTTAGCGGCATTCAGCTATGCGCCATACCCGGGCGGATACCGAGCGATCCATCTGCCCTGTTCTGGCTTGCACCCGCAGGGGTTCGCCGTTTCATCGTATCCTGTTCCTGCGCTCAACGAGTTACTCACGCATTCGCGCTTCTCGCCGTAAGGCTCTATCGCATCATCGCTAAGAACAGGGCGTGTCGTTTCTGTGCCATTGCCATGACTCTCGCCACCCATACTTGTGTATGGCTGCGTGCTCGGCGGGTGGGGGGACTTTCCTCAGCAGCTCTTCGCCACCGTCAGCCGCTCTCTCCCTCTCACTATAGTATACGCGAGGTCAAGTGATAAGTGCAGCGCAGATTTTACTGGATTCATCCATGCCCACCAGTCGATAGTTAATTAAAGGAACTGGACATAAAAGGTCACAAGTGAGGAGTGGATCAGATGGAAAAACTTACAGATGATGAAGGAAATCTTGCGATCAGGCTTGCCCGGGGCGCCATCGAATATACGATTTTAAAAAAGCCAAAACCAATGCTCATCCTCACCCCGGTCTTTAGCGAGAAACGAGGAGTTTTTGTCACCCTCACAAAAAACGGATTGCTCCGCGGGTGCATCGGATTTCCCTATCCGGTCATGCCACTCGGTGATGCAATTGAGCATGCTGCCATCGCCGCATCACTCGAAGACCCGCGATTCCCCCGGGTCAGTAACGACGAAGTTGCAGAACTTAATCTTGAAGTCACGGTACTTTCAGTACCTGTGCCCATGACCTGTGAGCCAGATAAACGACCGGCACATGTTGAGGTGGGACGGCATGGTCTGATTGTACGGGGTATGGGAACGAGCGGGCTTCTGCTTCCGCAGGTGGCAACAGAGTATGGCTGGGACAGCCGGACGTTCCTTGACCATACCTGCGAGAAAGCCGGACTACCCCCCCGGTGCTGGGCAAACAAAAATGTCGAAGTGCACACGTTCGAGGGTCAGGTATTTTCCAAAATGGGATAGAGAGAACCGTTTAACCTGAATACAACATACCTGATAGCACAGGAGTTCCTGCACTGCATGGCGATTGCATTTGAGAGTCTGTATAGCGATATTGCAGGACGCTGTGGAAAACTTGTCGCAGGAAAAAAGGCGATCAGGACCCCGGCTCTTCTCCCGGTGATCAATCCGCACCTCCGGATTATTTCCCCAAAAGAGATGCAGCAGATGGGTGTTGAAGCGATAATCACCAATGCATACATCTTCTCGCAAAGCCACGAGTATCGTTATCAGGTGCTTGAGAAGGGACTTCATTCGGTTCTTGATTTCGACGGCGTCATTATGACGGATTCCGGATCGTTCCAGTTATCCGTGTATGGGGATGTAGCGATCACAAACATTGAGACCCTCACCTTCCAGCGGGATATTAAAAGCGATATCTGGGTACCACTGGATATCCCCACATCCCCGATGGCAGAGCATGCAGCCGCCGAACAGGACCTTGCCATTACCATGGAACGCCTTCGGGAAGCGAAACAGGTGTTTGGCGCTGACGCACCGATTGCAGGACCGGTGCAGGGCGGCATCTATACGGATCTCCGCGAACGTGCGGGAAAAGAGGTCAGCGACCTGAACTTTTCGTTCTGCCCCATCGGAGCGGTTGTCCCGCTCATGGAATCGTACCGGTACAAGGATCTTGTGCAGGTGGTTCTCGCGGCAAAACGCACGCTCTCACCGGCTTCATGCATCCACCTGTTCGGTGCAGGGCACCCGTCAATGTTTGCGCTTGCCACCGCAATGGGCTGTGATCTCTTTGATTCTGCTGCGTATGCACTCTACGCAAAAGAGGGACGATACCTCACCACACATGGCAGTTTCAAACTTGACGAACTCACCGAGCTCCCCTGTGCCTGCACGGTCTGCCGCACACACACTGCCGATGAGATCCGCACCTCAAAAGAACGAGTCCGCCTTCTCGCACTCCACAACCTTGCCGTCACGCTCGCTGAAATTGCCCGCATCCGTCAGGCAATCGTTGACGGTACGCTCTGGGAACTTGTCGATGAGCGGTGCAGGAACCACCCCCAGCTGCTGTCGGGATACCGGGAACTATTGAACCACACCGGCACGCTGGAGTCCCATGACCGGGTTTCAAAACGGCGGTTCTTTTATCGGGGTACCGAGAGTTGTGCACGAACCGAGATTTTCCGGTACCAGCGCTCACTTGCCAACCTGAGACTCGGCACCGATGTCCTTGTTGCGTGTGATGGGGGGGTACGGGAGGGGTACGATGACGTGCTTCTCTTCAAACCCCCGTTCGGACCCTATCCCTCCGATCTCAGCGAGACGTATCCCATCGGGCAAAGTGAAATACCGGACTGGGACGATGCTATGGTGCGGCAGGGATGCAAAGGTATGCAGGCACTTATCGCAAGTCATCCGGAGAGCAGGATCGCAGTTGCCGGTTTGCAGCGCTGGCGAAAGATCCTGCAGGAAGAATGTGGTGAAACCCTCGAGGTGATCGATTGATCCGTGTAGAGATAAAACGGCGGGACGGGCTTGCCCGTACCGGACTGCTCACGTTTGAAAACTCCACAATCCATTTTCCGACTGCCGTTGATACGGAACTTTTTTTCCCATCGTTAAAGAAGCGCAGCGGTACAAATATTCCCCTGTCTGCCCCAGCGGCATTTGTAAAAACCTACCTGGAGAATACCGGAGAACAACCGGTCGTCATCCACCCATCGCTGGATAACCCGGGAAAAAGCGGTGACTGTGTACTCATTCAAAACTGGCAGACTGCACTCAATAATCCCCGGTCCTATGTCAACTGGCTGATTGCTCTCAAGGAAAAAACTCCTCCTGATACCGCCTGGTATGCACCGGCAGCGGCGCTTCCGTCAACGGTACATATCCTCTGTTATTCGGGCATTGACCTGTTTGACTTTCTTGCCGTTGATCTCAAATCTGCGCAGGGGGTCTTCTGCACATCGGAAGGAGATTTTCCGGCTGATGCCATAAAGAGCGGCATGTGCACCTGTGAAGGATGCCGGAACCAGGATCTCAAAGCCCACAACCGGCAGGCGCTCCTCCATGAAACTGCGCTTGTCCGGCAGTTCATCGGCGAGTCCCGGTTACGTGAGCTCGTAGAGTCACGGTGCCGGATGAGTGCGAATCATGTGGCGATCATGAGGCACCTTGACCAGCAGTACGCGTTTGTCGAACCGTATGCCCCGAGTGCCCGCAGTGGTGTGATGCGTGCAAACTCAGGGGAATCCATGCAGCGGGTTGAGGTGCGCAGGTTTGCTGAACGTCTGGTGTCACGGTACTGTCCGCCAAAAGCAGGTGTTGCAGTGCTTCTTCCCTGTTCTGCAAAAAAGCCATATTCTTTGTCACAAAGCCATCGCAGGTTCCAGCTGGCGATTGCCGGGCGGGCGCACGAGCTCGTCGTCACCTCCCCGCTCGGGCTTGTGCCCCGCGAACTGGAATGCTGCTACCCGGCAGGGCATTACGATGTCCCGGTCACCGGCTACTGGGATGCCGAAGAATGTGCGGTCATCGCCGGCATCATGTCCCGGTACTTTGCCCGTCACCAGTACGCCCGGATCATCGCTCACCTTGAAGGCGGTGCATTACAAGTCGCCCGACAGGCAGCACTTGCATGTGGGATCCCACTTGAATATTCCTGTAAAGAGAAAGAACATCCAACGAGCGATGCTGCACTCGCAAACCTCAACCAGGCACTTGCCGGCGAACGCCGGGTAAAGGATGACCGTCTGCATGGCATGGTATCATGGCAGTTCAATACAGATATGGATACACGGGGAATAACTGCGCGGGGACATTTCCCGGAACTGTTCTTTAGTAAAGGCACAACACAACTCTTCTCGCTTGACACCGGCACCGGCATGCTGCGCCCCACCTTTGACGGGTGGAACCTTATCCCTGAGGGATATCGCGTGTTTATCGATGATTTCATCCCGGAAGGTGACGTCCTTGTGCCCGGTGTGGTAAACGCCGATCCAGAGATCCGGGAAGGAGACGAAGTGCTTGTTCTCGGCGCACGTGCAGTCGCAACCGGACGGGCGGCAATGCCTGCATGGGAGATGCAGCAGTCACGGCGCGGCGTCGCAGTGCGTGTGCGTAAAATAAAAAGGGTTTAGGTTCAACTAGTACGATACATTGCAAATCATCCATGGAGTGAAAAGGTTGTTCCGTATCGAGAAAGCCGAACAGGAGGGGTGGGAATTTTGAGCGCCCCCATCATCGCACAGGAAGTAAAGGGGATAGTCCAGGTCGGTTCGAAGGGTCCGACAGCCATGCCGGTGGTCGTTGCCGTTCCAAAGGAGATGACTCCCGGGGAACAGCGCGTGGCGACGGTGCCGGAGGTCGTCCAGAAGCTCACAAAGTCGGGTTACGAGGTCCGGATCGAGCACGACGCGGGGACGAGCGCGTACTATCCTGACGATCTCTATACAGCCGCCGGTGCGAAGATCGCGTCCAGCCGGACCGACCTGTTGAACGGCGCCCGGATCGTGCTGCGTGTCCAGCCCCCGACCGTTGCCGAGGTCGATCAGCTTGCCGAGGGCACGATCGTCATCGGGTTCATGAACGCGACGCACAACCTCGAGGCTGTCGCCCGGATGCGCGACCGGAAGGTCACCGCCTTCGCCCTCGAGCTCGTTCCACGGATCACCCGCGCTCAGAGCATGGATGCGCTCAGTTCCCAGGCAACAGCCGCCGGGTACACGGCAGCCATCCTGGGCGCCGAGAACTGCCCAAAGTTCCTCCCGATGCTGACGACAGCCGCGGGCACGATACGACCGGCAACGGTGCTCATTCTTGGTGCCGGCGTCGCCGGTCTCATGGCGATCGCCACGGCAAAGCGGCTCGGCGCCATCGTCGAGGCATACGATGTCCGACGCGCCGCGGGCGAGCAGGTCCGGAGCCTCGGCGCCAGATTCCTCGAGCTCGAGATCAATGCCGAAGGACAGGGGGGCTACGCCCGCGAGCTCACCCCCGAAGAAAAGGAGAAGGAGCAGCAGATGGTCTCCGCCGCTGTCGCGCGTGCCGATATCGTCATCACGACGGCAGCCATCCCCGGTCGGAAGGCTCCCCTCCTCATTACCAAGGAGACCGTCGCGACGATGAGACCGGGCGCCGTTATTGTCGATCTGGCTGCCGAATCGGGCGGCAATTGCGAGCTGACCCAGCCGGGCAAGACCTTCCGGGAGAACGGCGTCACGATCCTGGGACCGCAGAACCTCCCGGCCCGGGTGCCGTTTCACTCCAGTCAGATGTATGCGAAGAACCTCCAGTCGTTTCTGGCACTCCTCGTCGACAAGGACGGGGCGCTCGTAAAGGAATTCACCGACGAGATCCTTATCGCTAGCCTCCTGGTCCACGCAGGTGAGGTGCGCCATGGGCCAACGCGTGACCTCTTAAGCGGAGGGAAACCATGACTGACGTGACCACGCTCTGGACCGCGGTCTACATCGCGATGTTAGCCGCGTTCACCGGTTACGTCGTCATCAGCCGGGTCCCCGTCATCCTCCACACGCCGCTGATGAGCGGCTCGAACTTCATCCACGGGATCGTGCTTGTCGGCGCAATGGTCGCGCTCGGTCTCGCGACGACGCCCCTTGAGCAGATTATCGGCTTTGTCGCAGTCATCCTCGGAGCAGCGAACGTTGCCGGAGGCTACGTCGTCACGGAGCGGATCCTCCAGATGTTCGACCGCAGCGGGAAGAAACCCGGAAAGGGGGCCTGATATGATCGACCTCTCCTGGGCGATCGACCCGGTTTATATCGCGACGATCTTCTTCTTCATCGTTGGTCTGCAGCGGATGAGCCACCCGCTCACTGCCCGGAGCGGGATTGTCTGGGCCGGTGCCGCGATGTTGATCGCGACGCTCGTCACGTTCCTTACCCCGAACCTCACCAACTTCGCCCTGATGGCGATTGCGATAGTTATCGGCGGGGGCTTTGGCTACATCGCGGCGAAGCGCGTCGCGATGACCGACATGCCCCAGATGATAGCACTCTACAACGGCATGGGTGGCGGCGCGGCGGCAGGGATCTCGGCTGTCGCGCTTCTCGGCACAACAAACGCCGCCACCGCTTCCCTTGCAGTCGTTGGCGGCCTTATCGGAGCCGTTTCGTTCACGGGGAGTATCATCGCGTTCCTGAAGCTCCAGGGCTTGATGCGACCGCGACCGATCACCTTCCCGGGGCAGCAGATCGTCAACATGGCTGTCCTGGCCCTCGCTGTTGTGTCCGGCATGCTCATTGTCGTCCAGCCGTCCTGGATCCCGCTCACGGTCGCCATGTACCTCCCGCTGTTCTTCGTCCTCTCGCTCGGGTTCGGGCTCCTCATGACGCTCCCGATCGGCGGGGCAGACATGCCTGTCGTTATCTCGATGTACAACGCCTTCACCGGGCTCGCCGTCGCGCTCGACGGTTTCTCGTTTGCGACTCCCAACTATGCAATGGTCATCGCCGGTATCATCGTCGGCGCAGCGGGTTCGCTGCTCACGCTCAACATGGCAAAGGCGATGAACCGCTCGATCTCGAACGTCTTCTTTGGCGCGTTTGGCGCGACGGAAGAGAAAGGAGTTGAGATCCAGGGCAGTATGAAGTCGATCGAAGCCGACGACGTCGCGGTCATGCTCGCCTATGCAAACAAGGTGATCATCGCTCCCGGCTACGGCATGGCGGTCGCCCAGGCCCAGCAGAAGGTCAAGGAGCTGACCGACCTCCTCGAGAGCAAGGACGTCCAGGTGAAGTTCGCGATTCACCCGGTCGCCGGGCGAATGCCCGGGCACATGAATGTCCTGCTCGCCGAGGCAGGGGTTGCCTATGACCACCTCTTCGACCGGGACGAGGTGAACCCGGAGTTCCCGGGTACCGACGTCGTCCTCGTTATCGGGGCTAATGACGTCGTCAATCCGGCGGCGCATCGACAGGGTAGCCCGCTCTTCGGCATGCCGATCCTCGATGTCGATCAGGCGAAGAACGTCATCGTCCTCAAGCGCGGCCAAGGAAAGGGCTTCGCCGGGATCGAGAACGACCTGTTCTACCGGGACAACACTCGGATGCTCTACGGTGACGCTCAGGAGTCCGTCGGGAAGCTCGTACAAGCCTTAAAGAAGCTATAAGGCCCACGAGGATCCGATGGGCTGATGGCATGGCCCTGCCGGCTTCTCGGAGTGCCGTGCCTTGATGAGATCGAACCACGCGACTGAGAAGATCCTGCCGCCACGGTGAGGGAACTCGCCCGCCCCGGGTATCACGTGACCCTGTTTGAATCGCTGCATGCCGCAGGGGGTGTCCTTTTGTACGGTATCCCCTCATTCCGGCTCCCAAAAGAGATTGTGAGATCGGAAATTGACACCGTAATTTCTTCGTTGAGAGCAGTAATAAATTTGGATAAATCCATCAGACCAGGCTCTCAAATAACGCTTCAAACTGTTGTGATCTCTTTTTCCAGCTGTATTCTTCAAGGTTGATGCTGTAGGTTGCAGGAATATTCATCAGGTTTTTTACTTGTGCAATAAATTCCTCCTTAGTACGGTACACAAAGAGGTTCGGACCGCCAATCCGTGCCACATCCGGTATCGGGCGCATGAGGATGGGTTTGCTACAGGCAGAGTATTCAAAGAATTTGTTGGGGAGTGCAATATCCCCCCATTGCGGCGGGGCTAAGGGAATCGTGCAGATGTCCATGCACGCAATATACCGCGGGAGCTCTGCGTAAGGTTTTGTACCGGTGAAGATCACGTGCTTTGTAAGCCCGAGATCCTCGGTAAGACTGCGAAGTTCTGCATCATATCTGGTAAAGAGCGATCCCCCAACGATGAGAAGACGCGTATTGTCCCGGTAACGTACCAGTTCCGGCAGCGCCCGTATCATCTCGTCAATTGCATACCAGCGCTCGACGCTGCCGGCGAACCCGATAACAAAGTCGCCTTCCCCGATTCCGAGTTCTTTTCGCGTGCTGCTCCCATCTACCGGTGTGAAAATGCCGGTATCGACCCCGTTCGTGATAAGACCGGCTGAAAACCCGAATGTCTTGAGTTTGTCGACAAGAGAAGGGGATACCGTGGTGATGGCATCGCTGTGGGCAAGGTTCCGGCGGGTAATTGCCCACACGCTGTCGCGGACAATGCCCTGGAGCGCCGGGTTATTAAAATATGCCGCCGCAGAATCCGGAAACCAGTCCTTGAGATCGAAGATTACCGGCACATTGTATTTTTTTGCCGCATGGATCACCGCGGTACCGGCAAGGACATGTGCCGCGACGGCTACGTCAATCTGGTTATCCTTCATGATCTTTTTAAAGATGTGGAAGTGGTATGGCGTATTGAGCGTGTAATGGAGCAGCGGGTTTGTAAAGGGGAACTGGGTGGCTTCATCCACGATAAGGCGGGTGTCCCGTGGTGCTCCCCGGCTGACATGGAAATGGGCAACATGCACCTCGTGGCGTTTTGCCAGTTCCTCGAAGATGTAGTGGTGCCGTGAAGGTATGGGGTGGTGGATGTAATCCTGGGTTGAGACGAGTAGGATCTTCATTGGTCACCTTGTTATCATGAAAAATGGCACCGGTATGCACCCGTACCATTCACCGGTCACTGGTACGGCGGGAGATGGGATCCGGCAGTGGCTGGATCGTTGCAGGGGCTCCGATCGCAAGTGTATATGCGGGAACATCCCGTGTCACGATCGCCCCTGCAGCCACAAGCGCCCCTTCACCGATGCAGATGCCGGGAAGGATGGTCGCGTTCGCGCCGATTGCCGCACCGTTTTTGATTTCCGGGCCGTTCAACCCGCCTATCCCGGTCGGCGGGTAACGGTCGTTTGTCAGCACCGCATTCGGACCGATAAAGACATGGTTGCCGATTCTCGTATTGGTCGGGATGTAGACCATGCTCTGCAGGTTCACGTCACTGCCGATAGTGGTCGTGCCCTCGATGACCGTTGCAGTACCGATGGCAACCCGGTCCCCAATACGGGTTTTTTCCCGGATCAGGACATTATGCCCGCTCTGGAACTGGTCGCCAATGGTCACATCGCAGTAAATGATGGTGCCGGACCTGAGCACCGCGTTCTTTCCGATAACGGTACCGGAAAAACCGGTCTTCCCGATATTGTTGCGGGAGGGGAACCCCAGTGTCACCGGTTCAAATACCTGTAACCCTTCCCCAACGGTGTTTATGCCGTATTCGATCATTCAACGGTCACGCTCTTTGCAAGGTTTCTTGGTTTGTCCACATCCCGCCCGAGTGCCACCGCCGTATAATACGCGAGGAGCTGGAGCACGACAAGACAGGTCAGGACCTGGACAAACCGGTGAGTTCCGGGCAGGGGGATAAAGATGTCCACGACATCGGAAAGTTCGCTATCGCCATCGCTCCCGAGCGCGATGACCGGTGCTCCCCGTGCTTTCATCTCTTTGATATTGGAGATCATCACGTCATAGGTCTCCCCGGGCATGCAGATGGCAATCACCGGGGTTTCCGGTGAGAGTAAGGCAAACGGACCGTGTTTTAATTCTCCTGCTGCATACCCCTCTGCATGGATATAGGAGATCTCTTTCATCTTTAACGCTCCTTCGAGAGATATCGCGTAGAAGGGTCCCCTTCCGACGAAAAAGATGCTCTGTGCCGGCTTGCACAGAGAGACCGGACCTGAAAGATCCATGAGGAGCACGTCTTCAATTGCCTGGTGGGCGTGCTGGAGCATATCATCACATCTCCCGCCTGCCCAGAAGTTCGTGATCTGCATCAGGACAGCAAGCTGTGCGACAAAGGACTTGGTGGCGGCAACGCTGATCTCCGGCCCGGCACGCATGAACAGGGTGGCATCGGCAACCCGGCTCACGGAACTGCCGAGTACGTTTGTGATGGCGAGGGTCTGGCAGTTGTGCGCCTTTGCCTGTTTGAGCGCGGTGAGTGTGTCTGCGGTCTCACCCGATTGCGTAATCCCGATCACGAGACCGTCAACCGGAGGCGGGAAATACCTGAATTCCGATGAAAACTCAAGCCGTGCGGGGATACCGCACGACTCCTCGATCAAATATTTAAAGATCAGTCCTGCATGATAGGATGATCCGCAGGCGACGATCGTCACAAAAGCAGGACAATGGGCAATGTGGGAGAGAGTATCTGCGTTGAATGCACTGAGGGTATTGAAGAATGCCTGGGGTTGTTCATAGATCTCCTTTACCATGTAGTGGGCAAACCCGCCCTTTTTTACCTCTTCAGGTGACCAGTCGATAAGTTCCACCGGGCGGGAGACGGGTTTTTTATCCTGGAAAATTTCCACGTTCTCCCGTGTCACGCTCGCGATGTCCCCGTCCTCAAGAAAAATCGCCCGCTCGGTGTATTCAAGTACCGGGGTCATGTCAGAAGCGGCAAAGTTTTCCCCGTCTCCGATACCGATGACGAGCGGGCTGTTTTTCCGTGCAGCGATCATCCGTTTTTCGTCAACGCAGATCACGAGCAGCGCGTAGGAACCTTTTAAGAGCGGCACTGTATCCTGGACTGCCAGAAGAATGTTTTTCTCCCTTGCATATGCCTCTTCAATAAGGTGGACCGCGACTTCAGTATCAGTCTCGGAACTGAACCGGTGCCCCCGTGTGACAAGGTCCCGTTTTAATGCCAGAAAATTCTCGATGATCCCGTTGTGCACAACGGCAATGCGGTTGGTGCAGTCCATGTGAGGGTGGGCGTTCAGATCATTGGGAGCGCCATGAGTCGCCCAGCGGGTGTGCCCGATGCCAATCTTCCCGTGCAGCCGGATCGCAGACCCGGTATATTCGGAGATCCTCCCCTGGTGTTTTGCCAGTTCGATACCGTTTCCCAGGGTCGCAACCCCGAACGAATCATATCCCCGGTACTCGAGTTTTTTCAAACCTTCAATGATCAGGGGTGCTGCAGCCCTCCTGCCGATATACCCGACAATGCCGCACACGTCATATCACCAGGGAATCGTCCGCGATAATGCGGGAGACAACTTCCCGGTTTCCTTCGAGAATCACATTATTGCCAACGATGCAGTGCCGGAATATCGCAAATGCTCCGCTTTTCACGTTGTCACCTATAATTGCCCCGAATTCCGATCTCGTGGTGCTCTTCTCTATCTCAAGGATGCCTGCCGCCGTGCAGGTGGATGTATGATCGCCAAGTGAACACCGCTCACCGATGACCGAGTCCATAATCCGCGAATGAGAGCTGATTGCCGTGTCGTCCATGATAAGCGTGTTGCCGATACAGGTGAAGGGTTCGATTGCCACCCGTGAACCGATGCTCGTGTTGGGCAGGATGCAGCAGTTCGGGCTGATTGTGCAGTTGTTCCCGATGACGACCGGTCCTGTGATTACGGTATGGGGTCCGATGGTGGTCCCTTTTCCGATCTGCACTGCGCCCCTGATGGTGGTATTCCGGCTCGTCGTGCCCTCCCGCACAGCGGGAAGATTACACAGGAGGCGTTCGTTCATTTTGAGAAGATCCCAGGGATAGATCGCATCCTGCCAGTCATCAGCGATAATTGCCTTGATATGCCGTTCGGCTTCCAGCATGCGGGTAATTGTATCCGTCACGGTATTATTGCCATCGATAAAGGTGAAAAAATCCTTTTTTAATGAGTAGATGCCGGTGCTTACCATGAAACTGGGGGCGTGATCCGGCTTTTCTACGATGCTTTCGATATTACCCTCCTTTAAGAGCACCACCCCGAAATTGGAGGGATTCGGGTGTTCTTTTACAAGAATCGCGTCGTGTTCATCCTTGATCCGGGCAATCGATTGCGGGTCGATGTAATTATCGCCGGGCAGTACGAGAAAATCCCCGGTGATCTCTGATTCCGCCTGCCGGAGTGCATGGGCGGTCCCGAGCTGCTTATCCTGCACAACCACTTTTACCGGAATATCGAGCTGGTTTAAAAAACGGGTTACCTGTTCCTTGCGGTAACCGACAACCACGATGATATCACGGATCCCGGTTTTTACCAGTGCATCGATCACGTACCCGATGATCGCGTGGTTTGCCACCGGGATCATCGCTTTTGGGCGGCTCCACGTGAGAGGACGCACCCGTGTTCCCTCGCCTGCCGCAAGAATGACTGCCTGCATCGTTTCACCTACCGTATAAATGAGCTTTCACCAATGCACCCTTCGATATATGAACCGGGTGCAAACAGTGCATTGCTCCCGACCATTGCCCCAACATTGATGGAACAGTTGATCCCAAACTGGACGTTGTCCCCGATGACGGCCCCGAACTTTTTGTGCCGTGTATCCATGCCACACACCCTGACGCTTGCATGGTCGTGCCGGAGATTTGCCACTTTTGTTCCCGCACCAAAGTTACACCCGCTGCCGATGACCGAGTCCCCGATGTAGTTGAAATGGGGTATTTTTGTTCCTGCCATGATAATAGAGTTTTTCAGTTCGGTGCAGTGCCCGATATGGCAATCGTTTCCGATGCTTGTCGCCCCCCGGATATATGCATGGGGACCGATCCGGCAGTTGTTGCCGATAATACACGGACCTTCGATATACGTTCCTGCCTTTACGACCGTCCCTTCTCCGATAACGACTGCACCCGTGAGGGTCACACCCGCTTCCACGGTCCCGTGGTTTTCGGAACAGAGCGATGCCATCAGTATTGCGTTTGCATCCAGCATGTCCCATGGGTGACCGACGTCCAGCCAAGATGAGAGCTGAAAAGCATTCAGTTTTTTTTCGGCAATCAGCACACCGAGTGCATCGGTGAGCTCAAGTTCACCCCGGGACGATGCCTGCACCTGGTCAACAAGGTCAAAGATGTCGGTACTGAAATGATATGCCCCGGCATTGATCTGGTTTGACTTCGGGTGCCGTGACTTCTCCTCAAGAGAAGTGACCAACCCGTTTTCGACAACCACAACACCATAGTCCTCGGGATGATCTGTCGTGCTTGTGCTCATGCAATGAGGGGGTTTTTGTATAAGCCGAGTGAAGTCAGCGCTCTTTACGATCATGTCTCCGTTCATTGCGAGAAAATTACCGGAAACAAGATCCGCTGCCGAACGCAGTGCATCAGCGGTACCCTGCTGGTGCCGCTGCGGGGCATAGGAGATATTGATGCCCCACAGGGAACCATCCCCGAAGTGTTTGCGGACTTCCCGTTCCCCGTAACCGACCACAAAAATAAAATCCGTAATGCCGGCATCCCGTGCAGCAAGGACAAGGTGCTCCATCATCGGGCGGTTGGCAATCGGGAGCATCACCTTGGGTCGCCTTGCGGTGAGCGGGCGCATCCGTTTCCCCTCCCCTGCGGCAAGCACGACACAATCCATACGTACAGCTCGTGTCACAACATTTAAGCAGTTTTCCCCTGTCTGACGAGCATACGCCCCCGTTCCAGCATTTCCTTTGCATTCTGGAGTGTTGTGCCCTCTGCGGTGATACGGATCTTATGTTCCGTCCCGCTCGCACGAACAAGATACCACCCATCATCTTGTGCTACCCGGATCCCGTCGGTCGGGTTTTCGGCGCCAAGGAGCATGACCGTCTCCCGTGCAGTCTCGCAGGGGATGGACTCCCGGAGGATGGTGTACGAGGGCATGGCATCCAGTTCTTTTGCCACATCGCAACTGGATGTGATCTCACAGAAGAGGGCTGCAGCGAACGGACCATCGGGACAGTACGAGTGCTGCGGGAAGATCCATGCCCCGCTTGGCTCGCCCCCGAACTCTCCCCACCTGAGGAGTTCTTCGGACACATAGGTGTCCCCGACCGGTGTGCGGTGGACTTCTGCCACCTCCTCGATGATCATCGACGCATCGCTTGTCGTCACCACCCGTTTTGCACCAAGGTGTGAAGCGAAGAGCATCAGCAGGTGGTCCCCGTCAATGAACCGCCCCCGGTTGTCAAATGCCATCATCCGGTCGGCATCACCATCGTGAACGACCGCACAGCGTGCCCCGGTCTTTTTTACCATCTCTCCCACGTACCCGAGATGTTCCTTTAATGGCTCTGACTGGCGGGAAAAATGCCCGGAGGGATTGCAGTTGAGGCAGACCGGTTTTGCCCCGGCATCCGCGAGCAGTGCCGGGGTGAGCACGCTCCCGGCACCGTTCCCGCAGTCGACAACTACAGGCAGGTCCTTCTCAATCGTGACCGCATCGAGAATCGCATTTTTATGAGGGGTGATCGCATCGATGGCGTGGAGAGCGCCCTGGTGCTGCCAGTCCGCCCAGTGTGAAATTTTCAGCAACGCTTCGGTCTCTTTCTGCTGGAGCCGGCTGAACGAGGATCCATCGGGATTGAACAGCTTCAGACCGTTATACTCCTCCGGGTTATGGGAGGCGGTGACCATGCAGCCCGCTTTTGTACGGCGGGTGCCAAACGCAATGGACGGGGTGGGGGCAATGCCCGCAGAGTGTACAGTCCCCCCGGCACCGAGCACACCAGATATGACCAGGCTGGCAAGAAGCGGGCTTGTCGTGCGGGTATCCATACCAATAATGACTTCTGAAAAATGCGCTCCCAGTGCGGAACCGACATGTAATGCGGTATCGACCAGTGGCTGGTCAAAACGCCGCCTGATCCCCGAGGATCCAAAAAGCATGAACGATCATTGGCTGTGTTGTTAAAAGAGTTTTTTCCCCATGTACCGGCGGGATATGAATGGGGCACTGCCCTCTTTATGATCAGGTAGGAGTTACGCACAACCGTTTGAAAAAAAATTAGAGCGCATATTTTGGGTGTTTCAAATATTCGGTAATCGCGGGTTTGGTGATCTCCCATTTGGCATCATAGATCGTGATCTTCTCTTGAATAGA
>Ga0247841_10004184_pt1 | contig 25183 bp, 12 predicted proteins | sample LaCruzMarch2015__2_FD_192410 | JGI IMG/M metagenome (GOLD analysis project Ga0247841, IMG submission 192410) | Freshwater microbial communities from meromictic Lake La Cruz, Castile-La Mancha, Spain - LaCruzMarch2015_18m | ecosystem: Environmental > Aquatic > Freshwater > Lake | place: Spain... | reverse complement strand
TCTGGCACAAATGCGTTATTCCGAGGACGCTGCGTTTGTTGGCGCGCTGTGGATGGCGTATAGCGGCATAACCAATATGACACTGACATCGGGCGATGGGACCAAGACTGTGTATGCGCAATTCCGCGACGCGGCGGGCAATACGAGTGCGGTGGCACAGGCAAGCATTGTGCTGGATCTGACGCGGCCGGTGGTGGCCGGCATTGCGGTGAGCGCGAATCCGATCAAGGCGGGTGCGATCACGGCGGCAGTGACTTTTGCCGATGCGCCGGCGGGGATGAACACGGCGGCGACGCCCTTTGTCTATTTTGTGACGGCGGGCAATCGCACTGGCACGTTGAACATGATTGCCTACACGGGCAGTGTTTGGCGTGGCAGCGGCACGCTGCTGATCGGCGACGATGGCATGGCAAATGTGGATGTGCTGAACGCGGCGGACAAAGCGGGCAATGTAATGTTGCCGGCCTTGCATGCCACGAATTTCTTTGTGGACACGACCGTGCCGACGAATATCAGCGTCGTGATCAATGGTGGCGCCGCGTATACGAGCAACCGGACCGTGATGTTGACGATCCATGCCGAAGACGCGCTGGGCATCGTGATGATGATTGCGAACAATCCGTCGTTCACGGGCGCGGCGTGGGTGCCCTATGTGACCGCGACCAATTGGCTGCTGGCGGCGAATGACGGGGCGCGCACGGTGTATGTCAAATTCCGCGACGCGGTGTTGAATGAGAGCCTGGCGGTTAGTGACAGCATTATTGTGGACACCACGCCACCATCAGGCGAGAGCGTGACAATCAATGGCGGCGCGGCCTACACGTCAAACCGGCTGGTGATATTGGATTTGTCCGCCTTTGATTTGTACCTTGCCGACATGCGCGTGTCGGAGCAGGCCGACTTTATCGGCGCAGGCTGGCAGGCGTATCAGGCCTCGACCAACTGGCAGCTCAGCGCCGCGGACGGCAGCAAGACGATCTATGCCCAGTTCCGCGACGCGGCGGGCAACATTGGCGCGGTCGCACAGGCCAGTATTGTCTATGACGGCACTGCTCCGACCGTTTTGTCGGCAATACCGACGCCGGATCCGGCCAAAGTCGGCGCGGTAACCATTACGGTGACGTTTGTGGATGCCGACGCGGGCATGGACACGGCCGTGCCGCCAACCGTGTATTTTGCCACGATGGGCAATCGCACGCAGACGGTGACACAGACAAGTTACATTGGCGATCAGTGGGCTGGCATTGGCGCCATTCAGCCGGGCGACAATGGGTCGGCAAGCATCCATGTGCTGAATGCCGCAGATCGCGCCGGGAATGTCATGGCAGCCAACCACACGGCAGGCACGATCACCATTGACACGCTGGCGCCGTCGAACGTGTACGCCTATATAAATGACAATGCCGTCTTCACGAGCAGTCGCAATGTGACGATAAGCAATCGGACCATTGGCGCGACATTGGTGGACATCGCCAACACGTCCACATTCGCGGTCTTTTCGACGACCAATTACATGCCGCTGCTGCCGTGGCAACTTGACGACCGCGAGGGCACTAACACGGTCTATCTGCGTTACCGTGACGATGCCAACAACACTGCCTATACTAATGATTGGATCATTCTTGACCGGACGGCGCCGTCCGGTATTGGCGTGAGCATAAATGGTGGTGCGGGCTACACGTCGAAAACGGCGGTGACGCTGACGTTGAGCGCCAGCGACTTATACTTGGCGGATATGCGCGTGGCCAATGCGCCGTCATTTGCGGGTGCGAGTTGGGTGCCGTATGCGAGCGCGACCAATTGGACGCTCATCGCGGGTGACGGAACCAAGACGGTGTATGCGCAGTTCCGAGATGCGGCGGGCAACACCAGCGCGGTCGCGCAGGCGAGCATTATTCTGGATACCACGCCGCCGTCGGGCGCGAGTGTGAGCATCAATGGCGGCGCGGGCTACACGTCGAACACGGCGGTGACGCTGAGTTTATCTGCCTCGGACGCATACCTTGCCGATATGCGCTTCTCGGAGAATGCCGACTTCGCTGGCGCTGGCTGGCAAGCCTATGCGGCATCCGCGCCGTTTACGCTTGCACCCATTGAGGGAACACGGACTGTCTATGCGCAATTCCGCGATGCGGCGGGCAACACCAGCGCGGTCGCGCAGGCGAGCATTGTGCTTGACACGGTTCGTCCGGGGCTAGTTTCATTGATAATGGCAACCGATCCGGCAAAGGCGGGCATGGTAACCGCCATTGTGACATTCGTTGACGCAACGGCAGGCATGGACACGACGGCTTTGCCAACCATGTATTTTGCGACCGCGGCTGGCCGGACAGGTATGTTCGGGCAGGTTCTTTTCACAGGCAGTGTCTGGCGCGCGGCGGCAACGATACTGGCCGGCGATGATGGCGTGGCATATCTTGATGTCATGGCCGCCAAGGACAAGGCCGGGAATGTGATGCTGCCGGTGTATCGTGCCACGAACTTCCTTGTGGTCACGACCGCACCAACCAATCGCAGCATTGTGATAAACAATGGTGCGACGTACGCCAATACCGCATTGGTTTCGCTGCAAATTCACGCCGAGGATGTGCTGGCGATGCAGATGATGCTTGCCAATGACGCGGGCTTCAGCGGCGGCGTCTGGGAATCGTATGCGACCAGCAAGGCCTGGACACTGGCGGCGGGCGACGGCACAAAAACGGTGTATGTTAAATTCAGGGATGCTTTGCTGAATGAAAGCGCAGCCGTGAGTGATTCCATTATTCTGGACACCACGCCGCCGTCGGGCGCGAGCGTGAGCATCAATGGCGGCGCGGGCTACACGTCGAACACGGCGGTGACGCTGAGTTTATCTGCCTCGGACGCATATCTTGCCGATATGCGCTTTTCGGAGAATGCCGACTTCTCCGGCGCTGGGTGGCAAACCTACGCGGCATCCGCGCCGTTTACGCTTGCGCCCATTGAGGGAACGCGAACCGTTTATGCGCAATTCCGCGATGCGGCGGGCAACACCAGCGCTGTTGCGCAGGCGAGCATCGTCTATGATGCAACGCGACCTGTATTGGGCAGTATTGGCGTTAGTCCAAATCCATCGACGATGGGCGCGGTGACCGTGACGGTCACATTTACCGACACGCCGGCGGGCATGGATACCACGCGCCAGCCCATAGCCAGCTTCACGACCGCGTCCAGCAGAATTGGCAACTTCAGCCAGTTGAGCTTTGTCGGCAACACCTGGATGGGCGCGGCGAATGTTGTGCTGGGTGATGACGGCGTGGCGTGGGTCAGCGTGCAGTCCGCGGCGGACAGGGCTGGCAATCTGCTGCTGCCGCTTACCAATGTGGTGTCGTTCACGGTTGACACACGGGCGCCATCCAATCAGACCGTGTCGATCAACGCCGGCGCGGTGTATGCCAATAGCAGTCAGGTTACATTGACCATTTATGCCGAGGATGCGTCGGCCATGCAAATGATGGTTGGCAACGATCCCGGATTTAGCGGTGGCGTGTGGGAGGCCTATGCGACAGCCAAGGCATGGACGCTCGCGGCGGGCGACGGCACCCGCGCGGTGTATGTCACGTTCCGTGATGCGTTGGGGAATCAGAGTGGCGCGGTAAGTAACACTATTATTGTGGACACCAGCGCGCCCAGCAACACCAGCATAATCATCAACAGCGGCGCCGCGTACGCTTCCAACAGCACCGTGCAATTGACGTTGCATGCCGATGATGCGAGCCCAATAGAAATGATGCTGGCCAACGCTGCAAGCTTCACGGGTGGTGTGTGGCAAAGTTATGCCGCGAATCGGCCGTGGCAGCTTTCGGCTGGCGACGGGAGCAAAGCCGTCTATTGTAAATTCCGCGACATCGCTGGTAATGAATCCGTGCCCGTGTCAGGCACAATCCTGCTTGACACCACTGCACCGAGCAATGCCCTGGTGGTGATCAACGGCGGCGCAAGTGCCACGTCGAATCTGAATGTCAGCTTGGCGCTGAACGCGCTGGATGTGCATCTTAGTGACATGCGCATTGCCAATAATGCCGCCTTTGCCGGCGCAAATTGGCTGGCGTTCGTGGCCAGCATAAATTGGGCATTCAGCGGTGGCGACGGCGTCAAGACCGTTTATGCGCAGTTCCGCGACGCGGCGGGGAATGTCAGCGACACGGCGCAGACCAATATCATCTTTGATACGACGCGCCCGCTGGTTGCTGCCGCATGGGGCCAGCCCGATCCTGCGAAATCAGGCATTCTCACCGTGATGGTCAGCTTCACCGAGACCGGCGCTGGCATGGATCATGACGCAAATCCTTCGGTGTACCTCACCACGGCAGGCGGGCAGACCAGAACCATCAGCGAACTGTCCTACACCGGCGCCGTGTGGGCCGGTCATGGCTTTATTGAAGAAGGTGACGATGGCCCGGCGGTCATCCATGTCAACAGCGCCAAGGACGCGGTCGGCAATGTCATGCTCACCAACGATGCCGCAGGCACCGTCACGCTTGACACCGTGGCACCGACGAACTACTGGATGCAGATCAATGAAGGCGCGGCCTTTGCCAGCAACCGCGTGGTGCGCATTACCAATGACACGGTAGGCGCGAGTATGGTTGATGTGGCGACGGATCTGACTTTCAGCAATGCGTTCACGACCAACTACACAGCGGTATTTCGCTGGTCGTTACCGCCGGTGCAGGGCACCAACGCGGTTTATGCACGCTACCGTGACATTGCCGGCAACAGTTGCCAGACCGGGAGCTGGATAATTCTTGACACCATCCCGCCGAGTGGGGCAATCGTTGTGATCAATGGCGGAGAATCCGAGACAACCAACAAGCTGGTCGCGCTGGCGCTTTCGGCCAACGATCCGTATCTGAACGGCATGATAGTGGGCAATGATCTGCTGTTCAGCGGCTCGACTTGGACAAACTTTGCGGCGTCCCTTGCATGGATGTTGCCCGAGCCGATTGGCGAGACGAAGACGGTCTATGCGAAGTTCAGCGACATGGCCGGATGGCAGAGCTCAGTGGCGAGCAACTCGATTGATCTGGTGCCGGAACCCAGCTTGGTTGTAACACTGCTGATCGCCGCTCTATCTTTTGGAAATAAAAGATCTTAGACGACGTTCTTCACAATAAAAAAAGCATTTCCTGTCGAGCGTGATCGGCAAGAAAGATTGTCTGCTCCTTCACGCCTTTTAGGAATTCTAAGCAGGGGTCGGTATACCCGGACAATCACCACGACCAGCGTTCGCGGCTACAAACAGCATGACCGCTGGAAGTGGTTCTTCTCTCCGGTAGCATTGGGCGCCGCCGCGTTGCCGGAGCCCCACATGCCGAGCAGGTGCCTGGCGCGGTTTTTGCACTTAAGTAAATTCGTTGGCCGCCAACGAATTTATGGTGTGGATGTGTTGATCGCATGCTATGCAGGCGCATGCGATGCGGTTCGAGCATCAAGTATCCAGCCGCCCCTTTGCGTCTTGGTGGTTACAATCGCTGCGCGGCCACGACAGAGCGTGGCCCTCCATTGCTCGTCGGTGTGCATCTGCGCCGTCTGATTGATTCTGTCAAGAAATATACCGCTTGGGCGGCAGTTCTGCTATAATAGGACAACATTTTATCACGACTTTGCCACTGATGACCAACGCCACACTGCTAAACCAGGATCTGAAGATCGTCAACATCGGCCTCGTGTCCTTCAAAGACACGTTTGACCAGGTCGGCGCGCCGGCCGTGCAGGTCGAGTGGAAGCCGCCTCTGGACATGACGGCGGCCGTGCGTGCGCGCTTACATGCCAACCAACAGGCCATCGCCGCGGCCAACGCCACGGCGGTCGGCATTATCCTCAACGGCACACCCGTGCTGACCGGCCTTGGGCGTGCGCTCGATGTCATTCCCGGCATGCGCAAGAATCTGATTCTGCACGCCGGCCCGCCGGTCACGTGGGCGCGCATGTGCGGGCCGATGCGCGGCGCGGTCATGGGCGCGTTGTTGTATGAAGGCCTGGCGCAGTCGCCCGAAGAGGCGAGCGCCGTGGCCGCGTCCGGCACCGTTGACTTTGCGCCGTGCCACGCCCACCAGACGGTCGGGCCGATGGCCGGCATTGTCTCGGCCTCAATGCCTGTCTTTATCCTGAAAAACGAGGCATACGGCAATCTGGCCTTTGCCACCTTGAACGAAGGACTTGGCAAAGTCTTGCGTTATGGCGCGTACGGCGCGGATGTGCTGCAACGCCTGCGCTGGATGGAAACGGGGCTGTATCCGGTGCTGCGCGATGCGCTGGCGCAACTGACGCGGATCGATATCAAGGCGATCATCGCGCAGGCATTGCACATGGGCGACGAATTGCACAATCGCAATCGGGCGGGCACGTCGCTCTTCTATCGCGCCATCGCGCCGGCCATCGTGCGCACCTGTCGCGACGCGGAAATGGCGGCCAAGGCACTCGAATTCATCAATGGCAACGATCATTTCTTTTTGAATTTGTCAATGGCGGCAAGCAAGGTGACGCTCGATGCCGCGCGCAACATTCCGGACAGCAGCATTGCCGTGGTCATGGCGCGCAACGGCACCGATTTCGGCGTGCAACTGGCGGGCACGGGCAACGCGTGGTTCACCGGGCCGGCGCCGGTGCCGGACGCGCTCTTCTTTCCAGGCTACAGCAAAGCCGATGCAAATCCGGACATTGGTGACAGCGCTATCACGGAGACCAACGGGCTGGGCGGCTTTGCCATTGCGGCCGCGCCGGCGATTGTGCAGTTTGTCGGCGGGCATGCCGGTGATGCGCTCAATTACACGCTGCAAATGTACGAAATCACCGCGGCCGAGAACAAGGGTTATCAAATTCCGGCGCTGGATTTCCGCGGCACGCCGACCGGCATTGATGCCATCAAGGTTGTTGAACAAGGCATTCTGCCGTTTATTGACACCGGCGTCGCCCACAAAGAACCGGGCATCGGGCAAGTCGGCGCGGGCGTGTTGAGCGCGCCGGCGGAACCTTTTGTCAAGGCCGTGGCCGGCCTGGCCGCGCTGCTGCCTCTTGAACGTGGGAGCCGGTTCCACCCGGCGAATGCAGTTGCAGCAGATCGCGACGCGGAGGTCGCTCCCACTTTGAAGAAAGTCCGACGTGACACCACCAAAACCACGAGGAAGGCATGAAACAAATCCGCACGCTGCGCGAGGCGGTTGCGTCCCGCCAGCGGCGGGATGCGTCAGTGGCGGCAAGGGCAAGAGAGATCTAAGATGATGAAGACCACAGCACAGAAAATTCCCCAACCCCTTTTGCCAAAGTGGGAGCGGCCTCCGTGCCGCGATGCTGCCGTTTCTTGGTTTCAGCATGTTCGGAGCATGGAAGCCCCTCCCACATTAGTCAACCAACTCATGGCATACCAACGAGGAAGGCATGAAACAAATTCGCACGGTGCGTGAGGCGGTCGCGCAGATTCCCGATGGCGCCAGCATCATGATCGGCGGCTTTGTCTGCTGCGGCATGGCGCTGCGGCTGATCGATGCGCTGCTCGAACAAGGCACCAAGGAATTAACCATTATTTCCAACGATGCCGGCTATCCGGACAAAGGGGTCGGCAAACTTGTCGGCGCCAATCGCATTCGCAAGCTGATCGCGTCCTATCTTGGGCCCAATCCCGAGGTGGGCCGGAAAATGCACAGCGGCGAATTGCTGGTCGAACTGGTCCCGCAAGGCACGCTGGCGGAGCGCATTCGCTGTGGCGGCGCGGGTTTGGGCGGGATCTTGACGCCGACCGGCATCGGCACGGAGGTCGAGCGCGGCAAGCAAATCATCACGGTGGACGGCAAACAATATCTGGTGGAAATGCCGTTGCGCGCGGATTTTAGTTTTGTCAAGGCGCATGTGTGCGACAAGATGGGCAACGCCTTCATTGCCAAGTCCTCCAAGAATTTCAATGTGGTCATGGCAATGGCGGCACACCACACGATTGTAGAAACAGACGAACTGGTGGAGCCTGGCGCGCTAGACCCCGAGCGGGTCAGCGTGCCCGGCGTGTTTGTCAAAACGATTGCGTGGAGCAACAGCCATGAGTGACGACAACAAAGATCTCAAGCGCGAGCGGATTGCAAAACGCATTGTGCGCGAACTGCCCGACAATGCGCTGGTCAATCTCGGCGTCGGCCTGCCGACTTTGGTGGCCAATTACATGCCCAAGGACAAGACCATTCTGCTGCATTCGGAAAATGGCTTCACCGGCCTGGGGCCGATGCCGGTGAAGGGCGCGGAAGACTGGGACATTGTCAACGCCGGCGGGTTTCCCGTCAGCATTCTGGCGGGCGGCTGCTTCTTCGACTCGGCCATGTCGTTCTCGATCATCCGCGGCGGTCATCTCGATGTGACCGTGCTTGGCGGGCTTGAAGTGGACGAGGCCGGGAATCTTGCCAATTACCTGATCCCCGGCAAGATGGTGGCCGGTATGGGCGGCGCGATGGATCTGGTCGTCGGCGCGCGCACGGTCATCATTGCGATGGAGCATGTCAACAAATATGGCGAGCCGAAAATCCTGAAACAATGCCGCCTGCCGCTGACGGCCCAACGCGTCGTGAATCTGATTGTGACCGACATGGCTTTCATGCGTGTCACGCCCCGCGGCCTTGTCCTTGAGGAAATCGCCGCCGACACGACCGTGGACGACGTGATCAAAAACACCGAAGCGCACCTGACCCTTGCGCCAACCATCGCCACCTTTTGATGTCACAAACGACATGGAATGTCGATTGAAACACGGTAACCCAACACAGGAGCTGCAATGAAGCCCAATGATTTTCTGAAATTGATGGACACGGTTAAAATGTATGACCTGACCCAGCCGCTCAGCATTCACACGCCGCCGTGGCCGAGTTACATGCCGCTTGGCATCCAGTATTTCAAACGCATTGCCGGCGCGCACATGGGCCAGGGCGCCAATGGCCAGATCATCACGACCAGCAACCATGTCGGCACGCACATGGACGGCGAGATTCATTTTCACGCCAGCGGCCGCTCGATCGGGCAGGTGCCCATGCGCGAATGGGTCGGGCAGGGCGTGGTCGTGGATCTCTCGAAAGAGTTGGGCGATTATGATTTATACGAGCCCGCGCTGCTGATGAAAAAAGCCGAGATCAAGAAACATGACATTTTGATCATCAACACCGGCTACCATCGCTATGCGTGGTACGAACCGGGCTCGGATGAGGTGCGCTATTTTGTGAAACATCCGGGCCCCGGCCCGAAATTCCACGAGTGGTGCCTGAAGATGCAGTTCAAATGGATCGGCGTGGATTGCGGCAGCGCCGATCATCCGATGAACACGATCATCCGCAACTGGCATCCGAAGTCGTTTGTCGAGGCGGAAGCGAAACTCAAGCGCGTCTACGGCAAGGCGTGGGACGAAATGTTCCCGCTGGACACCTACTACCAAGTCATGCACTTGAAGCTGTTCCCGAAAAAACTGGTGCATGCCGAGAACGTCGGCGGCGACATCGACCAACTGAACAACAAACGGGTGTGGATCGGGTGTTTCCCGCTGAAGGGCATGGAGCTGGAATCGGCGATGTGCCGGATTGTGGCGTGGCTGCCCTGAAATGGTGAAACCAAGCAATGAATAATGTGACGCACAGGAGAAAAATGAATGCGCCGCGCATTCATTTTGTACAAAATGGTTTGTGGCAAACCATTTTTATCCATGCAACGCGATAGGAAACGCACATGCCGATTACCCATTCATTCGAGTATTACAAGCCCGCGCGGCTCGTTGATGCGCTTGCCCTGCTGCACACGCACAAGGGCGGCGCCAGTGTCTTGGCCGGCGGCACGGATTTGATTGTCTGGCTGAAAGAGGGCGTGGCCGCGCCGCGCGCGCTGGTGGACATCAAGGGCATCAAGGAGCTGGAGGTGCTTGAACTGAAGGACGGCACGCTGCGCATCGGCGCGCGGACGACCTTCACGTCCTTGATCGAATCCAAGATTGTGCGCGGAAAATTCCCGGTGCTGTGGGAGGCGGCGCGCACGGTTGCCTCGGTCGGCGTGCGCAATCGCGCCACGCTGGCCGGCAATATCTGCTCGGCCATACCGTGCCTGGACAGTGCGCCGGCCTTGCTGGTGTACGAGGCCGTGGTCGTGCTGCAAGGCCCGGCGGGCCCGCGCCGGATTCCGATCGCGGAATGGTTTGTCGGCCTGAAGAAAACGGCGCGGCAACCGGATGAAATGGTGACCAGCATCGAACTGCCGTTGCCCAAAAAAAACGGCGGGTGCTATGTGAAGCTCGGCCGCTATGCGGGCGAGGATTTGGCGCAAGTGGGGCTGGCCATTCTGGCGTTCGCCGACAGCACGTGGCGCGTTGCGCATTGCGCGGTCGCGCCCACGCCGCAGCGGATGGCCGGCGTCGAGGCCATTCTGGCCGACAAACCCCTGGCGGCCGCACTGATCAGCAAGGCGTGTGCGCGCGCGGCCAAGGACATCAGCCCGATCGCGGACGTGCGCGCATCCAAGGAATACCGGCAGCACATGGCCGGCATCATGCTGACGCGCGGCCTGAAAGCTGCGGCGGCACGCTTGGCCGGCACGGGCCCGGCGTATGGAACATCGTTGCTTTAACGGGAGAACCGGCATGACCAAGACAACAATTACCCTAAAGATCAATGGCGCAGCACGGACAGTGGATGTCGAACCCAGTGACGTCCTGATTGAGGTGCTGCGCGACAAGCTCGGGATCAAGAGTCCGAAGATTGGCTGTGACCGCGGCGATTGCGGCACCTGCACAGTGTTGCTGAATGGCCAGACGGTGCGCAGTTGCCTGGTGCTGGCGGTCGAGGCGGACGGCGGCGAGATTGTCACGCTGGAGGGCATTGGGACGGATGGCCTGACCCCCTTACAGAAAGCATTTATCGCGCACAATTCGTTTCAATGCGGATTCTGCGCACCGGGCGTGACACTGGCGGCCACGGAATTGTTGCGCAAAAACGCGCAGCCGACGCGCGATGAAATCAAAGAGGCGATTGCTGGCAACCTCTGCCGCTGCACCGGCTACACGCCGATCATCGACGCCATCGAAGACGCGGCCAAGCCCGCGAACAAGAAAACGAAAGCAAAGAAATGATGAGGACACTACGGACAGTGCTAAAAATCCCCCAACCCCTTTTTGGAAAGGGGGACGATACGGCACGAGAAATTTAGGATAATGAAAGATGAAGAACTGCCTAAGGAGTTAGCATGAACGATCTACGCGTGGTTGGCCAATCAGTGGTGCGGATTGACGGGCTTGAAAAAGTCACTGGCGCGGCCAAGTATGTTGATGATCTGGAATTCGGGCCAGGCCTGCTCTACGCCTGCATCGTTGAGAGCCCGGTGGCGCATGCGCTGATCAAGAAGATTGACACGCGCGCCGCGGAAGCCCTGCCGGGCGTGGTCAAAGTCGTGACCGGCGCGGATTTCCCGTACAAGTTCGGCCTGTACATGAAGGACCGCTATATTTTTGCCAATGAGCGCGTGCGCTTCGTCGGCGAACAAGTGGCGGCGGTGATCGCTTGGGACGCCAAGACGGCGGCGCGCGCGGCCGCGCTGGTGAACGTCACCTATGAGGAATTGCCGGCGATTTTCAATCCGTGTGCCGCACTCGAAAAAGACGCGCCGCTGATTCACCCGGATCTGGGCAAGTATAATTATGTGCCGTGGTTCTTCCCCAAGGCCAACACCAACATTGCCCATTGGCGCAAGACCCGCAAAGGCAATCTTGAAAAAGGTTTTCGCGAGGCAGACCTGGTGCTTGAGGACACCTACACGGTTCCGCGCTACGCGCATTGCGCGATCGAGACGCACGCCATCGTCGGGCTGTACGACCTGTCCGGCCGCCTGACCTTGTGGAGCGCGTCGCAGTCGCCGTTCACGCAGCGCAACGTGATTGCCGAATCGCTGGCGCCGCTGGGCATCACGCACAAGGACGTGCGCGTCGTCACGCCGTACATCGGCGGCGGCTTTGGCGGCAAGGCCGGCGTGTCGATGGAAATCATGGGCGCAGCACTGGCCACGGTCGTGAAAGGCCATCCCGTCAAAATGATGTGGAGCCGCGCGCAGGAATTTTACAACACGTATCAACGCCAGGGCGTGGTCGCGAAGATCAAAATGGGCGTCAAGAAAAACGGCGCGATCACCGCGCTTGAACACACGCTCTACTGGGACGCGGGCGCGTATGTCGAATATGGCGCGAACGTCGTCAATGCCGCCGGCCTGTCGGCGACCAATCCGTACAAGATCGACAACATTGCGATTGACTCGGTTTGCATTTACACGAATCTGCCGCCGGGCGGGCCGTATCGCGGCTTTGGCTATTCCGAGTTCAGCTTCGGAATCGAGTCGCACATCACGCGCGCGGCCACGGCGCTCAAGATGGACCCGGTCGCGTTTCGCAAACGCAATGCGATCAAGGAAGGCGACCTCTTGCCGTATGGCGCGCCCATGAACGCCAACGGCTTGGCGGAAGCCATCGACAAGGTTGCGGCGGAAATCAAATGGGGCGTGCCAGAACCAGCGCGCGACCCGACCAAGAAGATCGGCAAGAGCCTGGTGCTGTTCTGGAAAGCGCCGGCCATGCCGCCCAATGCGGCCTCCTCGGCATTTTTGAAATTCAATGAAGATGCCAGTCTGAATATTTTGATCTCCGGCATGGAGATTGGCCAGGGCTTGCTGACCGTCATGGCCCAGATCGCGTCCGAGATCCTGACCGTGCCGGTGACCAAGATTCGGGTCGAAACGCCCGACACCGACCGCAATCCGTATGAATGGCAGACGGTCGGCTCGCATGTCACCTGGGGCTGCGGCAATGCGGTCAAGCGCGCGGCGCTGGATGCGCGCGAGCAGATCTTTGCGCTGGTGCAGCGCGTGTATTGCCTGGAAAAAGACGCGCTGTATCTTGAGGACGAGCAGGTGAAATGCCGCACCAAAGCAGATTTCGTGCTGCCGCTCCGGCAGTTTGTCATTGCCGGCATCCAAGCGGAAGACCACACCTATAAAGGCGGGCCGATCATGGGCCGCGGCGTGTTTATGCCGGAATTCGCCTCGGCGATCGGCGACCCGGAAACCGGCCAGGGCGGGCATCCCAATGTGCATTACACAACCGGTGCGGCCGGCGTCATTCTTGAAGTCGACACGCAGACCGGCAAGATGAAAATCCGCAAGGCGGTGCTGGCGGTCGACGCCGGCAAGGCGATCAACCCGGACTTGGTCCGCGGCCAGATCATTGGCGGCCTAATGCAGGGCTTCGCCACGGTGTTGTACGAGGACATGCGTTTCAGCGCCAAGGGCAAACTCTTGAATCCGAATTTCTCGGACTACAAGATACCGACGGCGCTGGACACGCCCGACGAGGTAGTGCCGATCATTGTCGAGACGCCGCAGCCGGACGGGCCGTTTGGCGCGCGCGGCATTGCGGAGCACACCATGATTCCGTGCGCCGCGCTGATTGCGAATGCGCTCGAAGACGCCTGCGGCGCGCGCATCACGGCCATGCCGGTCACCGCCGAAAAAGTCGCGCTGAAATTGAATCCAGGTAATTTATTTTGCAGCAAAATAAATTAGTGCAGATGCCGCAGATTCTGCAGATCGGCAAGGATTACCACAAACATTCACAAGAATCACAAAGCGAAACATGTACGCCACGCGCTCCGCGCGGGGCATAAAGCAGCGCGCCGTGTGAGAAGCAACATGGCTTGAAGAAGCAGTGGCATAACTAATAGCACGCGGGGAGCAAGGCATGATCTGGAATATCTGGAAGAAAAGAGAATGGCTTCAAGAAACCTTGCCGGCCATCAGCGGCGAACAAGCCGGTCTTCAAGTGACCGTCTACAATTTTCTTCGGACGTGGCCGATGCTTTGATAGATGCCTTCAACAAGAGCGGGATCAAGCCTTGAAAAAGATGGTGCGCAGGCTGTTACATTCTTGCGCGGCGCAATCGGTACAATATAAAGCGTTCATTGCATTTGGAGCTTGTCATGAAACTATCGTTCTTATCCCCGGGCAGAGGCGCGCTGCTGGCGCTGCTGTGGCCGTGCATGACGGCTGTGGCCACGACCAACTATGTGTCGCTGCTGGGCCAGCACCACGCGCCCTTCACCACTTGGTCCGATGCCGCCACGAATATCCAGGACGCGATCAATGTCGCGCGCGCCGGCGACGTGGTGCTGGTCAGCAATGGTGTGTATGCGGCGGGCGTGATGGCGGGCAGCGACGGCCCGACGCGCGTGATGATCACCAACGCCATCACGCTGATCGGGCTGGCCGGCCCGGCGGACACCGTCATTGACGGCGGGTTCCCCGCGGCATCCAACCGGTGTGTGACCGTCGGGAATGCGGGCGCGCTGGTCGCCGGCTTCACCTTGCGCAACGGCCGTGCGGACTATGGCGGCGGGATCGAGTTCGTCAGCGGCGTGGTAAGCGGCGGCACGCTGAGCAATTGCCTCGTGCATTCCTGCAGCGCCAAGTCGTCCGGTGGCGGCATCTATGCCGACGACAGTGAGATTGTTGACTGCATCATCAGCAACAACACGCTTGATGTCAGCGGTGGCGGGGCGGGCGCACTGATCAGCGGTGCGAGCGTCATGCGGCGCTGCACCGTGACGCGCAACCGCGTTGCCGGCATTTTTGCGGAGGCGGCCGGCGTCTACTGCTATCTCGGCGGCCTGGTGCTGGATTCTGTCATTATTGGCAACACGACGGGTGAAGGCGACGGTGGCGGTGTGTACTTGTGGGGTGGCACGGCCTCCAATTGCACCATCAGCGGCAACACGGCGTACAATGGCGGCGGCGTGTATCTGCGCTCCGACGGCACGGTCCACGGCTGCACTATCAGCGGCAACACGGCCAATTGGCGTGGCGGCGGCGCGGTCATGGAGGATAACGGCAGCGTGCTGCGCAACTGCCGGATTCTCACAAACAATGCCGCCAACGACCGCGGTGGCGGCGTGCATTGCGTGTTTAACGGCGTGGTGGTCAATTGCGACATTCTTGGCAATCGGGCGCTCAAGCGCGGCGGCGGCATTGACGGCGCGTGCGCGGTGCGCGACTGCACCATTGCCGCGAATTATGTGACGTACTACTTGGGCTATGGTGGCGGAATTGCCGGCGAGCCCGGCGCGGCACTCGTCAACAGCATCGTGTATTTCAACACGGCGCCCGCCGCACCAAACTATTCGAATGACGAGACCAGTGTGACGTATTCACACAGTTGCACCACGCCGGCCGTGCCCGGCCTTGGCAACACCGCCGCGGATCCGCTCTTCGTGGCACTGGCCAGCAATGACGTGCATTTGCTGGCGGGCTCGCCCTGCATCGACACGGGTACGAACGCGGCGTGGATGGTTACGGCGGTTGACGTGGAGAACATGCCGCGCATCGTCAATCGCGTCGTCGACATGGGCGCGCATGAACTCAGCAACCTGAGCTGCAACTTCACCGCGGACATCACCGTCGGCTATTGTCCGCTGCCGGTGACGTTCACCGCGGCCGTCGCCGGCGCCAACACGCAAGGTCTCCATTACGCCTGGGATTTCCAGAATGACGGCGACTGTGACACGAACGGTCCTAATCTCCAGACGGTGGCGCACACGTACGAGGCGGGCACGTACTCCGTGCGGCTGGTGGTGAGCAACCTTGCCGGCGAAATAGCGGTGCGCGTCCGGCCCAACTACATCATTGCCGCGATTGAGAAGGTCTACGTGGCGCCCAACGGCGGCAATGTGGCGCCGTATGCGGACTGGGCGACGGCGGCGCGCAGCATCGCAGACGCCGTCACCGTGGCGAACGAAGGCACCCAAGTTCTTTTATCGAATGGCGTGTACACGTTGACCAACCAGATTACGCTGGACAAAGGCGTGATCATCACCGGCGCGTTTGGCGCGACCACCGCGACGGTCGATGGCAGCAATGCAGTGCGCTGCTTCATGGTCAACAACGGCAAGGCGGTCATTGCCGCCATCACGATCGCCCACGGCCTGGGTACGGACGGCGGCGGGGTCTATCTCAATGGGGCTGGGACGGTGAGAAACTGCATCATCGTGAGCAACGGCGTCACCAGTGCCGGATTGAACGGCGGCGGCGGCGTGTTTTGCAGTCAAGGCGGGCTGGTGGAAGGCTGCGTGCTGCTGCGCAATGCGGCCGGACAGAACGGCAAAGGCGGCGGCGTGTCGTTCTTTAAGAGCGGCATGGCGCGGCAGTGTGTGATTATGGCGAACAGCAGTCCGTCCTCCGGTGGCGGCGCGTACTGCACGCTTGGCGGCACGGTGCAGAACTGTCTCGTTGTCAGCAACATCAGCGACTCTGGCGGCGGTGTTGCCACGTGGGGCGGCACCATTGAGAATTGCACCATCGCGCACAATACCGCGACGTCGCGCGCTGGCGGCCTCGAGGCGAATTCCGCGAACGATGTTGTCCGCAACACGATTGTGTATTATAATGTTGCGCCGCAATACGCGAACTACTACAACAGATCCGCGTTCCAGTGCATGTACAGTTGCCTCACGCCGGCCTATGCCGGCGCCGGCAATACCACCAACGCGCCCGGCTTTGCCGCGCTGCCTTATGACTGGCGGCTTGCCGCGGGCTCGCCCTGCTACAACACGGGTGTCAACCAGCCGTGGATGGCCGGCGCGTGCGACTTGGCCGGCAACCCGCGCGTGCTCTATGGCATCGTCGACATGGGTGCCTATGAATTCGTCGCCGGCTTGTGGTGCGATTTCACTGCCGCGCCCGTCACGGCGGTGGTTGATCAACTGGTGCAGTTTTCGGGCGTGGTGGCGGGCACCAACATGCAGAATCTTTTTTACCGCTGGGATTTCCAGCTTGACGGCACCAATGACATTCAAGGCGCCTCAAACATCGTGTACTGGGGCTATCCCGAGGCGGGCCTATATTCAGCGCGGCTGGCGGTCAGCAACGCGGTGGGCGAAGTGGCGGTCGCGACGTGCACCAACTGTGTTGTCGTTGTGCCCGAAGGCGGCCTGTTGTGGCTTGTGATGGCCTGCATCTGTGCGATAGCAGGCTGGCGCGCCGGCGTCCCGCGGCAATGCACCCGTGGCGCACTTATATGAGCGGGCATGCCGCTGCGACGCGGTGCGGTGTTGACACCCTGTCTGTTGAATGCGATAATGATCTGACTGGAGCACCACGATGATCAAACTTCACATGCGGCACCGCACCTGCACCATCATGGCATTGCTGGCGCTCTCCGCCTTGGGGCTGCTGGCCGTCAGCAATCAGCAGTTCGGGCGGCGCTGGAATGAATTGCTGACCATCCAGGTGCGCAACGATGCCGTGCGCCATGGCGTGGACATGACCCATGTCACGCTCGTGTTCGACGCGCACAATCATCGCGCCTGGATCAGTGGCAGTGTCGGCACCCCGTGGGAGCAAAAGCTGTTGCACGAGATTGTCCTGTCATCGCAACTCGCCGATCCGGACAAGATCGCCGATGAGGTTGTCGTGCAGCACTACCCCGAACAGTGGCGGCGTTTGCGCAGCCACCTCGGCGACAAAAAACTATCCCAGCAGGAACGCGCGCGCATCGAACAACTGCTGCGCCAGTATGACCAGCTCATTGCGCAGTACAACGTCATGGCACCCTCGCTGCGCAGCAGCCGCAATCAAGTGCGCCACCGGCTTGACCGCTTGGTTGACCAGATCACCGCCGTTGAAATGGAGCTTGAGGAAAGCGGCGTGTTTTGGATTGACGAAACCATCAAGCAGCTGCAGGCACTGCGTGCGCGCAAAGAGGCCCAGGCTGCAAAGAAAACGCCGCCGGCGGCGCTGCCGCCAGTTCCGGCATCCACGGCGGCGCCGCCCGTCAGCGCCGCCGCTTCCACGCAGAATGTCACCACCACGAAAACGCCATGAATACGCCATGTTTGCGGGTGCTGTTCGCATTGCTAATGTGCGCCGCCGGCGCGGCGGCAGTCTCGATGGGACAGATGCGGCACAATTGGCACGATGTATTTGAAGGACATATTCGCAGCGAAGCCGCGCATGAGAACATCACGCTGTCGAATGTGACGATTGAGGTGGATGCCACGCGCCGCAGTGTCGCGCTGGCCGGCATGGTGGCCACCCCCGCGGACGTGCGCAAGCTGCACGAGATCATCGAGTCGGCCGGCATGACAGTGAGTGACGAACGGAGCCTGACACCGGTGAGTTTTCCGACCAACTGGCCGGTGCTGGTGTGTGCGCCGGCACAATCGCTCATCGGCAAGGACGCCGTGCTGGCCGCGCGCGCAATCAGCAATTATCTGGGATTGGTGCGCAGCTATGACGCGCAGGTTCGGTCCTTGACTGCCAATGACATCACGTTCACGCGCACCTGGCGCGCGCTGTTCCATGCCGAAAGCAAGTTTTTGAACAGCGCGACCTATGTGGTCAAAAACCGGCCCGCCTCGGCTAAGACGCCGGTCGCGCAGCCGGTCAGCACCAATACGCTTTATCAGGATGCCGCGGAACTCATGCGGCAGTACAAAGTGCCGCCGCAACCGCCGCGCCGCTGAATCGTACGGCTTTTGTTACACTAGGCGGAGTAATCATCTATCTTAATGCCTCGGGAGGTTGGTATGTTTCGTGATCATTGCCTGCTGGTGCTTGTCTCATGCATGTTGTTGACGTCGTTGGTATCGGCCGACAACGAGATCGGCTTTAATGAGACCTTTGCCTTGGCCACCAATCGCGCCGCCACGCTGGAACAGCTCATTCCCGGCACCGAAGACTTTTATTATTACCAATGTCTCCTGGCTCAGCAACAGGGCAACACCGGGCTGTTCCAGACCACGCTCGACCAATGGGTGAAACGCCATGGCACGACCACCAAGGTCAAGATCATGCGCAATCGCCAGGCCCTGCTGCAGTACGGCGCCGACCCGCAGGCAACCTTAGCCTACCTGCGCAATGAGTTAAATCCGCCGCTCGGTCACGCACGCGAGGTGTTCGACGGCACCAACACGGCGCCCACTGCATTTGACCAGAAATTCATTTCATTCGAAACGCTGCGCGCGAATGCACTCACCGGCTATAACGACCTCAGCCGTGTCACGGATGCGGGATTGGACTACCTTGATGCGGCAGCATTGAACCCGGTGCAGTTGCACGATTTCCTGCGCCGGCTTGCCCAGCCGGATTATCCCGGCCTGCCGGCGCTGATCATTCAAGATCTGGCCGTGCGCGACAGCAGTCCTTTTGGTGCGCTGCCTATTCATACAAAGCTGACGCTGCAGCAGCTTGACGAATGCCTGAAGCTCAAGCCGGCCTTGCGCGAGGAACGCGCGTTCGTCAATGCCTATCTTGCCCGCCTGGCGCCCAGCGATGATATTGATCTGCGTAATGATCCGGCCGCCCAGCGCGCCTACGCCCAACGCTTGTGGGCTTTTGCCCAGACACTTTCACCGGCGTTCAATTCGCTCAAGGCCACGGTGCTGTACCAACTGCTGGATCTGGCGCGCGCGGCCGGCGAATACGATCGGCCGTTATTCATGGCGTATTTGCAATTGCCGCGCAATGGCAATTATCTCAACCGTGACAATGCCGCGTTGCAGCGCGACCGCGCCGATCTTGGCACTGACTTTCGCGCGCTCATCATGCTGCCGCCGGTCGGCAACGACGAAGCGCTTGTGCGCGACTATTTGATGGAATTCCTGCGCAATGCCGACAGTCGCAAGGATTTCGCCCCGTTTATTGATGACGACTATCTCAGGGAGTTGTTCGCCGAGACGAAAATCGTCAACGGCATTGGCGACATGGCGCAGTGGTTTGCGCTGCTGAGCCCGGCGCGCTACGAGGCGTTGAAGCAGCGTGTGGATCTGCAATTCGCGCCGCAGAACAAACGCTTTTTCGCCGCGGACGCGCCGGTGACTCTTGACTTGTTTGTCAAAAATGCCGGCACGCTGGTGGTCAAGACCTACGAAATCAACGCATTCAACTATTACAAAACCACCAGCGAGGAAATAAACGCCGGTATCGATTTGGACGGCCTCGTGGCCAGTCATGAGGAAACGCTGACCTACAGCGAGCCGTCCCTGCGGCGCGTGCGCCGCACGTTTGCCTTGCCACAACTGACCAAGCCGGGTGTGTATGTGGTCGAATTCATCGGCAACGGCAAGAGCAGTCGCGCGGTCGTGCGCAAGGGCGGCTTGCGCTGCATCCAGCGGCCCGGCCCGGCCGGCCACGCTTTTCTCATTTGGGATGACACCAACCAGCGCCGCACCAATGCCAGCATCTGGCTGGCCGGCCAGGAATATCACGCCAATGCCGACGGTGTGGTCATTGTGCCGTTCAGCACCAGCCCCGGCCGCGTTACCGCCATTTTACGCGATGGCGCGTTGTGCTCCTTGACCAGTTTCGAGCACCAAGCCGAGACGTACCAGCTCGGCGCCGGCTTTTACATTGATCGCGAAGCGTTGCTGCGCGACGCGCAGGCGGCGCTGATCGTGCGGCCTGTACTCACCGTGGCCGGCCAGCCGATCAGTGTCGGCGTGCTCGAGAATGTCCAGCTCGTGGTCGAGTCCACCGACCACGACGGCATTGTCAGCAGCAGCGCCGTCGCCGACGTTCCGCTCAGCGACACAGCCGAGGCGGTGCATCATTTCCGCGTGCCGCCGCGCCTGTCGTCCGTGCGCGTCACGCTCAAGGCCCGCGTGACCAGCCTCAGCACTGGCAAACCAGAAGACTTGGCGGCCAGCACGCAGTTCACGCTCAACACCATTGATCATGCGACCGCCACCGACCAACTCCTGCTCAGCCGCGATGCGCATGGCTATCTGCTCAGTCTGCGCGGCAAGAACGGCGAGGCCAGGCCACATCGGCCGATCTTCGTGGTACTGCGGCATCGTCTTTTCGTCGGCAAGCCGGGTGCGATGCTGCAAACCGACGAGCATGGCGATGTGCGACTTGGCGCACTGGTTGATATCACCAAGGTTGACGCCGTCAATAACAATACCGGCACGCATGCCACATGGCAACTCGACCGGCCGTGGTATCGCTATCCGGCGCTGGTGCAAGGCCGCGCGGGCGTGCCGGTGCGCATTCCATGGGGCGCCGCGCCCACCGTATCACGCCATGCTTACTGCCTGTTTTCGTTGCGCAATAGCGCGTATCTAGCCGATCTCACCGACCAGATCGTTGTGCGCGACGGCTTTCTTGTCACACCCGCACTCGCTGCGGGCGATTACGAATTGCTTGTGAAAGACCAGTCTGCGCGCGTCGGCATTCGCGTCACCGCCGGCACCGAACAAGACGGCGTGGTGCTCTCGCCCAATCGCCTGCTCGAAGCCGACAACAATCCGCCGCTGCAAATCACCGCGCTTGAACCGGGTCGCGAGACTGTGCGCATCACGCTTAGCCGCACGGATGCCTGGGTGCGTGTGCATGTTTTCGCCGCGCGCTTCGTGCCCGACATTGATCCGTTTGCACAGCTTGCCTGCCTGCAACCGCCCGCGCTGATCGGCCTGCGGCCGCTGCGGCAAGAGGCCCGCTACCTGGCCGAGCGCGCCGTCGGCGACGAGTATCAGTACATCCTCAATCGCCGCCGCACGCCGCACACACCCGGCACACTGTTGACCCGCCCCGGCCTGCTGCTCAATCCGTGGAGCATCAGCAAGACCGAGACAACCACGGAAAGCGCCGCGGCCGGCGAAGCGCTCGCACAACGCCGCGATGAGCTCGCCGCCGCGCCCGCGCCCGCCGCGGCAGGACACCGCGCCATGGTCGTACCGGGCATTTTCGATAACCTTGATTTTCTGGCGGCGCCGGCGCGCGTGTGGCTGAATCTGCGGCCGGATGCGCAGGGCGTGATCAGCCTGCCGCGCGCGCAACTGGCCGGCTATCGCCAAGTGCATGTCGTGGCCATTGACCCGCTGCACACGGTCTGCCGCCAGGTCATTCTGCCGCCCGTCACGCCGGCCACGCGCGACTTGCGCCTGGCTAATGGCCTCAACCCGACCGGCACGTTCGCGCAACAAAAACTGATTTCCGTGCTGGTCTCCGGCCAGACCGCCCGCATTCCTGACGTGGCTGGCGCCGAATATGAAATCTATGATACGATCGGCAAATCCTATCAACTTCTGGCCACGCTCAGCGGCGATGCCACGCTGCGCGAATTCAGTTTTATCACAACCTGGCCTGCGCTCAGCAATGAAGCGCAGCGCGTGTTGTATGCGAAATATGCCTGCCATGAACTGCATTTCTTTTTGTATCACAAAGACCGGGCGTTTTTTGATGCCGTGGTCAAGCCCTATTTGCGCAACAAAAAGGACAAGACGTTCATGGACCGCTGGCTGCTGGAGGAAGATCTGGCGGCGTTCTGCCAGCCATGGGCATACAGCCAGCTCAACATCGCCGAGCGCATTCTGCTGGCGCAACGCGGCGCGGACACGCCAGCCCGCATGCGCCGCGCAGTGCAAGACTTATGCGATCTGCTGCCGCCCGATCCCGACGAATTCAACCGCTTGTTCGACACCGCCCTGCGCGGCCGCGCGCTCGAGCGCAGCGCCGGCATGGCCGGCCGCGGTCAGTTGTTGTACAGCGATGAAAAACTGGGCGAAAGTTCCGACTACGAACTGTCTGCGTCAGCCGGCGCCGATTCCGCCATGGCCATGTCCGGCGCCATGCCAGTGACGGCACCGGCGTCGAGCGCCATGCCCGCGCTGCGTGCCAGAGAAGAAAGTAGAAAGTCCATCCGGCTTGACCTCGCCCGCGGCGCGCTTGCCAAGGACAGCGCCTTGGCCTATCGCCAACGCGTCCGCGCCCTCTACCGCGCGCCCGACAAGACCGAGGAATGGGCCGAGAATAATTATTACCATCGCCGCATTGAGGAGCAAAACGCCGCGCTGGTCACTGCCAATGTTTTTTGGAACGACTATGCCCAGCACGACGGCACCGCGCCGTTTCTCTCATGCAATCTGGCCTATGCTGCGCGCAACTTTTCCGAGGCGATGCTGGCGCTGGCAGTGCTTGACCTGCCGTTCAGCGCCGGCGCGCACACGTCTGTGGTGCAGAACGCCACGCTTGACCTGACCGCCGCCAGTCCGTTGATTGTGTACCACAAGGAGATTACGGCGAGTCCGGTCACCAATGCCCCACCATTGCTGCTCAGCCAGCGCTTGTTCAACCCGCTCGATCGTTTCACCTTCGAGGGCAACGAACAAATCGAGAAATTCGTCACCGATGAATTTCTGGCCTTCACGCCGTATGGCGCGAAGATCACACTGAGCAATCCCACCGGCCAACGCCGCAATCTCAACGTGCTGCTGCAACTGCCCGTCGGGGCACTGCCGCTGCAAGACGGCTTTTACACGCGTGGAATCCCGCTCCGACTCGAGCCCAATGCCACCCATGCTTTGGAATACTACTTTTATTTCCCCGCCACGGGTGTCTTCCGCCACGCGCCTGCCCAAGTGGCCGAGAACGAACACTGCATTGCCAGTGCTGCCCCGGAGACACTCACGGTGCTGTTCAAACCCAGCGCGGTTGACACGGGTTCATGGCAATTCGTGTCGCAGAACGGCAGTCTTGAAAATGTGCTGGCGTTCATGCAGACGCACAATCTGCACCGGCTTGACTTGAACAAAATCGCATTTCGCATGCATGAGCCAGCCGCGTTTGATGCCATCATCCGCCTGCTCGACGAGCGCCACATCTACAACGGCACGCTCTGGGCCTATAGTCTGTTGCACAACCGCACGGCCGCCCTGTCGCAGTATTTGCTGCACGTGCCCTTGGCTGAACAATGCGGACCGTACTTCGTCTCGCCGCTGCTCACGCTCGATCCGGTCGAGCGGCGCGCCTATGAGCATCTCGAGTACGCGCCGCTGATCAATGCCCGCGCCCGGCAGCTCGGCCCGCGCCGGCGCATTCTCAACGACCGCTTTTTCGCCCAGTACCAAAGCCTGATGGACATTTTGTGCTGTGTGCCGCAGCTTACCGGTGCGGATTGCCTGGCCGTCACCTACTATCTGCTGCTGCAAGACCGGCTTGATGAAGCGCGGGCTTTCTTCGCCACAATTGACCGGGCCACGTTGCCCGCGCAATTACAGTACGACTATATCGATTTGTACTTGGCCTTTTGTGCCGGCGATACACAAAAGGCGCACACGATCACGGCACAGTATCAGGCCTATCCGGTGCCACGCTGGCGCGCATTGTTCGCGGATGCCCGCGCCCAGCTCGCAGAGCTTGACGGCGCGGCAGCGGCGGTCAGCGACCCGCAGAATCGCGAGCAGCGCCAAACCGTGCTGGCCGCCGGCGAGCCCGCGCTTGAGGTCACGCTCGAAGGCCGCACGGTCACGCTTGACTATCGCAATCTGGACGCCTGCCAGGTGAATTATTACCCGATGGACATCGAGCTGCTGTTCTCGCGCAGCCCGTTTGTGCGCCAGCAGGGAGGGCAGTTCGCCTATGTCACGCCGCAATATTCGGTGGAGCTGCCGCTGGCCACCAATCAGCAGCGCGTCAGCTTCGACATGCCGGAACGATTCCGCACCAGCAACGTCATGCTTGAAATTGCCGCCGGGCCGCTGGCCAGAACGCAGGTGTATTACGCCAATGCCCTCGACGTGCAAATGCTTGAGAATTACGGCATGCTGCAGGTGACCCGCCGCGCCACGTATGCGCCGCTGCCCGCCGTGTACGTCAAGGTGTATGCACGCATGACGGATGGCACAATCGCATTTTACAAGGATGGCTACACGGACCTGCGCGGCAAATTTGATTACGCTTCACTCAGCACGGATGAGATCGACCGGGTCGAGCGGTTTGCGTTGCTGATCATGAGCGATGACTGTGGCGCACTGATCCGCGAGGCTGCGCCGCCGAAGCGCTGAATCGGCCCACACAGAAGTTTTCAGTTTTCGGTTTTCAGTTTTCAGTTGTTTGGAAGCCGAAAGATCGGTGCTTGCTTCTTTCTGCCCGTAGCCGCCGCACGGCGTGCGGCGTGCAGCACATCACGCGGAACGCCGTTAAATTCTCGTGCGCCACGATAATTTATGGTTGCAGATGTGCAGAGTTGCACGCCGCCATTTTCAGATTTTTCTGCTCATCCACTCCTCCATTCCTCCATTCCTCCATTCCTCCATTCCTCCATCCTTCCACCCTTCCACCCTTCCACCCTTCCACCCTTCCACCCTTCCACCCTTCCACCCTTCCACCCTTCCACCCTTCCAC
>Ga0247841_10004183_pt1 | contig 25189 bp, 19 predicted proteins | sample LaCruzMarch2015__2_FD_192410 | JGI IMG/M metagenome (GOLD analysis project Ga0247841, IMG submission 192410) | Freshwater microbial communities from meromictic Lake La Cruz, Castile-La Mancha, Spain - LaCruzMarch2015_18m | ecosystem: Environmental > Aquatic > Freshwater > Lake | place: Spain... | reverse complement strand
AGACAGAAGTCAGCTATCCGATTCCTGGAGAAATCGGGATATGTAGTGACCAAAGCTTCTGCTTAGATGGTGACTCCATTTTCGTACCACACAGAGCGCACGGAGGACTCACAGAGGACTTGATTATTCTATTACCCACGCGAAACAGCGAGGAACCAAGTTTTCTGAGTCGTCTTTCTCAGCTCGTCTTTTAATAATTGAGTGTCGATCTTCCATCCATTTAAGAGGCCGAAGAGGCTCTTTTTCTTTAGTTCAATGTCCATCACTTCCCCTTCCATCAGGTCCAGCTTATCAAGAGGCCTCAGAACATTATTTTCATATCTTGCCTTCACAATCATCCCATCACCAGTGTAGTGGCCTCTCACGTTCAAATATTTGGCCTGGAAACGCTATCAGGCAGATAGCCAGTACAGCCAGGCCTAATTAAAGCCATGATTTTGAGAGGATAATGTGCCTTGCCTTTTTGAACGATTGACCGTTCTTCGCGCCTTCGCGGCTTCGCGTGAGATTTAACCGTGTTCGGTTTCACACCGAGCCGCGAAGTAAAAACATTAGTTTTTTTTCGGCCTCGCTGTACTAGAGACAGCCCCGCCCCCCCCGCGTCCCGCGCGCGTGGGGCCGGATTCTCGATTCGCATGGATTCAAGAGAAAAAAGGCGATGGCAACCCGCTGCAATCTGCCACATTCAGGGCCACGCCGCATTTTTAGCTTTGAATTCAATTCAGTCACTAGGCCAGGCCTAATTAAAGCCATGATTTTGAGAGGATAATGTGCCTTGCCTTTTTGAACGATTGACCGTTCTTCGCGCCTTCGCGGCTTCGCGTGAGATTTAGCCGGACCATTTTTCACGCGAAGGCGCGAAGCTGCGAAGCCAAAACATTGGTTTATTTCGGCCTAGATGTACTAGCTTTTTCTACTCAGCTGTTCCCTTCATCACTCCGTACTTCTCGCCCATGAGAATGTGAACACCGGGCGTCGCCGTCATTTCAAATCCGGCCTGTTTCTGGAAAAGCATAACGAAATCGGACCCTCCGAACAGGAAATGACCGAGCATTTCACCCTTTTCATGAGCGGATCCCACAAATACGTCGTTCTCGAAGTTGACGGAAGAGACCTGGGCCATGCCCATGGGAATAAGTGCCACCAGACCGTATTCTCCCGTATCCATTATTACATAGCCGCGCGTCTGAGAGAACTGCCAGCCTGTTGAATCGATTGGGTCATACTTCTTTCCTGTAGAATTCCATGTAACCTCTAAAGCCACATTTTGCGTTATGGACCTATTGTCTACAATCTTTCCTCCAACTGCGAAATGATAGCGGTGGTAGTCATTCACATTCAGGAAGGTGTGAGTGAGCACGCCATTGGCAAAGGCATCCTTGTACTCACTGTCATTGCCAAGCAGATCCTCAACACTGAAATAGCGCACAAGCTTGACCTGCAATCCACCATCCACCTGGATGGTTGAGTTGTTATCAATTGCCCACGTTCCCTGAGGAACGGAATCAGCCGGCGAAACAATGACACTAGTGTCGTTTGACGAATTGATAGGTCGCGCATTAGGCGATTCCAAGTATCTGGAGAAGAACTGGTTAAATGTACTCCATTTAGATGAGGACTCATACCATCCCTTCTGTAAACCGTAGCGCGGGTCGTTATAAAACTGCTGATAATATTCCGGGTTCCATGACGCTTCGGTATCAAGGAACAATCCCCAGGCATCGGCAAATCTGCGTAGCCATGAGGAAAATGGTTCATAGTATTGAATTGTATTGTCGAACAAACCCTTGTTTTCTAATTCAGGCAGAGGCTGGTCGACCAGGAAATAGAAGTAACAGATACTTTGCAGTATTTGGTTGCGTGTGATATTGGCCGGATCATCAAGTACATCTTGCGGGATAAGCTCAGATGTACTGTCTATGAAATAATAATAGTCCGATAAGTTCTGGACAGGATTCGTTTTCGGATCGGGATTTATCTCTTTAGCTTTAGCGATGGATGCTTCCAGCATGTTCCCGATTTCCGGATTTTTCTCAATTAAATTTATGAGATCTTGAGTTATTGCCTTATGACTATCCTCACCCATAGCGACTGTGCTTATGGCGAGGATCGATGCTGCCAATACTACTATTGCTAAATAAAGCTTCGTCTGAGAAATCATTCCTTTCATCTGTCTCATCTCCAAAATAGGCTAACCTTCATATTTATTGGTTAGCTTTACGATCTTATTTAGTTTCCCCTGAGATGAGACGACATGCCCTTTGCTGTTTGAGCGGCATCCCAAGAGAAACGCTAAAGGCGCTGGTAATATATCCTATCTGCAATTCTCTCTAGAGTAGTGATTGCTTTGCAAATGTCCTCTTCCCTCCCTTCCCTGGTGCGTTCTTCTGCTATGCTGGCCTGTATGCTGCTGCTCTTCCTTCCCGCATACGCGACAGCCCAAGATAGTGCTGCCTACTGGCTGGAGAGTGGCCAGGCATCTCTTTCAAACGGCAGCTTTCCGCTAGCCATCGAAAGCTTTGACCGGGCCATAAAGATCGATGCAGAGAATGCATCGGCCTGGGGCGGCAAAGGCACTGCCCTCTCCCGGCTGGGCCGGTACAAGATGGCCGAGCTGTGCTTCAATTATGCCCTGGGAAAAGAGGGCAAAAATGCCCAGCTCTGGCTGGAGGACGGCCGGGCCAAAGAGCTGGACGGTAAGTGGAGCGAAGCCCGGCAGAGCTACGAGCGGGCCCTGGGCTTGCAGGCAAACCTTGTCGAGGCGTGGCTGGGCAAGGCCAATGCATCTCTTGCCCTGGAAAGCTATGATGAGGCACTGCAAAGTTACAAGAACGCCTCTCTTTACGGTAGGACAGATGCCGGCAAGGCGGGCCAGGTTAGAGTGCTGCTGGCTCACAGTTCGGCTCTTTTGAAGGAAGGCAAATTTGAGGCGGCCTATAATAGTAGCAATGCGGCTCTTGCCATTGATCCGCAAAATGTCCGGGCGCTGATGCTAAAGGGAGACGCTTTGAACAGGCTGGGTCGATTTGAGTTGGCCCTGGCCTGCTATGACGAGATCCTGGCCGGCAATTCATCCGATGAGATTGGAAGGGAGGGAAAGGAGGGAGAGGATGGCAAGGCCCTGGCTCTGGTGGGGCTGGGTGAAAAAGCATTGTCCGCTGGAAATGTCTCCCAGGCACTTGAAAATTTCAGGGAAGCCTCCCGCCTTGCACCGCAAAGTGAAGTGACAGTGTCCGGTTTGGTCAGGGCTCTGACCGTCAAAGGCGACCTGGCTTTACGTGATGGTCTCTTCAGAGAGGCCATCGAGAGTTACGAAACAGCGCTTGTCCTTTTGCCTTTGGACCCGGGGGCACTGGCCGGAAAAGAGAGGGCATCGGCAGAACGTACCGTCCGGATGAAGCAGGCCGAATCTGGGAACGCTTCCCGGCAAAAAGGTAGGGAGATCTCAGAATTCTACCATTATTTTGAGCTGGCGAAAAACCTGAACAGGAACGGCTCGTATTCTCTGGCTTTGGAGAGCCTCAACAGATGCCTTGAGATTGATGCCAGCCAGTTTGAAGCCTGGCTGCTCAAAGGACAGATGCTCTCCCACCTGGGCAGGCAGTCCGAGGCCCTCGATTCACTGGATCGGGCAATAGAAATCAATCAGTCCAGCCTCCCCGCCCTGGCATTAAAAGGACAGATCCTGGCCATGACTGGGAAATATAGAATGGCCGGGCTATTTTTCGACTCTGCCCTGCGTCTGGACCCGGAGAATATCGCCCTGTGGAATGATAAGGCACGGGTTTTGGAGAAGCTGCAAAACTATAACGGCGCCCTGCAAAGCTACAACAAGGCATTAAAGCTGGATGATAATAATACAGAGACTCTGCTTGGCAAAGGCAGTCTCTTGCTGGAAAACGCCAAGTACCAGGAGGCAGTGCAATGTTTTTCCCTGGTATTAGAAAAGGATAAAGGAAATGTAACAGCCTTGCGGGGCATGGGCGATGCAAAGCTTGCTCTCCTGGAATACAATCTTGCGTTAGAGTCCTACGAGGCGGCACTTGTGCATAACTCCAGCGATCTGGCATCAATGCTGGGAAAGGCTGAGGCCCTTTATGCCCGGCAGGACTACAACTCCTCTCGCCTGGCATTTTCTCAGGCTCTGAAAATTGATCCCCATGATCTTGGGGCATTGCTGGGCAATGGGCACTGCCTTCTGGCGCTGCATGATTATGATGCCGCTCTGGAAAGCTTTGTCAGTGCTCTGGCCCAGGATTCGAAAAGCGTCCCTGCCCTACTGGGAAAAGGAGAGGCCCACTACTTGCAAGGAGAAAAAGAGCACGCACTGCAATGCTATGATCAGGTTCTTTTCCGAGAGCCGGATAATACTGTAGCACTACTGGGTAAGGGAGAAGTGCTCCTCGAGCAAAACGATCTGACCGGTGCCTTGTTTGCCTACGGTAGTGTTCTCACTCTTCAGCCAGGCAACGTGCAGGCAATGCTGGGCAGGGGAGATGCTTTCCAGCAAAATGGCCTCCCAGATAAGGCATTGCCAATGTATGAGAAAGTTCTGCAAATCGACCGGCAAAATATTCGGGCATTATTGGGAGAAGCCGGGATTCAATATTCAATGGCGGACTGCAAATCAGCTCTGCATTCGTATGACCAGATCCTCTCACTGGATGAAAATAACGCCGCCGCCTGGGCAGGCCGCGGCAATGCACAGCTCTGTGGCAAGGATGTTGATCTCGCCCGGCAAAGCTACCAGCGGGCTCTTGCCATCCAGCCGAAAAGCGTGGCTGCTCTCCTGGGCATGGGTGACGTGCTTTACGAAAGGGGCAACTACAGTGGTGCCCTTCACTATTACGAGCAGGCTACCGCATTTGATCCCAGCGCCCGCAGCTACCGGGGAGAGGGCAATGCACTCGCAGCCAATGCAGAGTACAGCAGATCTCTTACTCTCTTTGATAGATCCCTGATCCTGGACCCATCTGATGTCGATGCATGGCTAGGCAAGGGCCTGGCGCTGGCAGCTCTGGGCAACAGCTCTTCTGCCCTAAAATGCTTCCAAGAGATCGTATCCGTAAATCCGGGAAACTATGCCGCCTGGTCCAATCTGGGAAGCATGCAGGCCTCTATTGGCCGGTACGATGAGGCTGCCATGAGCCTGGAAAAGGCATGCCGGGCAGATTCATCTCATGAGGACGTCTGGTATAATCTGGGCCAGGTGTACTACTCTTTGGGCCGCATCAGCCAATCGGCAGATGCTTTTTGGAATGCGACCCGGTTAAATTCGCAGGATGCTGCCGCCTGGATGGAACTGGGACTGGCGCAAAATCAGAGTGGAAAGCTTGATCTGGCTTTGCAGAGTTTTGAGAACGCAGCCTTGTTGCAGCCGCAAAATATTGATGCCCAATATTACAAGGGCCTGACATTGGCGGCCCAAAACAGATACCAAGAAGCTCTTCGTGCCTTTGAAAGCGTTTTAGTGATGGATGCAAAAAATTCAAATGCCTGGTATGCCATCAATCTAACAAAGGCACGTCTCAACGAAACCAGCCTAAATAGGGGTGTATAAAAAAACCTACATAAAATGCTGCAAAAGACTGCTGCTCTGGAGCAGAGGAAGCCGGACCGGAAATCTATGGCAAAGAATGTATAAATGGTGGTGGGAAAGATCCATTAGATATTTTCCGATCGGGCTATTTTTTCATCTGCTTTCTACTCTCTTTTTCTCATAGCTTTGATAATTATGCTGCGATACCGTCTCCTGCTCGATGATCTCCATCAATCTGTACTGCCGGTTATTTCTATTCCCTCTCTTATCCAGCAGACCGTCGTGATTCATGCGGGATAGATAGGTGGAGACTGTGGAGAGCTTTATATCATCGGCTACGGTCTCATATTTCTCTCTTAATTCCTGGGTTGTGAACCAGGCATTGGTAAACTCATGTCGGATGAAGCTTTCCAGTCGGTCCATGAGCGTTCCACTGCTATAATCACGAGCGGTTGTGGCTGATGCAATGCTCTCCCCTCTGCCCTCAAAGACACCGGAAGCTGACAGAAAGCCAATGATCCTGTCTCTTAAAGCCTCTCCATCCATGTTTTGCGACTCAAACTCATGAGAGGATTTAAGGTTCTTGTCTTCTATCTCTATCCGGATCCTCATTTTAAATCCCCTTCAATCATCTTATCTTTAAAGAAGGAAGGAATATGCGTTGCATAGAGGAAGCTGCATCCCGACAGGAGACAAAGCCGACATTTTCTGTCATTACAGCATTTTTAGGCAGCCTGGACCTCTCTAGGTTCATCTGCAACATAAATAATTTGATGTGCCCTCTCATAATTTCCCCCTCTTCCTAGCCAACTACTTTTATTCTCGTGCCATCCCCAATTTTCGATAGGACTGTGAAAGACATTGCTTTCACAGCCTATTCAACAATTCATATCAGATCCAGTCTCAGCCGTTCCCTTTTCATCCTCATGGTCGTCCCTTTCCGACAACGAGGATTTCACCGGCTAAGCAATTCATCGTCTGCATCAGGCCTGAGCTATTTTGTCGTCCCTTTCCGACAGTGAACAGTCTGTAGACAGATGCATTGTATCCAGATCTGATATTATCCTCCCTTTCGCTATCCCTTGTGCCATCTATGCGAGAAAGTGTATTGCTGTGAAGCATTTCGCTGGACATCGAAAATGCCTTTTAAGGCTTCGATTTCCCCCTTCATTGCTACCCCTCGTGCCATCCCTTATAGTGACGTTATGCTTTCACAAAGGCGAACATCTTCCAGACGATGCCGCTCTTCCACAATTGTGTGGAATATATAGAGCCGATACGTCAGATTTATCCACCCGATACGCTCCCCTTACTGCGCTGATATATTGCCAAGGTCCATCCATCCCCTCAGACGAATAAGCCCTCTTTAGCCATCCTATCTCGATGTATTCAGACAGGTTGTCTGGCCATTCTGGCACACTATTAACCTGTGTTTTGAGATATATAAACCTTTCCAATAGTTGGTAGTTGTGGTTGATAGCTTAAAACTATGATTTAAGGTTATTTTTTGAAATAAATCCCTAATAGTAGTCAGAATAGTATTTCACAAGGTATGCTTAAGACTGGTAAAATGCATTATAATGTGTTGTGAAAAGAATTTTCGGGCGAATACTATCATGATAATAGCTATCAGTAGGCCATGTGCTCATGCGCGGAGGACCTAATACCCTTGTGAAACCATTTCACAACGACCAACCGATACGGAAATTATGGGAAAATTACCCGGAAATCTGCCCTATTCTTAAAAAACATTGTGAATTAATGCGCGCGAAGTTGCCGCACCACATGCCCAGAAATTTAAATAAAGGAAAACCAAGAAATTAGAAAATGGTTCAAGAAGCCTGACGAAGTTCGAAATATTCTTCTACAAGCCAGTCGCCGACCTCCTTAAGATACCTGCGCTTGCGTTCATCTTCGGCAATCAATTGAAAAACCTCAGAAAGATCTTCATCCATTGAACACGTGTTATCCACTTACGGCATTTAAACTTATCGAAAGGCCGTTAGAACCTCATTTTTGCGCTTTTCCTCTTGCCAGGATCATGGCCACGTTGTAAGGCTCTCTGGTTCTTTTTAGAGGCCCGGCGTGTATAGGATGGTCTCCGCAGATGATGAATAATGTCTCGTCATTTGCCGTTCCTACAGTCTCACCTATGCAGCGATCAATAAGCAAAGCCGCCTCTCTTATACCTTCCTGACCCCGTCCCAGATGAATGCTCTTATCAATTCCTATGAAGTAGGAGACAAGAAGCCTGGGCCTCTCTAAAAGAGCCTGGCAGGTCATGCGGCAAGCCTCCCTGTCGAAGTCCTGCGGCGGGATGCTGTCCGGTATGCCGTGCACATTCTCAATGAGCCCCTGGTAAACGTCGGCTCCATTTTGCTCCATTATCACCGCGCACTTTTGGCCTGACGCGGCTGCTATCTCCGGCAAGCTCTTAATACGGGACTCTTTAGCGCCGGCCTTATCGAAAATTCCGTGGTGCTCCGGCAACAGTCCGCATAGGATGCTGGCGAATGCCGGAGTGGTGTGATTGGAGACGGCGGTTATGGGCAAGAGCTGCCCCGCAATACTCAGAGATCGCATGTTCTGCAGAGTTGGCAAGAGCCACATCAATAGATCATAGCCCAGGCTGTCGATAATGATGAGCGCGACATTTTTGCAGCCCCAGGCCACGGCAAAATCAATTGGACGGCCGTCTTGTTTAGGAAGCTGCAGCCCCAGGATAAGAGCTGCCGTGGGTGCGATGTCGAGCTGGCTGAATAGCGGCATGGTCTCTTGAGCAGTCATTAGGATCCCTGTTATCATTCCCTACCATATAATAATGCGCTTTGTTTTGGCCGCAATATCAGAAATGAAACCAAAGATGGAGGGCAACAGCATTGCGCAGACTTAAATAAGGGCCAAGCAAAAGAACGGTCAGGCAATGAAAACATGAAAAAACGAAATGCTCTTTCTCTAGAGCTTAACTGTGCCCCGCTCCCTCTAGCCCTGCTGATTTTGGCTCTGACGATGGTGATGGCCGGGGCATATGCCGCCTCAACAAATATGGATATTGATTACAGCCATAACGTTGTAGGTACTGGGACGGTAATGACCGATTTTAAGATGGGTTCCGAGGAGAGCACGCTGGCCACCGGAAGGGTGCGGGGAAGCGGCGAGGTTATGAACAAATATGTCTTTGTCAGCAACAACTCTGAGAACGTCTCCATCCTAGATCAGTTCCTTTTTACAAAGGTACCGACCACCCACGATATTACTATTCGCGACTATCCTCAGATGACCAAAAGAAAAGGAAGCTTCCGTCTGCTGGGGACGACCTGGGCCGGCAAAATAAACATCACCCCGAAGAATGATTAGTTTCGCTGTGCACGCCAAAGACCTATTAGACACTCCATAAAAGATACCATAGATATGCAAGACACCCCAGAGATCGCCGGGAAGTTTCGCGAGCTATGCGAGCTATGCAAGAGCCCTGCTGATGTGATCAAGACGAAAAAGAATCTTCTCGTCGTCTCTCACGTGGATGCCGATGGGCTCACGGCAGCGGCAATTGTCTGCACCGCCCTGGAGAGGCGCGGCCTGGACTTCCAGCCCAAATTTTTCCGCCAGCTTGATGAGGCTGCTTTAGACGAGGTTGCAGATCATGGCGCCGATCTAGTCATTTTTACGGATCTTGGCAGCGCCATGATTCAGCAGATATGCGACCATCGCCTTCTGGCCGTTGTTGCCGATCATCACAGGCCCGTTGCCTGCGAGGCCCGCCCCATAGCCCACATCAATCCCCATCTGGTAGGCGCGGATGGGGCAACACAGCTCTCCGGCAGCGGAACCGCTTTCCTATTGGCAAGGGCGCTGGCGTCCACCCCGGGAGGCAATGATGATCTGGCAGCTCTGGCGGTGGTGGGGGCAGTGGGGGATTTGCAGGACATGGCACAGGGCCAGATGGTAGGCATCAACCGTCACCTCCTGGAGATCGGATCCAATGCAGGGGCCATATCCTTCTCTCGCGACATCAAATTCTTCGGCAGACAGACCCGTCCCGTCTACAAGATGCTGGAGTACTCCCAGGACCCCTACCTGCCCGGCCTTTCTGGCAATGAGGATGCTTGCATCGCCTTTCTTAAGGAGATCGGCATACGCCTGAGCGGAGAGAAGTGGCGGCGCTGGATCGATTTATCTCAAGAGGAGAAGGCCGGCTTTGTCACCGCGGTTCTTAAGAAGGGTCTAAGAAGCGGCATCTCCAATGTCAAGCTGGAGCGCTTGATTGGCGAGGTCTACATCCTTTTAGGCGAGCAGGAGGGCACGGAGCTTCGGGACGCCAGCGAGTATTCGACTCTTCTCAATGCCACCGCCCGTTACGGTCATGCCGGCGTGGGCCTCTCGGTCTGCATGGGTGACAGGGACAAAGCCTTTAGCGAGGCGCAGAGGTTGCTGGGCCAACACCGCCAGAACCTGGTAAACGGCCTGAAGCTGGTACGCAAGAGCGGCATCACTACCCTGAAAAGCATCCAGTACTTTGATGCCGGAGATGCCATTTTGGACACCATCGTAGGCATCGTGGCCGGCATGAGCTTTCAGATGGCAGATCGCTCTAGGCCCATCCTGGCCTTTGCCCGGACGGCGGAAGGGGGGCTCAAAGTCTCGGCGCGAGGCACACAGGACCTGGTCCGCTCAGGCCTGGATCTGGCCGATGCCCTGTCGCGCTCTGCCCATGCCGTTGGAGGCGTGGGCGGGGGGCACAACGTGGCTGCCGGGGCGACTATTCCGCCCCAGGCTAAAGAGGAATTTCTGGCGCTCATGGATGCAACGGTAGGCCAGCAGCTTATCAGAGAAAAATGACGAATGCCAGGAGCCCTTTTTCGGTTCCTCGCTATTTCGAGTGGGTAATAGAATAATCGAGTCCTCTGTGAGTCCTCCCTCGCGCTCTGTGTCTGCGGTGGTGGTAGTACAGCGGGGCCGAAATAAACCAATGTTTTGACTTCGCGGCTTCGCGCCTTCGCGTGAAACCGGACCCTGTTGAATCTCACGCGAAGCCTTGACGGGCGCGAAGAACGATCAGCCGTTCACAAAGGCACGTTATCTTCTCACAATCATGGCTTTAATTAGGCCCGGCTGTAGTAGTCCGTAGCCACTTGGTTATAACCAGCGGCTAACGACGTTTCCACCACAGAGACACAGAGCTCACAGAGAACGCACAGAGCGACTAACTAACAACTGGAAAAACATAGTAACTGGAAATAGCGAAGAGCCCCTTTTTCTCAGTCACCCTCCAGCGGACAGCCTCCCGTATCGCAGCTCGCCCCCTCCCCTGCGATTCCCTCGTCGCATATCATCTCCGATCTGTCCAGCCCCCACTCCGGAGGTCTCCAGCCATCCTCGGCGTAGGATGTCTCTTCGCCCACCGTCACCGTTGCACTGGCCGCTGCCGTTGCCCCGCCCGAGCCGTCCATGGCATGAGCTTCTACTCTGGCCGTGTTTACGAACTTGCCATTACTCGTGGCCTGGGCCAGATATTCGATGAACCGGCTTTCACCAGCCGGGATGGCCGTCGTCACCCAGGCCAGATTCTGCCCCTCCACCTGAGGCTCTGCCGAGGCATTCAAGATCTTCATGCCAGCGGGCAGGCGGTCTTTGACCTGAGCTACCAGGCTCACGTTGGCCTGGTTTTTGAGAAGGATGCGATACCAGATCAGACTGTTATCTGCCGCATCGATGCGCGCCTGCTTTTCCACGAGCATCTCTGGCTGGCAACAGGAGAGCCAGCCAAACTGCATGACGCTCATGTTGCCGGCAGTGACCCACTCGCCGTTATGCCCGCCCGAGGCGTAGACCACATTGACTAATTCTTCTTGCGGGTCGGTTACATTGAGCCGCAGGTTGATGTTAACGGACTGGCCGATGCGGAGATAGAGCAGCGACCAGTTAGCGTAGCCCGGCTGCAGCCGGTCGGGCTTCTGCGAGGTGCTCAGGTAATCGGTTCCCGCCGGGAAGATGTCCCAGACGTAAACCGGGCCGAGAGCAGCGTTGCCGTCGTTGAGCACGGTGATCTGATAATCGACCATCGTTGTCCTGTCAATTAGGCGGCCGGTCTTGTTCAATGTGAGATGAGGCCGGTCGAAGCGGGAGATTCCGCCCAGGTGAACCGTGCGCGTGATGGCATAGCGCCCCACATACTCCTCATCCAGTTCCACCTGACTTCTGTTGCCCTGCTGTGAGATAGCCCTCAACCTGGCCTTTCCCTGGAAACTGAGGTTGGTGGACATGTCATTCAACCCTGCGGCCTTCGTCTCTTCACGAATGTAATCGGCCCCGCTGATCTCCTGGCCAAGGTAGCTCTGGCCGGGGCTCTTTGACCAGATGCCAGACTTCCATTTACCGTAGCCATACTGGGGATCGTAACTGACAAACAGGTCTTTGGCCATGTAGCTTTCCGCAGAGCTGGCCAGCTCCTCCTGCTGGTAGGAGCCGCTGCCGTGCTCGAAGCTTCGCTGGCTCTTTTTCAGGCGCTGGTCGCTGGCCGCCTGGCCGAGACCAGTGGCATTGCGAGCCAGGCGCAGGTTGCTGCCATAGTCCTGCAGGCTCTGGTTGAATCGGAAAGTCCCGGCATAGTCCTGGGAAGACTCGAAGATGGGCGAGGGCTTGACTGCCCCCCCGTCCTTCTTCAAGACGCCCAGATGGGCCTGGCCCTCTACTGCCGCCTCCATCGACAGGCTGGTCTCGTTCTTGTCCAGCAGAAGCTTGCGCTCCAGCTCCAGGCTTTTCGCACGGCGAAACTCCTGGCTGGTGGAAGCATCTGTGGCCCTGTTGCGAGTGTAAGTCAGGGAGGAGATCTGGGAATCATAATCTATCGACTTCTCGCCGGGCAGAGCAAAGCTGGTAGGCCGGTAGACGGCCTGGAGGGAGCCCTCCGTGCGGATGGAGCGGTTCTTCGTCTCCATGATGGCCCGCTCCTCGCTACGGTACTCACCGCTGCCGTGCTCCTTCTGGAGGAGGCTGGTTCCCTCGCTATCCCGCAGCTTGACCGAGTAGGTGGTGGAGACGGGCGTGAATTCCCGGCAGCTCAGAGTGACCGTGTTTTGCAGTCCGGCGGTCGGCGTCTCAGTGGAGAGCCTGCGATAGTTGTTCACATAGCCGCTGCCTGATGCGGACGACTGGCTCTCGAAGCTCAGATTGGCTTTATCCCTGACCCGGAAGAGCACATTGATTTCGCCAAAGGTGTGGGCTGGCAGGCTGCCGATCGTCCAGACGTTATCCGTACCCGCATCCGGTGAGGGCGTGGCCGATATGAACTCCAGCTCCGGCGAGGCCTGCTCAGTAATCACCACGCCGGTTAGATCGATATCCACCAGACTGGTGTAGGTGATGGTGTAGGTGATGTAGCCGCCCTCCCAGATCTCTTTCAGGTCCGAGGTCTTGTTGAGATAGACGGGCAGGTTCTGTGTCAGGACCTGCAAAGAGGCCTCGGCCTGAGCTGAGACGATGGCTGCCTGGCTGCTGCTGCCCGTGACCAGCACGCTGCTGGTGAGCTTGCCGCTGGCATTCGGCTGGACTATGGCCTGCACCGCCAGCTCGGCCAACGGCCCGCTGCCTGCGGCAAGGCCCGTCCAACTGAGAGTTGTGGTGCCGTCCTGATTCTCGCTGCTCTGCGGGGGCGGTGTGGCCGAGACGAACTTCAGTCCCCAGGGGAGCGTCTGCACAGCATCCAAGGATTCGGGTAGGATATCGCCCTGGCCGTTTACGGTCGTGGTCAGGGTGACGAGATTGCCCTGCAAGACCGCGGTCGGATCGGCGGTCATGGTGACGTTCATGGCCGTCAAATTCTTGCGGTTGGCGAAGTCCAGGGCCGAAGCACCGGCTTCCTGCAAATCTATTGAGTAGCTCCCGCTCGCCGGAGCCGTCTGCAGCCAGCCGTCTTGCAGCACTTCCGATAATACGTAGCTGCCCTCGGGCAGGTCCGGGAAGGAGTAGTTGCCGTCGGCGTCGGTAGTAGTAGTAATAACCGATCCGTCCGGCTTTTGCAGCTTTATGATCCAGCCCTGCAGGCCGCCTTCACCCACATCCAGCAGGCCGTTGCCGTCTTTGTCCTCGAACTTGAGGCCGGATAGCAGGGCGGCCAGACGGTTGATGAAGTTCACTTCTGAACGTGAGGCGAAGAGGTCGAAAGTCTGGCTGGCTGCACCTACAGGCTCCCAGCCAGGCTTGGATTCCTCGCTAACCGTGTAGCTGCCCGGCAGGAGATCGGTAAAATTGTAGCCGCCGTCGCTTCCGGTAGTAGTATTATTTAAAACTGCACTGCCTCCGGTGGTAGTTCCCGTCAGGTTGATCTTCCAGCCCGAAACGGCCGCACCCTTGTCTGTGGTCTTATTGCCGGAGATGGAAAGATGGGGTTGGAATCCGAAGCTGTTTTCTTTGCTCCCTGTGCAGTCGATGTTGGCCGTGAAGCTGACCGGGGTGGTGGCGAAAAATCCTGCAGGCACAGTCATGCTCACTGTGTAAGATCCGGGAGCCAGGTTTTGGAAGGAGTAACCGCCCACCGTGCCCGCAGCCGAGCTGGTGGCGTTTGTCTGGCCATTGCTCAAGGCGACAGTCATGCCGCCCAAGCCCGGCTCGCCCGAGTCTCTGATCCCATCTCCATTCAGGTCCTGGAAGGCCCAGCCCACAAAGGTGTGCATGATGGGAGCAGGATCGGATTCACTGCCCAGGGAATACGAAGAATCGCCTATGCCGTCCATATCCGCATCTACGCCCTGGTAGACGCTCCAGTAGTTGCCCTTGGGGCGAGACGCAAAATGCCTGCCGTTATAATCGTACTCCCCGGATGAGGATGCAAAGACGTCTCCTGAAACAAGTGACAATCCCAGACCGTTGATGCAATTCGAATAGATATTGTTGGCACTGCTGCCTGTGTAGATGTAAATTCCCTGAGTGATGCCGTTGATAGTGTTGCCTGTGATTTGATTGTTCTTGCCGAAGATGAAAAGGCCGCACCCACCGCTGGTGATGGTGTTTCCGGTGATAGTGTTGCCTGGATTAGCGGTGCCTGCGTAGATGTAAAGGCCGCTGTCACTGCCACTGATTATGTTATTGGTGATTCTGTGGTCGCCGCTTCCGTAGACGAAAATTCCGTTGGTGCCGCCTGAGATTGTGTTTCCGGCTATGGTGTTGGAGTTCTTGCCAAGATCAAAGTAAACGCCATAAGTGCTGCCGGTAAATGTGAATCCTTCAATTCTGCAATTAGATGACCTCAGGATTATCGCGTAAGCGGATCTGACCTCCGGTTTTCCCTCTCCAATAATATTCAAGCTGTTTTTCCTTATTATTACTCCTTCATTGTAGGTGCCGCTGTGTACTCGGATGGTATCGGAATCGATGGCATCATTTGCCGCCGCCTGAATAGCGGTGTAGTCGCCAACACCCGGAACCTTGTCCACCACAATTGTAGTTTTATGGAAGCCGAAGTTCTTGCCCGTGACAGCAGTGCTGATGGCGGGCACAGAGTACGACCCGCCCGAGGCTGGCAGGGTCTGCACCCAGCCGCCCTGCAGGTCTGCCTTTATGGTGTAGCTCTGGCCTGGAACCAGAGCCGGGAAGGAATAGCTGCCGTCAGAAGCCGTGCTGTTAAAAGCGACCTCAGTTACGCCCTGCAGCAGCCGGACCGTTCGGCCGGAGAGGCCCGCGTCCGCAGCATCCTTGACGCGGTTGCCGTTTCTATCCCAGAAGACCGTGCCTGAGATGGAGGGCTGGAACAGACCTGCGTCCCAGTGCAGAGAGTTTTGCCCGGCCGCCACAGTGATGACATTGGTCCGCCCAGTGGTCAGGTCGGCATCGCTATCCTTTGTGTCGTCGCCGCCCTGGTCCTTGGGGCTGAAGACCTTTCCTGAGGGCAGGGTGAATTTAACACTGAAGCTGCCGGGCAGAGTGCTGAAGCTGTAGTTGCCGTTGCCATCGGTCGAGGCTGTCGCAGGTGGGGTGAGGCTGCTTCCGCTTGCGTCCTGCAGCTCTACCGGTATGCCGGGCAGAACAGGCTCGCCGGCATCCGGCAGACCATCCCCGTTCTGATCATCCCAGACCCGGCCGGAGATGGTGCAGAGCTGGGCATTGCTGAAGGTGATCCAACTGTACTGGCTTTCGCCCAGGGTCACCTGAACTCCGGTGTCGCCGGCCTCGAAGGCGTCATGGACAAAGGAGCTGCCTGATCCGAACCTCCAGGAGGCATTTCCGGCCGCGGAAATATTGGTCAGATCCCAGTCGTTCAGGCTGTCCTCGATGATGATGTAGGTGCCGGGAGAAGCGTCCAATGCAATGAACTCGCCATCTGCCAGAGAGAAGCTGCCTGTGGCAGTTGCATTATCGCTGAAAGTGAAGCGGCTCGATGATGTGGGATTGGTTGTCTTGGATACCACCAGGCTGGAGGTGAATACGAGCCGGATTAAATGAAGGGTCGATTCCTTTTGAATGTTATAGTCCGCGAGTGTTCGGCCATCTTCAAGTATTTTGCCTGAGAAGAATAGCTTCTGTTGGTCTGGAGGTATCCCCTCTTTATCCTGAATTTTCTGCTTGACATTTTCGATACTGTCGCTGGGTTCCACCTCCAATGTGATTGTCTTGCCCATCAGCGTCTTTACGAATATTTGCATCGCCAGCGAATTTGTTATTCCTGAAAATATAAGAACACTAATCAGCAGCAGACATACTAGCTTTCTGTTCACTACCAATCCCTCTTGCAGTTATTAGATACGCATTTGTATCGATCAACGCTTAACCGATCCATTAAGCCGCCTACCTTATCCCTCAATAAATCATCATGCAGGGCGAGAATATGATGCATCCTCCCTCTTTGAGCCGATTTTTTCCGTAGAAAGGAAATCCCCCTATAAATCTCAATAGAAGACCTATTTTTGGATTTTTTGAAAAATCTATTGGAAAAAAAAAGCAAATCATTCATTTTCGGTTATCAAGCACAGGGCAGATACCCGTCCTCACACATATGATCCTTGGCCACAATGATCTTCTCATCAATGGTAAAGTTGCCCACGAACATGTGATTGATGCGCGAGACCTCGTCCTTTATGTCACCGGTCTCCGGGTCCAGCACCAGGTAGCCGATGCGGCCAATGCCGATGAAGTCCGCATCTATGGTCATCTCTGTGAGATTGGGCAGCGCCTTCAATTCCATCTTAGTAGAGAGACGGGTGGCATCGGTAAACTCCTTGGATGCGCTCATCTTCATGGGATAGTTATGCAGATTGGTGCTCTCCCGAAACTTCTGGTCGTAAGAGAAAAGATGGGCATTGGGATTGCTCTTGCTGCCTATCTCCATCACATAATGCTCGGCCATCACCGGGCTCATAGCAATGCTGAGAACAAAAATGAGCGAAATGATGAGTTTTATCAGTCCCGAGAACGCTGCTTTTGTCTTCATTTTTGCCTCAACAATTCTCTCACGGCTGCATGGAGAGATTCCACAGGTATTCTTCGGAAAGCTCGCCCGAGCAGACCGTTACTGCCGGCCCTTCCATGAAGGCTTTGCCCTCTTCGAAGGTTATCAGCAAAGGTCCGCCTCTGGTCTGCACCTGGACTTCATCATCCACCAGTCCCAGGCGGCGGGCCACGCTGGCGGCAGCCACCGATCCCGTACCGCAGGAGAGGGTCTCCCCTTCCACGCCCCGCTCGAAGGTCCGAATCTCCAATGACGGGCCGATCTTGACAAAATTCACATTTGCTCCTTCCGGAAAGAGATTATTGTGTCTTATGAGCAATGCTGCTTCGCGGATGTCAAAATCCATGTCCTCGACGAAAACAACGGCATGGGGTACACCAGTGTTGACCGCCGATACCTTGCAGCCTTCCATCTCTTCCGAGATAAGCTCGCCCTGGCCATAGGCCGGTATGGAAGGCCGGTCGAACCTGGGCACCCCCATATCCACCTTGGCCCAAAAAGCGTCATCCATCTCTCGAACCTGCACGGGTATTATGCCGGCCAGGGTTTCCACATCGAAGAACTCGCCCACATATCCCGTGTCCCAGGCATATTTGGCCAGGCAGCGTATGCCGTTGCCGCACATCTCTGCCTCTGAGCCGTCCGGCTGAATGAGCCTCATGCTCGTGGCCGCTCGCGAGCTGTTGGTCAGGAACAAAACCCCATCCGCTCCTATGCCATAGTGGCGATGGCAGAGGGCAATGGCAAACCTTCTCTTCTCGCTCTCGGCTACCTGGCTTTGCCCCATCTCATCTACCAGGATGAAGTCGTTGCCGTTTCCGTGCAGCTTGGTGAAGGTCAGGCTGTGAGGCCGAAAAGGATCGTCATCAAGCTCTATCTCAGAAATATCTGCCAGCTTCATTTTATATACCATGCACCTTTTTACTTAGATTGTGCTGATGTATACTAATGTGTGCTGATGTGTGGTGATGTCATATTAAACCCATTCTACAGGTGGCACTGGATCTTCTGGAGCTGGACCGATCAATTCAGATAGCCAAAGAGGCAGTATCGGGCGGCGCAGACTGGATTGAGGCAGGAACACCTCTCATCAAGAGCGAGGGCATGGACGCTGTGCGCGAGATGAAGAAGGCCCTGCCCGGCACCAAAATCGTTGCCGATATGAAGACCGTGGACACCGGGGCCATGGAGGTGGAGATGGCAGCTAAAGCCGGAGCCGATATAGTGGCATTGCTTGCCGCCTCCGACAACTCCACCATCGAGGATGCCCTGCGGGCAGCACGAAAATATGGCGTGCAGATCATGATGGATCTTCTCACCGTTCCTGATCCGGTAAAGCGCTCCCGCGAGCTGGAAGCTCTTGGTGTTGACTACATCTGCGTTCATGTTGGGATCGACCAGCAGATGACCGGTCGCGACACAGTCGATTTCCTGAAAGAGATCGTAAGAGAGGTCAAGACTCCCGTGGCGGCAGCGGGCGGCATAGATGCCCTCACAGGTGCCGAGGCTATCGCCAGCGGTGCTGCTATCGTCATTGTGGGGGGAAGCATTGTGAGAAGCGCCGATGTGACCGCATCCGCCCGCAAGATTCGCGAAGCAATAGACCATGCCAAGATCAGCGCCGCTCCAAAAATGAGCCTGGAGGAGGAGATGGTGGCCATTTTGCGAAAGGTATCGGCACCCAACATCTCCGATGCCATGCACCGCAAAGGAGCCATGCGCGGCATCCTTCCCATTAATCAAGGCAGCAAGATCGTAGGTAGAGCAATAACCGTGCAGACCTTTGCCGGGGACTGGGCCAAGCCCGTGGAGGCCATCGACCTTTGCGGTCCGGGGGATGTGCTGGTGATCTACAACGGCAGCAACTTTATCGCGCCCTGGGGCGGTCTCGCCACTTTGAGCAGCAAGAATAAGGGAATTGAAGGCGTGGTAATAGATGGAGCCGTGCGGGATGTGGATGAGATCAGAGCTCTTAACTACCCCATATTCTCCTCGGGGATCACGCCCAATGCCGGTGATCCCAAGGGCATGGGTGAGATCAACTCCGAGATCACCTGTGGCGGTCAGACGGTGCGCCCCGGAGACTATATTGTGGGAGACGATAGCGGAGTCGTGGTAATACCCAAAGAGAGGGCCTACGAGATCGCCCGGAGAGCCAACGAAGTGGAGAAGATGGAAAGCAGGCTCTATGAGGAGATCCGGCGCGGCAAGACCCTTTCCCAGGTGGCGAACCTTAAGAAATGGGAGAAGGTTTGATTGATCGTCAGGCTTGGACGGAAAGCTTCGAAAGGCAACTTTGACGACAAGCCGTAAATAGATTGAAATATTCATATTCGCAAAGCAATATTATGTGGTGGGTTTAAATATAGAGGAAGTTCGAGGAGAATAACATGGAATTGGAGGACATAGTTTCTAAGTACCCACCCAAGCAGATAATGCTGGTTCCTATCGCCATCATAATATTAGCACTTATCAGCTTGGGCGCGACCTATCTTGCCACAGGCTCACCTGTGAAGCTGGGGATAGAGTTTACAGGAGGCACTCTTGTCACAGTGCCTTCGATGGATTCAGAAGAAAAAGTGGCGGCAGAGTTTGCTTCTTATCCTCTGGTGGATATAAGAAACATCGGCAGCAGATATATGCTCCAGTTCGGCCCCATGAGCGAATCGCAGTATGCCGATCTGGTCAAGCTGGCCAATAAAAATTTCGATAGTCCGGAGATCAGGCATATAGGACCGATCTATAGCAAGGAGCTTCAGGCGCAGGTCATCAGGTACCTTCCTCTTTCGTTCCTATTGATGGCCATAGTGGTCTTCCTGGTGTTCAGGGAACCTATCGTTTCTCTGTTGATAGTGATCAGTGCGCTGGCCGACATTTTGACGGCAGCAGCTTCCATGAACTTGACGGGCGTACAGCTCTCATTGGGAACGGTAGCTGCACTTCTTATGCTCATCGGTTATTCTGTTGATACCGATATCCTGCTATCCATGAGGGTGTTGAAGCGTAAGGGCAGCGTGGAAGAGAAGATATTGGGAGCAATGGGAACGGGCCTGACTATGGCCGGGACCACCATTGCAGCAGTAATATCCCTGATAATAGTCTCAAACTTCCTGTATCTCATAGTACCGTCATTCACCAGAATGGACATCATTGCAGATATGAGCACGGTCCTCATATTCGGCCTGGCTGCGGATATCCTAAACACCTGGATCACCAATGCCCAGGGGCTGAGATGGTACTTGAATAGACCGAAGAAGACGGCAAGGGGGCAGAGAAGATGAGCCTGTTCGAGGAATTATCCAAGGATCGAAGGGTCGTATTGTATGCTGTGTTCGTGGCTTTGGCCATCATCTCCATCGGCTTTTTCGGTTTGAAGTTCGGGCTGGATCTGGAAGGCGGCTCATATTTGCAACTGCAATTGCAGGGAGCTGAGGCGCAAATCGATGTCTCGCCGGAAAAGATTCTGGAAATGCAATTTAATAGCTCCTCCGTAGAGAAGCACGGACAGAGCTATGTGGTGACTGTGCCGGGAATCGTCGATTCAACCTTTACTGATGATCTCGGCTACATAGGTTCGAAAATTGCAAAAGGAGATAACAGCACCAAGATCACAATAATGGCTGCTCCTGAGACGATTGTTATCAATTACCTCAAGAAAAATCTGGATGCAGATGTCCAGCTCAATGTTGCAGTCGCACCCATCCGCTATGAGATCCGGACTAATGTTACCAGGGAATCGCTCGATGCTCTCTTAGCTCCGGTGGGCGGACGAGTGCCCGCAGGCGAAGACGCATTTGTAATGGGCGTGTCCAAGGAGACTGTGGACGAGACCAAGAAGGTTTTAGACTCCAAGCTCAACCGCCTGGGACTGCAGGACATAAAGGTAAGAGTAGTAGACAATAAGTACATCCTCATCGATCTGGCAGGAATGGATGTAGCCGCTGCCCAGGAGGTAGTGGGCAAGCCCGGCAAGTTCGAGATAAGAATCCAGACCGAGAACAACCAGAGCATGCATGTGCTCTACGGAGATGCCGTGGAGTCGGTGGAGATTCCCGACCCAAGAGATGGTGGATGGGGAGTTCCCTTTGTTCTCTCGGAAGAGGGAGCGATGGTCTTCCAGAAGGCAGCGATCGATTCGGGTGCTACCAAGAGACCCGAGGACCATTACATATCCATGTACCTGGATAAGGATGAGATCTTTTCCGCTCCTCTCGCCCCCGAGCTGGCAAGCAGTCTGCAGAAGGCTCCCTCCCGAAGCATGCAGGCTACGGTAGGTGGAGGCGATGAAGGCTCAGTTAAGGCTAAAGAGCTTTACATCCACCTGCGAGAAGGCGCCCTGCCGGTAAATGTCGAGGTTGTCGGCTCCGGTCAGGTATCGGCAGCTTTGGGCAGGCAGTTTAAGATTCAAATGGTCATAGCCGGGCTGATTGCTCTCATGGCCGTAGCCGGCATGATTTACTACCGCTACCGGGAGAGAAGGATTGTCCTGCCTATGGTGACAACCTCCTTTTTCGAGGTCGTAATGATGCTGGGTGTCTGGGCAGTAGCCGGCTGGCAGCTGGATCTGGCCAGCCTGGCCGGCATCATCATGGTGATAGGCACAGGTGTGGATCAGCTGGTCATCATCACCGATGAGCTGATGAAAGGCGGCGAGGCGGCGGTATCAACTGTCGGGCGCAGCATCAAGGAGAGGGCAGATGACGCGGCTTTGAAAGCTGGGGTAGGCAATGTTGTCGCCACAACCAACAAGGTCTATTTGGCCCGGCTCTCCAAGGCTTTCATGATCATAATGGGAGCTGCTGCTACAACGGTTGTAGCTATGCTGCCGTTGCTTGTCATGGGCTTTGGCTCGCTCACCGGATTCGCACTCATCATCATCCTGGGTGTGATTATGGGCACATTCATAGCGAGACCAGCTTATGGCAGGATCATCGGGCACATACTGGCCACAGATTAGGAGAAATAAGGGAGACTGCCAGGTCCATAGCCCGGCCTGGCGGTGCATTCTTTTTTTGCGTTTTAAGTATCAAAATCAAATTGCTTTGCACAACTTGACCAGAACAATCGTTATCTATTGATTCAATTAAATAGTAGCGAAAAGTACTTAGGGTTACCTTGTATTTGTACATCACATAAATCAGAACAAAGGGGCTATATTTCGTGAGCGCGATAGATATAATTATGATCAAAGCTGATATTAAGCCAATGGACCCCAAAGAGAGCTCCGAGCCGCGTGAATTGCTGAATACAGCGGCTAGAAGGGCTATAGCTAGGTCTATACATGAGCTGGATACTGGGCAGTGTAAGACGTTTTCTAATATAGATGAGCTCTTCGATGACTTAGAAAGCGATTAAGATGGGTTTATGACATTCAAAGCCCGTCGGTCTGATATATTCAAAAAAATGTATAAAGATCTGACCAAAAAAGACAATCCCTTAAAAATGAGATTAAGGAAAAAGATGGAGCAAATATTAGAATGCCCCGAAAACCATGATATGAAAACTGGTGATTTGAAGGGCTTCTACGGCGTCCACGTGAACCCATATGTAATCCTTTACAGAATTGTTGGAGACACTGTGGAATTTATGTACGTAGATCATCATGATAATATATATTAATAAAATTTAAAATCCGATTTTTCATGGGTCTTGAAAAGACCTATTATGCAGTCCTTTTCTTTCGTTCGCAAAGCTATTGTTTCGAGAAGGCATAATCCTTCCGAAACATTTTTTGCCCCTGCGCCCTCAAGGCAGGAATGAGGGAGACCCGAACCGAAATGACCAGCGCCCATAAGCCGGACAAAAAGCCCATCGAGACCTACGAGCACAAAGATAAGCAGCGGCTCAACAACCCGCCCGTGGGCCTGGTCACGCCCGAGACCGACCGGGAGGAGGGCAACCGCAGCTACGCTCACGATCCGCATCTCGATCCCCAGCTCGTCTGGGCAGGAAAGGCGGAGCACACCTCCTTTTTAGTTCCCACCGTCTCCCTGCACGTGCATGAAAGGATCGATCCGCGCACCATCATCGCCGCAGTGCGACGGAGGAGTGGTCTCGCCGCCAAGCAGGCTTCGCTCTTCGAGTTTTCCGGCGAGAACCTGCCGGTGAGAGAGGCGATCGAGTTTTACAAGCACCGGCACGGCTGGTCCAACCGGCTGGTGGCCGGCGACTCTCTGCTGGTCATGAACTCGCTCCTGGAGAAGGAGGGCCTGGCGGGCCAGGTGCAGATGATCTACATCGATCCGCCCTACGGCATACGCTACGGCAGCAACTTCCAGCCCTTTGTCAACAAAGATCATCGACGACCGGGGCATCGAGAGCCTGAGAATTATGGAGGTAAAGTGAGATGATCGTCTCCCGCCTGATTTTGAAGAACTGGAAGAACTTCATCTCGGTGGACGTCACCCTGGGGTCGCGCGTCTTTCTGGTGGGCGCCAACGCCTCGGGAAAGTCCAACTTAATGGATGCTCTTCTCTTCTTGCAGGGCATCGCCGGGATGCGGGGCGGGCTGCAAGAGGCGATTCAAGACAGGGGCGGCCTTTCCCAGATTAGGAGCCTCTTTGCCAAGAAAAATGCCCCCGTCGAGATCCAGATATTCCTATCTGATGAGCAAGGTCAAAGACCGAGATGGATCTACTCCCTGGGAATTGAGGAAAATGAAAACTCCCGTCCGCCCCGTCTGATTTATGAGAGGGTCTGGGAGGGAGAAAAGCAGATATTAAGCAGACCGGACGAAGAAGATGCCAAATACCCGGAACGCCTGGAGCAGACCTATCTGGAAAGCAAGACCTCTCATCAGCAGTTCAGAGAGGTCGCCGCATTTGTGCAATCCCTGCAGTATCATAGCTTCGTACCCCAGCTCCTGCAAAAGCCGACTACTTTCAGAGGACCCGAAACTCAAGACGATCCATTCGGCAGAAGGTTCCTGGAGAGAATAGAAAATACCACCCCGAGGGTTCGTGCCGTGCGCTTGAATAAGATACAGGCTGCACTTCAGGCAGCAGTTCCTCAACTGGAAGATCTTTCCCTGATCTGGGATGAAGCCTCAAGAACCCCTCACCTGGAAACGCGCTTTCGCCACTGGCTTTCCGGCTCAAAAAAGCAAAGGGAGGATCAGTTTTCTGTAGGTACACTGCGCCTGATAGCCCTCTTCTGGTCTCTGCTCGATGACGCCACCACTCTTTTGCTTCTGGAAGAGCCGGAGATCTCCCTGCCGGGATCTGTGGTGCGCCGGCTGGCCGCTGAGATTCACAGCGTGCAAAGCCGCAGAAAACAGATGCGACAGGTGATCATCAGCACGCATAGCTTTGATCTGCTGAGTGATTTGGGAATAGGTGGCGAAGAAGTTCTGGTCCTTGAGCCGGGCCCAGAAGGAACAACGGTTCGTACCGCCTCATCTATCCCGGAGACAAGAGACCTCCTCGAAGCGGGATTTAGCGCAGGGGAAGCGGTTCTTCCCAGAGTGGAGAGAACGCTTGCCCAATGGAAGCTTTGAGATGAGGCAAGTCATCCCCATTAACCTGGCCTTCGAAGATGAGCTTAGCGAGGCCGTTCTCGGAAAGATTCTGCAGTGCTCAGGCCGCAATTATCAAATCGGCGATCGGTTTCACGGTCATGGCGCAGGCTTTCTCAAAAAGCGAATCAAGGGTTTCAATCAAGCAGCTAGAGGCATGCCTTACCTCATTCTCACTGACCTGGACACTGACGAGTGCGCACCCCTGAAGTTCAGAGACTGGCTACCGGTCCCTGCCAGTCCCAATCTCATCTTTCGAATCGCTGTCTGTGAAGTTGAATCATGGATACTGGCTGATCAAGAGAATATGGCAGATTTTTTGGGCGTGGAGCGAGAGAGTTTTCCTGCGCAGCCGGACGCAATCCCCGATCCCAAACAGCTTTTGGTTAATCTGGCCAGAGTCTCTCGAAAAAGGGCTATTCGACAAAACCTTGTGCCAAAGCCGGGAAGCACGGCGAAGGTCGGACCTGCTTACAACAAGCATCTTTGTGAGTTCGTCCAGAATCAATGGGATCCTTTGCTGGCCAGAAGCAGTTCCCCGAGCCTCGAAAGGACGGTAAAGGCTATTGAAACCTAACCTCCCGGATCAAGTAGACGCATTAACCGATCGATCTCAATTTTAAAGCCCTTATTTTGAAAAATAATCCCAGTTCGTCCTTCTAGCCGAAAGGTTTTTATACTTTATGCGCCTACTATT
>Ga0247841_10004182_pt1 | contig 25194 bp, 23 predicted proteins | sample LaCruzMarch2015__2_FD_192410 | JGI IMG/M metagenome (GOLD analysis project Ga0247841, IMG submission 192410) | Freshwater microbial communities from meromictic Lake La Cruz, Castile-La Mancha, Spain - LaCruzMarch2015_18m | ecosystem: Environmental > Aquatic > Freshwater > Lake | place: Spain... | reverse complement strand
ATAATGACCGTGTTCGTAAGGCCGGTGAGATATACTTACGAGCTGATAGAGAGGGCAAAGACTTTCTCGGTGTGCGTTCCTTCGGCAGGCAAACTCAAGGACGAGCTTATATTCTGTGGTAGTAGTTCAGGCAGGACGGTTGACAAGATAAAGCAGAGCAAGCTCACAGCGATAAAGGGCCAGCTTAAAAATACGGTCATCATAGAGGAGTGCAAGTACTTCTTTGAATGCCACATAGTGCAAAAAAACAAACTTGATCCGCAGGTCTTAGACGCTGGAATAATAAAGGACTTTTATCCCAACAGAGATTTTCATACTGTTTATTACGGCGAAATAAAGCACAGCTACGCCCGAGACTAGGATACAGTATAAACTTAAACCAGATATTTAAGGACCTTACGGAGCGAAGCAAATCCGACCAAGCAGGAGGATTTGCAAGTGAGTCAGAGCGGCTCGGGAACGCATGAGGAATGCGTTAACGAGAACGCGTGTCCTGAAATATCTGGTTTAAGTTTATACTATATTAAGGCTTGACTGTGGCTGTATTTTGCTGGTAAATAAGCCCGAAAAAATCTTTTAGGAGTGGTGATAAATGGCAACACATAAATCTGCTGAGAAAAGGAACAGACAGAACATTAAAGCTAACGCAAGGAACAGCTCTGTGAAGTCAACCGTAAAGACAGCTATAAAGAACGTCAGGGATGCTGTGGCTTCAGGCTCTAAGAAAGAGGAGTTGTTAAAGGCATTCAAGGCTGCTCAGAAGGCAATAGCAACGTCCGCAAGAAAGGGCGCGCTGTCAGCAAAGACTGGATCAAGATACACATCAAGGCTTGCAAACCTTGTGAACAAGGGCGCTGGAAAGTAATTACAGTAGCTCGTCCTACATCTTGGCCTCAAATTAGTATGATCAGACTAGCAAAATATGCCGGTTTCTGCATGGGTGTGAGAAGGGCTCTCAGCCTGTGTATGGGGCTGATACGGGATAAAAAAACACCACTGTGCACTCTAGGTCCGATAATCCATAACAGTACAGTCATAAACGAACTCGAACCACTGGGCGTTAAGAGCGTGAGTAGCGTCAGCGACTTAAAAGAGGGTGGCTGTGTACTTATACGTTCGCACGGGATAACACCAAAACTCAGGGAAGAGCTTGGCAATAAGAACATGAAAATATGCGACGCAACGTGTCCCAAGGTCGCGAAAGTTCAGGGCATAATAAGAAATTCCGTTGCTCAAGGGTACCTCGCTGTGATAATCGGCGACCATGGCCATGCGGAAACCCAAGGATTGCTTGGCTACTCGGACGGCAAGGGTGTTATTCTCGCTACAAAGCGGGAGGTCACTGATTTTATAAGTAGGACAGCACCTGAAACACGTATCTGTGTTGTTGCACAGACCACTCAGGAACTTGAGGTGTTTGACTCCGTTTGTGTTGAGCTTCAAAAACATTTTAAGGACCTCAAGATATTGAATACGATTTGCGACGCGACAAGAATGCGCCAGGAGGAGATACGCGCCGAGGCTCAAAAAAATGACTGTATAATCGTCGCTGGAGGAAAAGATAGTGCGAATACCAAGCGCCTCTATGAAATAGCGGGAAAAACATGCAAAGAGGTTTTTCATATAGAACGTGCATCCGAGTTGCCGGACGAATTTGTGTCCGCTGGTAAAAAGATATTAATAACTGCCGGTGCATCTACGCCGCTGTGGATAATCCATGAGATAAAGGAACGGTTGGAGAAAAATACCATCAAGGGAAAGATATTGAAGAATATGTCGTCGTCCACCGCATATTGGACAGTGTTCATATTGTGTTCTGCTATGGTGATGTCATACAGGGGGGTTCTACCAAGCCTTGGTGCATTGCTGTTGAGCGGGGGCTTTATTAATTACTACCGGGAAAAGCTGGATCTTTTCAGGCCCAACAGTCTTGACTGGCGGTTGTTGTCCGTAGCCGGCCTGTTGATAATGATGGTGTCAATATTCTATGAAAGGGGCGCCATTTTAATGCTATTCTATTACGGTATACTATTTTATATGGTATATAAAAATGTGTCCGTAGGAAGAAGAACGATGATCAGCCTCTGTAATATCTCTTTTCTTTTGCTTCCTCTTACGGTTTCTTAATACATAAGGGGGTTTGCATGCAAACTAACAACATGCCTGATAAAAAATGGGAGAGCATAAAAAAACTCTGCCACGTAAAACGCATAGAGATGATAGACCTTAAGACGCAGGATATACACGGGCGTCTTCATCACATCACGATCCCCGTCGAGGATTTTACGGAAGAAGTGATGGTAGAGGGAATACCATTCAATGCATCGAGCTTTGGTTTTAACACTCCGGGCGATTATGATCTTGTCCAGGTCCCTGATCTTGATACAGTGTTCTTTGATACGTTCAGACAGAAACCGACACTAAGCTTTTTTGTCGACCTTTACACCGTCGGTAAACCAAGAAAACGCGCTGCACAGGATTCTCGTTTTATTGCGCAAAAAGCTGCCGAATATTTAAAGAACTCTGGCTTAGCGGACAAGGCGATGTTCGCATCAGAAGTTGAGTTCTATATTTTTAAGGACGTAAAATATGATTCAAGAAGAAGTTCTTCCTATTATTATTTGGAATCAGGCGAGAAACTTCACTCCGGTGCTTACCACGCCGTAAATCCTATGGACCTTTACGATGATTTCAGGGATAAGGCGACGTGCATGATGAAGGACTTTGGGATCCGCTCACGCTATCATCATCACGAAATAGGAAAGAAAGGACAGCAGGAGATAGAATTCCAGTTTGAGCCGTTGCTTGTTACAGCGGACCACATTGTTACTGTAAAATATTTGTTATTTAACATGGCCGACGTAGATAATCTAAAACTTACGTTCATGCCAAAGCCTATGTTCAACTCGCCGGGCAGCGGATGGCATGTACATTCATACCTCACCAATAAAAATAATCAGAATATGTTCTACGACCAGAAGAACACCGATAAGCTGAGCCAGGAAGCTCAGTGGTACATGGGCGGCATACTGAAGCACATGAGAAGTCTTTGCGCGTTGACTAATCCGTCGACCAACTCTTATAAGAGGCTGGTCCCTGGTTATGAGGCACCTGTTTCCATTTCTTACGGCAAGAACAGTATGCTCAACGCTATAAGGGTGCAGAGCGCGATAGAGAACAAGGAACTTACGAGGATAGAATTGAGAACGCCTGATATGACGTCCAATCCGTATCTTGCATTGAGCGCGATAACTCTCGCTGGAATAGACGGCATAAAGAAAAAAATAAATCCTAAGGACGTGTGCGGAGAAGAATTGAACGATATTCAGGCGCTGTCCAAGCTTGATAGAAAAGTAGACCTTCTGCCAAGATATCTCGACGACGCACTTGATTCACTTGAAGCGGATAATGAATATCTGTTACAGGGTGATATATTCACAAAGAGCCTGCTCGATTATTGGATACGGATAAAGAGGGAAGAGATACAATCCATAGCGACTAGGCCGCATCCGTTCGAATTTAAACTTTACTTCTCTTTCTGAAAATATGTCGTGGGTGCTGGAAATAAGAAAAGAAGACATGTCGGTTGCCGAACGTATCAACGTCAACGACGGTGTACTTACGTTGGGCAGAAGTGATTGTGACATCAACCTCAGCGATATAAAAGTATCCAAACATCACTGTTCGTTCTATCTGCACGGCGGACAATTCTCCATCGTCGATAATTCGTCCAGCAACGGTACCTATGTTAACGGGCGCCGTATAGACAAGAGGGACCTTCGTTCCGGCGACATAATCATAGTGGGTTCGACCAGTATAAAAGCCATAGATGAATAGTATCAATTTGCTATGTATGGTATAATCTGTGGCTAAAGAGGTATGTTAACATGAGAGTATGGACACTTTTTGCAACTATGATTATTTCTATCTCCCTGTCAGCACAAAACACTAAGGTCGACTTGGGCGAGCAATGCAACCTTAATAACAGCGGGATCGTTTGTAATACAGGCTTGAAGTGTGTGTATAAACCCTATCCCGATTGTTATGGTAAGAGCGACGCTGTAAAGGGTGTTTGCGCAAAGCTAGTAAAAACAGAGGGTGAAGAATGCTGCAACCTTCGGTATGGCGAAATGATGTCTCAATATGGTAATCCTTGTCTGGCGGTTTGTGACGATAATTCAGACTTATTTTGTAAAAGGACTGGGATCGTTGTTGCTCCTGGAGCTATACAAGTTAAATACATATGTTCTAAGAAACTCAAATGGAAGGCGGAATGTCCTTATTGGGAGTTCCATAATAAAAATCTGAAATATCCTGAAAGGTGTTCTATTATTGCCCCCGATGTTTGTGAATCGGGACTGAAATGTATACCGAATCCGTATCCTAACAATAATTTATCTGTGATAAACAATCCTTCTTATTCGCTCTTACGTTCCGATTCAGGCGTGTGCGCTAAGGTCGAGGAAGAAGACGGCCCATGCTGCGATATGAGTGTCTCCACTTATTGTTTACACATATGCGATAGTGGTTTGAACTGTAACCTCGACAGAGCACGTAACGATAATTACGTGATACAATCAACATGGTCATGTTCTAACCGCGTATCAGAAAAAACGCCTGGTATTATTTATCCGAACCCGTTCCATGATCACGATCAGAGTATTTGTTTAAAAGACAATAACGTAGTCAGGAACAAGACAAAAATAGTTATTGCAGATACTTTGGGCAAAATTGTTCAGGTAGTATCGTCTCCAGAGTTTGGCGGCTGCGGCTGTGATGCGAACGAGGCCTGCATAAGAATAAATAGTATGGCGCCGGGAGCATATTTCTTTACCGTAACAAGCGGTAACTACAAACATACATACAAAGTGATGAAAGCTGCGATCTGATCTATGTACAAAGACGTATTAGTTGAATTAAAGATCGCTTTGAGGTTCCTGTTCATAGAACCGAAAGGTTTTTACAAGGCCGCAAGATTTTTTACCATTGCCACCATCGCTGTCAGCGTCGCTGCACTTTTGGTGTCGTTGTCCGCGTTCAACGGTTACCTTAAAATGATATCCGAAAGATATATTGATTCCACCGCCCATATAATGGTCTCGGATAATTATTCCTATGGTGGCAAGAGTATCAGAAAACAGGTCCACGATGTGTTGAAAGACAGGGTCGAGGACTCAAAATATTTTGGCTATCTTGAACTGCTCGTGTCGTCGGACAAGGGGATACGCGGACTTGCGTTCGAGGTCGTAGAACCCGGTTCCTTTGATAAGGTATTGAGGGTGCAAAAGTATATTAAGGAAGGTGACGCTAATTGTATATTCACACAGAAGAACAGCGTCTTAATTGGATCTTCCGCCGCCGAGATATTGGGATTAAAAATAGGTTCGCCTGTAAAGATGCTTTACTCAGGTAAGGAGCTGAACAAGGGCGCGAGGGAACTCAAAGTTTGCGGGATAATTGAGTACGGACTATATGACCTTGATTCAAGATATGCTTACACATCAATGGAGACGGGAAGGGCGCTTTTTCCTGATGCTGCGTTTGAGTCGTCGCTGAGGGTTAGACTGAACGATGGTATTAACCTTGAAAAAGCGGTCAATGATCTTGAAGAAGCACTTACTCCGCCGCTGAGGATAAGGTCGTGGAAGGACATAAATTATGGCATGCTTGAATCCGTAAAATTTGACCGGCTCGTTATAACCTTTATCCTGTCAATGTTGATAGCGGTCGCTGTGTTCAACGTCGTGGCGACACTGTTCCTTCTCATAAGGGAGTTGCGTCCGGAGATATCCGTTCTGCAGGTCATGGGAATGAACATGAGGAGAATTACGAGGGTGTTCTTTATCAAAGCGCTTATACTCGGTGTCTCAGGATATCTCACAGGGTTGTTGTTGTGGTTGCTATCTATATTCAGTATAAAAAAATGGGGTATAGTGATGCTTCCGCAGGACGTCTATATGGTCTCAAAGATACCTGTTGATATACGGACCGTGGACGTACTGTTGGTCTTTGTTATAGTGTTGTTCTTTGTTTGTTTAGGCGCTATAGTCCCGTTGTGGCATTTGTTCAGAAAGTTTAAAACGGAGGGGGTCAGCTATGGTATTAAGGGTGAAAGGGCTCAGTAAGTCGTACCCGCAGGGGGACGGCACCTGCCTTCATGTCCTTAAGGGATTGAACATCGACGTAGCTCCAAAACAGACGATCGCTGTGATGGGCGAGTCTGGTTCCGGTAAGACAACTTTTTTGAATTGCATTACGGGGCTGGATAAATATAACAGCGGCAGCGTATTGGTCTGCGACAAAGAAATAAATAAGCTGGGCGATAAAAAACTCTCAGAGTTAAGGAACAGGAACATCGGTTTTGTTTTTCAGTTCCATTACCTGCTGAAGGACTTCAGCGTCAAGGAAAATGTTATGATGCCATGCCTGATAGCAGGTATATCGGCCGGTAGCGCAGAAAAAAAGACGCTGGACATACTCAAAAAAATAAAACTTTTGGACAAGGCGAATAATTTCCCAAGGCAGCTCTCCGGCGGTGAACAGCAGCGTGTGGCCATAGCGAGGGCGCTCGTTATGAAACCGGACATGCTCGTTATGGACGAGCCCACAGGGAATCTGGACGAGAAATTAACGGAAGAGGTCATATCATACGTGGTCTCGCTGTGCAGGGAGAACGGGATAAGCATAATCGTAGCAACTCATAACAGGAACGTCGCAAAACAGATGGACAAGACATATCTACTCAGCGACGGCTTTTTGAAGGAGGCACAAAATGGGTGATAACAGGGTCTTAAAGATAGTGGATAAGCTTTGCAGTGAAGGATCTCTTTCCGAGATATCTTTTGGCAGGCATTTTGAAAAACATTTTAACAGGCCTATGCCGTCCATAGATGAACTTAAGGAGATAATGCATCTCTTGAGGTCTGTGATATTTCCCGGATATTTTGGCAGTCCTGATCTTACAGCGTCGAGCCAGACTTTTTATGTGGGGGCAACGCTGGATACGGTCGAAAAGAAATTGAACGAACAGATACTGCGTGGATTTTGTTTTTTCTGCGAGGATGAGGAATGCAAGGAATGTTCGCACAAAAGCGACGGGCTTGCCGGAAAATTCATTGAGCAGCTCCCAAGGATACGACATTTGTTATCCACCGACGCTGTTGCGGCATATCAGGGCGACCCGGCGGCAAAAGGCGAAAGCGAAACGGTTTTTTGTTATCCGAGTATCAGGGCCCTTGTTAATCATAGGACCGCCCATGAGCTCTATAAACTTGGCGTGCCACTTATTCCCAGGATAATAAGCGAGATGGCTCATTCAGAGACGGGGATAGATATACATCCGGGTGCACAGATAGGTGAGAGGTTCTTTATGGACCACGGCACGGGGATCGTCGTCGGTGAGACGACCATAATTGGCAGGAACGTACGTCTGTATCAGGGCGTTACGCTCGGGGCAAAAAGTTTTCCCCTCGATAAGGACGGCCACCCTGTGAAAGGTGTTCCCCGTCATCCGATAGTGGAGGATGACGTTATAATCTACGCCGGTGCAACTATACTTGGAAGGATCACGATAGGAAAAGGTTCAACTATCGGTGGTAATGTTTGGCTTACAGAATCCGTCCCTGCAGGTAGCAAGATCACTCAGCATCAGTGAGAGATGTTCAATGAGGTGTGTTATGGATAGGCATATAGTCATTCTTGTCACAACGTCGTCAAAGAAAGAGGCTGAAAAAATAGCCAAAGCTTTGTTGAAGGAAAAACTTGCGGCATGCGTTAACATAATTTCCGGGATCAAGTCCTTTTTCCACTGGGAAGGAAAAATAGACAACGCCGACGAACTCTTGCTATTGATAAAGACAAGAAAAAAACTATTCAAAAAAGTAGAGAGAACAGTGAAACAATGTCACAGTTATACTGCTCCAGAGGTAATAGCTCTCCCGATAGTTGAAGGCTCCAAAAAATATTTGGACTGGATAGACAATGTAACTGTGTCTAAATAGTGGACAGTCCTTTTGGTTATTTTCACCAGACTCTTTATAAAAATAATGCAGTAATTCAAAGTGGTTAACTCGAAAGCCCTGTTTAGGCATGGTAGTTGCATATATGTAAGGTGTAGACTTTTTAAATAGGGGGAGAGAAAATGAAGAACATGAGAAAAAAAATAACGGTCACAGCGGTACTTGCGGTTCTTGTAACTGCAATATCTGCATGTGGAAGTACCCAGTACCCACAGCAACCGTCCATGTTGCCCAGCGCTCCAACGGACACAACAGAGCTGACTGGCATAGATGCGTTCAATACTAAGTGGACCTCAGAGAGTACAAATATACCTCTTACGGACCTAGAAAAAAGAACGATGGCGTATTTTTTACGTTATGACACAACACATGTTGCGGATAACAGGGTTGTATGTCCAGTTGTGTCCGAAGATGGAACATTTGCGGGACAACCTAGACTAGCTACAGGTGGATGGGGAGATAAGGCCTGCGCTCTTCTAGGAATTTTGAATGGTCCCTGGAGTACGAAACCTACAGGCGATTGCAGATATGGATATAAAGCAGAGAATTTTCTTGATATTAATGGCGCGTGCTTTGAAATAGACAATTATTTGAGGGCTTATTTCAGGAACGATTCTGGCTCCGCTATACCTAAGGTTTATCCTGGACCTAAGGATGTTGGTAACATGGTCAGTGATATAAAGATGAGATTTGGAGCAAACATAGACGAGGCTACAAGAGAACTTGTTACTGGTGATGGAGCATACCTCGAGATAAAGGTAGCTACTTCTCATGTTAGTACTACTTTTAAATTCGATACAGTTACAAGTTTTTCCGCAGTACCGGCAAAATTTGGAAAGACAGATATAAAGGTTACCTTCTCCGACGATTGTGGCAATATCACACTAGAAGCTTCTATGTGGCAGGGTACGCTCTATAACCCTCGTATAAGTTTCTTCAACACGGGCGCTTCTTATAAGAAGGCAAGCTGTTACTATGGCGGGAGACTTCCTAATCCTGCAGTAAGGCTCAACAATTTCCCGGATGTCCTGCCTGAAAGCATTGACACTGATCCGAATGATTGGAGCAGGGCACAACTCTTTGTGACCCACTCAAACCTTTTAAATGACTTCCAGGAAGAATAGTAAGTAGATATATTAATTTTTTAGACGAGGAGCTGCGGTTTTCTGCAGCTCCTCATATTTTTTTACCCTTGCACTAAAAGCGTTTTCTTTATCATAGGCGCTGCCAAGATATATTATTTGGTTGTCGAATTTCTCTTCCTTCTTTTTCTCCGGATGGTACTTTAAGAGCCCCACGCTGTCGCCGCCTTCCAGTAATCTTACTACGACGCTGTCTTTTATTGCTAGAGGCTCTGTGAGTTGTTCCTGTATCCCGGATGAGAGTATTACATCTATGTCACTCACCTGTTTTGCTATTGTGTTTAATGTTTTTTCGTCCACGTCAGCAAGCAAGATCATTACGCCACCTTTCTTTTTGTTTTTTTTGACAGCGTCTTTTAATGCCTTAACAGGGTCGGAGACTGAGAACTTTTTGTTGGAAGACACGCCGAGTATTGTAATATCATAACCAGCGCGTTTTATGTTTATCTCTTTTAAGATCTTTTTGTCGCTTGAGTTAGTTATTAATATTGGGAGCTTTTTTGTAGTCGCTGTAAAAAAATCCAACCCCAACTTTGAATCATTCTCCCCGGGGGTGTACGCATCAAGGTTCATCGCTGAAAGAAAGTCAGCCATTATCACAGCGCCTAACTTTATTGTTTTTACCTCGTAGCTAGCATAAGCCGATCCTGAAAAAAGTGTTGAACCGCTGTTTATATAAATGGTATCAGAAGGAGAAAAGGCGCTCTTCTTATACCAGTTCATTGCTCTTACTACGCCGCCGCCAGGGTCGGTGGCGCATCCGCACGTCGCTACACTCCCCTCGAGGTCGTTCGTGTAGATAATGTTTATAGGGTTCTGTGCAAACGCAAAATTGAGTATCAGGGAAAATAATATTACTAAAATCATTCCGCCATTCTACACTCAAAAACCTGTATATAAAATAGTCACCTGTAAGGCTTGTGCATAATATCTTGACGCAACAGGGTCGTGGAGGCTTAAATATTAGGGGCTAACTCATTGAAAATACTAGGTTTGACTGCTTCTAAGAGATTGGCACACCCATTGCATTAAATATAGTAGAGAAAACCTTTTAAGGGGGACAGAGATATGAAAAAGTTCGCAATAATAACGATAGCGCTTGCGGTTGTATTTAGCGGAAAGGCTTTTGCCGATGCGGCTGATGCAATATTAGGCGACGACGTAGCTGCATACATGGGGCAGGGCCAGCAGGTGCAAGAGGATCCGCGCGCCCAGATCGATCAGGATGTTGGAATAGAAGCTTATCGTGATGAACAGATCCTAAGGGCGAATCATCATCTGAAAGATGTTGATGACAGCCTTAATACACAGAAGGCCTATGATGACTCCCGTCGTGAGTTTCTAAATGGTGTTAGTCTTGATGCTCTAAAAAATGATAAAAGTTATCAAAGAGTAGTTACTCAATACGCTCTTCAGCAGGCAAGGCAACAGGCTGCATATGATAAACAAGCTTTCCAGGACAGCTTGGAAGAGAGCTATGTGTCTGAAGCACTGAATCATAAAAGCACGTTAGAGAATATGAAAACAAAGGCATGGCAGGACGAAATAACAAGACGCATTAAGAGAGGGGACTTAAGGATCGGCTTATACACATATCAGGCAGAACAGACCGATAAGCAGATCGATGAAATAATGGCACCAGTAAGGTACCAGATTTTGCGAAATATCAGAAGCGCAGAGTAGAAGAAACAATAAACTCATTTGAGATGTAGATAGGAGCCGCCCCGTTAAAACGGGGCGGCTTTTTTTATACCGAATTGCATTTTGGCTTGAGAGTATTGTCAGCTTGACTATTCCGTGTTTTCAGAATTAAATTCTTCAATCGGAGGGCAATATGGCTGTCGATGATCTTGGTAAACTTACGTCCCTGTGCAAAAGGAGAGGCTTTGTCTTTCAAAGTTCAGAGATATACGGCGGCCTGAACAGCTGCTGGGATTACGGCCCTCTGGGCGCTGAACTTAAGAGAAATATAAAAGAGATCTGGTGGAAGGCTATGACCAGGCGTGACGATGTCGTCGGTATAGACGCATCAATACTCATGCATCCAAAGGTGTGGGAGGCGTCAGGACACATCGAGAACTTCACAGACCCCCTCGTAGATTGCAAGAAATGTAAGCAGCGGTTCAGGGAGGATACTGTAAAAGAAAAAGGTAAGTGTCCTGCCTGCGGCGGCGAGCTTACTGAGGCGCGCTTATTTAACCTTATGTTCAAGACTTTTATGGGGCCTGTGGAGGATAGTGCATCGGTTGTTTACCTTCGTCCGGAGACGGCTCAGGGCATATACGTTAATTTTTTGAACGTCCAATCTACGACGAGAATGCGGCTCCCGTTCGGTATAGCACAGATAGGAAAGGCATTTAGGAACGAGATCACACCGGGTAACTTTATATTCCGTACGCGCGAGTTCGAGCAGATGGAGATGCAGTTCTTCGTGAGGCCCAGCGACGACGAAAAATGGATGTCGTACTGGAAAGAAGAGAGAATGAAATTCTACCTTGGGCTTGGCATCACTCCAGCGAGGTTGAGATTCCATGAGCATGGCAAAGGCGAGCTGGCTCACTACGCAAAACAGGCCTTTGATATCCAATATGATTTTCCTATCGGTTGGCAGGAGATAGAGGGCATACACAACAGAACGGATTTTGACCTCAACCGCCACATGAAATATTCGACCAAGAATTTAATGTACAACGACGAGCTTACGAATGAAAAAATAACGCCGTATATAATAGAAACGTCCGCCGGCTGCGATAGGTTCTTGCTTGTCAGCCTCGTAGATGCTTACAGGGAAGAGCCAGACAATGAAGGGACGAGGGTTGTTATGGGTTTTCATAACAAACTTGCTCCGATTAAAGTCGCTGTGCTGCCTCTCATGAAAAAGGAACCACTTGAACCTTATGCAAGAGAGATATTTGAGATAGTGAGGGACAACACTAATTACAACATGCAGTACGACGTTACAGGGTCTATCGGCAAGCGTTATAGGCGTCAGGACGAGATCGGTACGCCGTTCTGCGTCACGGTGGATTTTGAGTCGCTGGACGATAAAAAAGTTACTGTGCGTCACAGGGATTCTATGGCCCAGGAACGGATAGAGGTTGCGAATCTCGTACAATATATTAAAGATAAGATGGAAGGGGATAAAAAATAAATGAACACAAGTATTAACAGAAAAGACGTGTATTTTTTCGGTGACAAGACCGCTGAGGGTAACAGCAAAGACAAGGATCTTTTTGGAGGCAAGGGCGCCAATCTTATGGAAATGACCAAGATCGGCCTTCCGGTCCCTCCGGGGTTCACCATAACAACTGAGGTCTGTAACACATATTACAAACATGACAAGAAGATCAGCGACGACGTTATAAAAGAGATACGTAATGCTATCTCGAAAGTGGAAAAGGCGACAGGCAAACAGTTTGGCGGCACAAAGAACCCCCTACTTTTTTCTGTCCGTTCAGGGGCGAGGGTCTCCATGCCAGGGATGATGGACACTGTTCTTAATCTTGGACTTAACGAAACAACCTTGGCCAGTCTTATAAAGGCAACAGACAATGAACGCTTCGTGTATGACTCGTACAGAAGGTTCATACAGATGTACTCCGACGTTGTTATGGGAATGGATAGCGATATCCTTGAGCACATCCTCACAGATATGAAAAAGGGGAGGGGCGTAAAACTTGATACGGATCTTTCCACTGCCGACCTGAAAGAACTCTGTACTCTATTCAAGGATAAGGTAAAAAAGACGCTGAGACAGGATTTTCCGGAGAACCCTGAGGAGCAGTTGATAGGTGCTATAAGGGCAGTATTCGATTCATGGAACAACGAGCGCGCGTGCGTATATAGAAGGATGCACGGATATTCCGATGAATGGGGAACAGCTGTTACTGTTCAGTCAATGGTGTTCGGGAACATGGGCGATGACTGCGCCACCGGCGTTGCGTTTACAAGAAATCCGTCCACAGGAGAAAAGTTTTATTATGGTGAGTTCCTTATTAATGCACAGGGCGAGGACGTAGTTGCAGGAATAAGAACTCCGCAGCCCATCAACAAGGAAAGCGCAGACCCGAATAATCCTCTTCCCAGCCTCGAGGAATTAATGCCACGTCCTTATAAACAGCTTACTGACGTGTTCAAGCTCCTTGAAAAACATTACAGGGACATGCAGGACATAGAATTTACGATAGAAAAGCATAAACTCTATATGCTTCAGACGAGGAATGGAAAACGTACAGCCACAGCGGCGGTAAAGATCGCGTGTGATATGTACGACGAGGGGCTTATCGACGAGAAAAAGGCTGTGCTGAGGGTAGACCCTGACCACGTGGACCAGCTTTTGCACCCGACGCTGGACCCCAAAACCACAAAAAGACCTATAGCAAAAGGACTTCCTGCGTCACCGGGAGCAGCTACAGGACAGATAGTTTTTTCGGCCAAGGAGGCTGAGTTCTGGGCGAGCAAAGGTAAAAAGGTCATACTCGTAAGACACGAGACAAGCCCTGAGGATATAATAGGTATGGTCGCTGCAGAGGGTATACTGACCGCGCTCGGGGGTATGACGTCACACGCGGCTGTTGTTGCGCGCGGCATGGGCAAATGCTGTGTTGCGGGATGTTCTGCTGCATCCATTGAAGGAAAACAATTATCATTGCTCATATCCGGCAAGACTGTAATATATAAAGAGGGTGACATCATAACCCTTGACGGCTCAACAGGTAACGTCTACGACGGTGATGTGCCAAAGGTAAAGGCTGAACTTAGCGGAAGTTTTGCACGCATTATGGCATGGGCCGATAAATACAGAAGATTAAAAGTACGCACCAATGCCGACACCCCGCACGACGCTAAAGTCGCTGTGGAATTCGGCGCAGAGGGCATTGGCCTCTGCAGGACAGAACATATGTTCTTTGAGGGCGAAAGGATAGTCGCTGTAAGAGAGATGATATTGTCATCGACGTTGGAAGAGAGGGAGAAGGCGCTGGCAAAGCTGGAGCCTATGCAGACACAGGACTTCATCGGCATATTCAGAGAGATGAAAGGGCACCCTGTCACCATAAGATTGTTGGACCCACCGCTACATGAGTTCCTTCCGCACACCGACGCTGAAATAGAGGTCGTTGCAAACAACATGGGCGTGTCCTCTTATACGTTAAAGGATAAGGCAAAAAAACTCCATGAGATGAACCCGATGCTCGGCCACCGAGGCTGTAGGCTCGGTGTCACGTTCCCCGAAATATATAAGATGCAGGCGCGTGCGATAATAGAGGCTGTGTGCTGGCTGGTTAAGAACGAGAACATGAAGATAGTGCCTGAGATAATGATACCTCTCGTCGGCAAAAAAGAGGAATTCGACCTCATACGTGATTATTGCGAAGAGGTCATTCAGGCTGTAATTAAAAAACATAAGCTCAACATAAAATATCTCATAGGCACGATGATAGAGCTCCCAAGGGCGGCTATTACAGCGTCTAAGATCGCGGAGACCGCAGAGTTCTTCTCTTTCGGTACGAACGACCTCACACAGACTACACTTGGATTGAGCCGTGACGACGCAGGGAACTTTCTACCGGAGTATGTGATCAAAGGTATTTACGAGACTGATCCTTTTGTAAGCATAGATCAGGAAGGCGTTGGCGAGCTAATGCGCTGGGCCGTGGAAAATGGCAGAAAGACCCGCCCGAACATCAAGCTTGGCATCTGTGGCGAGCATGGCGGCGAGCCTAAGAGCGTTATTTTCTGCCACAATCTGGGCTTGGACTACGTGAGCTGCTCTCCTTACAGGATTCCTGTGGCAAGGCTTGCGGCTGCGCACGCTGTACTTAAGCACTAATTACTGTAAAATGAATTGGCTGCAAATCCCCTAAAATTTCTTGTAAGTTCAGGGGGTAGGCAGTATAATCCAAAGCGGATATACTTTTGAGGAGTTTTTCACATGAAGAAAACCCTTGACAATTTCATCGTATTATTGTATAATCTAATTAACAAAAGTTGTACGTTGGAGGTTAATATGTCTAAAAAGCTTTTTTTAATCCCAGTCATTATTTCCGCAGTTTTTATTCTCACTGTAAGTCAAAATTTGCAGGCGCAGGTGGTCCCTGAGCAACCTGGTACTCCAGTATTGCGCTACGAAGCTGGTGATAAAGGTTGTGCAGGAATAGAAGATGAAAAAACTTGTTTGTCCGCCGTTTACTACGCTGAAATAGAGGATAAGGTGACCAATAAAATCACTCCTCTCACGAAATGTAATGGCGTTGCAGTGTGCGAATCTTACGAAACAACGTATGCCTATGTAAAAGAGCACATAAAAGCTGTATTAGCTTCACAGGGACTTAAAGTAGAGGACTACCTTCCGCTTTTTGACTTTACTACTAAGGCATGTAAATGGAATAATAAATGTGAGAGCAGAGTCGCTGGTGTATTGGGACTGAGTGGCGATAAAGGTAAAGAAAATATCAGCGAGTTTATATGGTCGCTGGAGAAAAATGATAACGCGTTAGTTCCTTTATTGAAGAGTACCCCACTAAAAGACTACGGCAGTAGTCCTCTTTGGCTCAGAGAGGCTGCAAAAGTTAAAGATGCAACAATAGTTGCTTCTGACACAACGTGGCCAGCTCTGGAATTTGCCGGCATAACAAAAAGCGCTCCTACTAGTGTCGCTAGTTCATTTCCAGTAAAAGATTTTAATTATAAAGAAGCCAGCGATCAGTATAAGGCTTTAATTAAAAGCGGGCCTGATGATGCAACAGCTAAGTTCGTTTTCTCTAAAATGTATACTCAGTTGCCAGCGTGGAATTATACTGTTAACCAGAACGGTAACATCACGTTTAATGAAGCAAGCATTAACAAAGATTGCTTTATACCGAAATGGGCTGTTGAGGTTGCAGCACTTGACTGTAAAGATTTTTTACCTACAAATTCAATAAAATATTACGCCGACGATAATGCTCCGTCTATAAATCAGTATCAGGACGTTATAAATCAATGGGCTGCAACTGGTTTTAATGGCGAGTGCAAATTAAACACAATTGTGATTTGGCCAGTAAATATAGGCGAAGACAATGTAGCTGTAGTTAGGTCAAAAGAGCCTGTAGCAAGGTTTATCTACCATCACGGTTACCTTGCATTCCTTCCTATTGAATCCGAACAATACAATGGAGGAGTAAAATATAAGATAAAAGATGATAAAATTAGTGGCGTGGACAGCAGGTATGATGAATTTTGTACTGCTGCTGTTGCAAAATTTGGTAGTTCAACAGGGCCTAATGCTGCTGCTTTTACAAAAAGCGTGATCGCTCAGGCTATGCTTGGTGCTCAGCCGATAGCTGTTTCTGATCTATATCCTAGTGCAATGCAGATGCGCTCATTAAAAAGATGGTGTTCCAGCAACTTCAATGTTAGTGTCACCGACGATAACTTTGGTAAGTTCTTGTCAAAACTAAAAACTTCTTGGGATCAGTATAGCGAAGGCACAGACGCTGGTATAAAAACAGCGGCACTAGACGGCTTTGTAAAATCGAATGCATTTGCTGATCTAGGAGGTTCGAAATTTAAAGAATTAGCAGAGGCTTCCATAGGAGGAAATAATAATATAGATCCATCTTATCAGAAAGAACTTGCATATATCTACAGGGATCAACGTGGCTGCAGTTCGTTGGCAGATCAAAAGGACAAAGCGGCATGCTACCTCATGCAATTGACGACCACATATACAGGGAATTTGAATTTCCCTCTCACAAACAAGGAACTTTGGAATAAATGGACGTTCGCGGATACTCAGACAAAGAGTGTCCTTTTAGGTGGTGCGTTCTATCTCGGGAGTTTAGATAAATATAATAATTTTATTAACGATAAAACATTTAGTCAGTACAACATCGACTTTCCTAACACGACAAAAGCAAACCTTGATGATAAGGGCGGTAAGGGCGGAAAGAAAAAATGTGGCGAAGCAGGTATTGGCTTCTGGAAGAAGCTGGGATGCACAATTGCAACCCCAGAGGTCATTGCAGGTACGCTGGCCGCCGGTGTAGGTATTTGGGCGCTGGTCGAGAAATTGAAAGAAGCCAAACTCAATAGAGAAGCAGCAAAGGACCAACTTGAATGGACAAAAGAATTAGCGAGCAGGGGTCCATGTTATGAGTCGAGATACGAAACCTCAAAAGATTTTAAGGTAAAGATAATGGGTAAGATGACGGATATGAGTATGAACGATCTCTGTAAGCTGGGTGTGGCATCTGGCGACGGTCTTGCAGCACTCCTTAGGGATCCGAACCCATGTTCAGCATTGAATGCGCCGGGCGTTCCGATTGCGGCTGTATATAAGTGCTACCAAATTGATACGCAGAGAGGACAGCTTGGAGCGACTGTTGTTCCTGCGGCGGTGGCAGCGACTGAAAAAGAAAAAGAGGAAGAAGATAATAACAATAATACTCCTGCCGCTGCAGCAGCGGCGGCTGCAACTCCAGCAGCGACGACGGCCGGTGCAGGTGCCGGGATGGCGCCAAGGAACCTCGGCGAAACAAAACAGGGCAAGGGTTATGAGACATCGGCTTACAGCCCGGGATATTCATCGTACTCTTCTGGAAAACAGGGAATGCAGCCGGACAGGCCATATTACTACGGCGACCGTTCTGCTGATAAAGCAGCTGACGGAACATCTGCGGCAGCACCAGCAGCGACGGCAGGTACAAATATAAACGTGCCGGAGTCAGGGTTTCCCGGTCAGATACGACAGCACGGTGATATAGCCAGAAGTCGCATATTGACCGGAGGATGATAAAGTAAAAGGAGGGGGCGATGGAAATGAGAAGGTTGTGGTTTATCGTTGTAGCGCTGTCTTTTTTATCTACGTCGGTAACAGCAAAAAAGTTTGCAAATAATTATGTTGAGTTCGATCTGCCTGATAGGTGGGTATGCAGGCTTGAGGGCGGACAGCACATCTGTCAGCCTATAAGCAGGGACCAGCAGAAAGAGGCCATCATCGTAATGGCTGCAAAATATAAAGGCCCCGAGGACGAAATAGAGCGCTACAAAGCTCGCCTCAGCGAGAAGCGTGAGGTAAAGGACATCAAGGGCAAGAAATATTCAAGCTCGTCGAGGTACATAAAATATACGCCGATACTCGGTACAATATGGTTGGACTCAATGCAGGAGAGCAGCGAGGTTCCTAACTTCGTTACCAGATATCTTGCTACAGTGCAAAAGGGGCTCGGCATGGTACTAACGTTCAGCGCCCATGTGAGCAAGGCAAAACTCTACAACCCGGACTTTATGCAGATGATAAGCAGTCTTCGCGTACGTGAGAACATTCCTGCAGCAGAACCTGAGCCAAGGCCAGAGATGACAAAGCTCGGGCCCGGCATCGTCGCTGGTACTGTTGACACAGGCAGCAAAACTGGAAAACCCGGTGAGAGAAAGGGTATGGAAATACCTGTACAGCAACGAGATAATACGCTTCTGTACATAATCATAGCTGTTGTTGCTCTTTTGATCATCTACGTCGTTATCAAGAGACGTAAGAGAAACAGGAGAAGATAAGAATTCAAAGCCAACGTAGCTCAATTGGTAGAGCAATGCATTCGTAATGCATAGGTTATGGGTTCAATTCCCGTCGTTGGCTCCAGCTTGCAATTTGCCTTTTAGCCTCTAACTTCGTCAGCTCGTCGAAACCTCCTCAACGTAGGATTAACCTACGCCTGCGTCGGTTTATCCTCGCTTCCTCGTTATAGACTAAAAATCAAATTGCTTACAGTTTAACTCGCAAGCTACGCGCCTAAAATCGGTTTTTCCTCGCTTTGCTCACAGTTTGAGCGGATTCGGCTCCCGCAACATAGGACTACCTATCTTTGCAGAACCCTATTGACAGAGCACCTTACACCACTTAAAATAAAATAACTATGAACAGAAATGATTTGATTAAAAATGCTGATATTCAGCACATTGCTGAGGCCGGCTCAAAAATCTACCAAAAAATAAAAACCAAATATGAGCCAAAAGAGAATGGTAAATTTTTGGCTATTGATATAAATAGCGAACAAACATACCTTGGTAATACAAGCGCAGAAGCACTAGAACTTGCTAGAGAAAAACACCCTAATGAAGTTTTCTACGTCGTAAAAATTGGCTTTGATGTTGCGGAAACAATGGCTCGTTTGTTCCTTCATGAGAAGTAACCTTTTATGATCCAAGGACAATTTTTTAATAACAATACACCTATTATTCCCGTTATTATAGGGTGGGGGCAATCGGTGCAAATTTCTCCTATGGTTCTAGATACTGGATTTACGGGCGATTTACAGGTAACGCCAGAAATTGCACAACAATTAGGTCTTCAAGTTTATGGTGTTACAAAAATAAGAATTGCGAATGGAGACGTTGTGGATATGCCAGCAGCTCTTGCAATTGCTTCAATGGAAGGAATTAGCAATTATGTTCAAGTTATGATTTCTGAAAGCATGCCGCTTGCAGGGATTAGTTTTCTTTCTAAATTTGGCTATAAAGCAATAGTTGATTGTAAATATAAAACAGTTGTACTAGAAAGATAAGGCCCTCTAACTTATACATACTCGCAAGATTTTATGCTCAGTTAGTGACGTTAGACAAGTGTTCAAAGTTGACATTTTTTTGTCAAAATGATAAACTCATAACTCAATGTTTAATTATGGAGGTTTGATCATGAAGAAAAGCTTGCTTATGGTGTGTTCCATCCTAGTTTTTAGCTGTACATCAGTCTTTGCACAAAAAACATGCCCGGTACTTACAAAACAAGATATGGCGAAATACAAACCATATTCGAAGAGCTTTCCTATTTTAGCATTGTCAGAAAAAGAAATGACCTGTGTTGAGCAAAGTAAGATGATAAAAGAAATAGCTACTGCGCTCGAAAAAGGCTACATTGTTTTAGTCCCTGTTGAAGAGGGAGAAAAAATTGATGCAGAAAATGTCCAAATAAAATTTACCCCCAAAGGACTAGCGAGAAAAGTTACCATTCTAGGACCCAAGGCGGGAAGACTCGTTTTCAGCAGTGTATTAGCTTCTGGAGCCTATTTTGTGTTTCGATTGGGATTGAAAAGTGAGTCTTCGATGGCGATGCCGGGGGTTGCAATCGGTGGCGTAGGAATGGTCATCGCTACTCTAGCATTGCTCCAAGAGGCATTTTGTGATTACACAACGGTTAGTGCTAAAAACATTATGAGCGAGGTACCTATAACGATCCTCGGATTATCCCCAGCAAGAGCAACAGAAGTTTTAAAAGATAGTAAAGATGTCAAGAAGTCAGTAAACGACTTTATTGACGCTCTTCATGCGTTAAATTATGGTGATCCAAAAGGTTATTTTGAAGTAGATTCACCCATCCACATGCGTTAAATTATGGTCGTTTAATTTCCTTGTATGGCGCAACGTATGTGCTAGCAGCGGGTTGGTCATTTTTGAACGGCTTTATTTCAAGTTTTGGTTTGATCGCACCAATTTGAAAACAATTCCCGTCTTTGTCTGCTTTCCATATTTGCTTTCTAGCTTCGTGTTCTGTATCTATCATTGAGCCTGTAATGATGTTGATGAGGCTGGATAGGGACATAATTTTATCAGGGTCTATGGCTATGCCCCACAATCCGGAAACGTATTCTGGCCTTAACAAAAGTGCGAGGGCTTTACTCTCGCTCACTTTGCTATTTGAAGTAATGCAGGCATGTCTTCTCAAAGGGCTTATTGGTGAAATGGTCAGCGTTGGACTGTTTAGTTTTCTTACAGCGTCAACACTTGAAAATCCGGCCACACCACCCAACAAACTTACTATCATGAATTTGGTGCTTTCTTCTATGATAGCTGCTTCCAGCACACCTGAAGCAGCGACGTACCATCCTGCAAAAGCCCATGCACCGACTATACAAGCAGCAGTTGCAGTTGCTGTAACTCCTACCGAATAGCAAATTGCTGCATTCTTCTCGCCATTTTTGAGGCGCATGAAGATATCATGTAAATTCCAATATTCATCAGGCGATTTAAAGTTTGGTATGTTCGTGCAGTCATATAATTCCATGTTGTCGTTATCGACTTCCCTATATCTGCATTTTTCAAATTTTACGTATGTGTAATATTCCGGGGAGCCCAAATATTCTGGGCTGTCTTTATCGAACCAATCCCTTGTTGCCATAGGAGTGGGTGTGATCTTGAGGTAAAATTTATCCTTGCTTTCTTTTTTGCAGCCGGGCAATTCCACTATACCAAAACCTTCTTTATTCTTTTCAAAATTAAGGATCCTTTTTGGGCGTGTTGCTCCTTTATTCTGTCCTGTAGCGGAAGGTGTAGTTTGTTGAGCAAATAGAATACCAAAAGAATTTGTATAAATGCCTTGAAAAAACAAAAAACCAACCAGAACTAATGATGTTCCTTTCAAGATAAAACCTCGATATCCTATTATAGCACAAATGTCAGTAACCTGACAAATCTTTACCCCCCCCATATTTTTTATTGTAAATTGTTTACTTTTAAAAAATCCAATGTTAAATTTTTCCCATCGCTAATAAAAAAGGAGGGTCTTAATGATGAAAAAGTTGGTTTTAATGTTGAGTGTTTTAGTACTTGTAGCATCTTGCGGAAGCACTAAGAAGGACGTCTATGGCAGCGCAGTTGTTAAAGACAAGGATGGTGTGGTACTCGGTTACTTTGATCGTACCTCATTATTGGTTCAGCTGTTGTCTCTCACCGACGAAACTAATGCTTTGAACGGGTATTGGGCAAGTCTTGACCTAGACACAGGCAAAATAGATTGGACTGGCGGAAATAACGACTTCTATTTCTCCGGCGCCGATTGTACGGGTACAGCATACTATTTTAGCGGTGCTGATTTCATGAAGAATTTGATAGTGAAACCTTATCCATATTTGTCTGGTACAGCGACTACAGCTTCTCAGGTTTGGTATAAGGAAAGTACTCCAGCAACGTTGACTTCAACAGTTAAGAGTTTTCTAACTATTGATGTAACTCCTACAACGAACTACTATTATGATCCAAATGATAGGAATACATGGCGGTTTAAATGCGATCTAATGGCAACTTCCCTTATTGTTGCTGGAACTTGCAAAGACGCAAGCGGTAATCTTCTTTGCAATGAAACAGTTGAATCAGGAGCCGCATGTCAGAACTTTTGTGTAGCACCTCTAGTTTGGGCTGCTACTGGAGACAACACGGTGCTTCCTTTGTCGGATGATACATACAACAATGGTTGGTCTGTTTTAGAAGCTTTTACAACAGCTCCAACAGAGTGGACAGCAGTTGCTCCTCTGTATATGGACGTTTACGACAATCAGTAATAGAAATTAATGATAGAAAAGGAAGGGCTCTCGTTAAAACGAGGGCCCTTTTTTTATAGCAATCCGAGCTTGTCACTTGTATAATTGGGGTCATGAAAAGAAGCAGTGGAATTATACTACATCCTACGTCGCTGCCGGGTAAATATGGAATAGGGGACCTTGGGCGTGGGGCGTATAAGTTCGTTGACATCCTCGCTGAAGCGGGGCAGGGGCTTTGGCAGGTACTGCCTTTGGGGCATACAGGCTATGGTGATTCTCCCTATCAATGTTTTTCCGCGTTCGCAGGCAATCCTTTTTTGATAAACCTGGAAGGTTTCAAAGATGTACCCGAGCCCCCCGAGCCTGAAGAAAAATTCGACGACCATAGGGTCGAATACGGCAGAGTGATAAATTATAAATACGCTGTCCTGAGAAACGCGTTCAAGGATTTCAAAAAATTCAATGACCCGTTCTTTAAAAAAAACGCATCATGGCTTGATGGCTACAGCCTCTATATGGCGCTTAAAGATCATTTTGGTGGCAAGGATTGGGGCCAGTGGGACAGTGATATAAAATTGAGGGAGCCTGGTGCTGTAGCAAGCTATTCAAAAAAGCTCGAGGCTGAGGTTAATTTTTATAAGTTCCTGCAGTATGAGTTTTTTAAGCAGTGGGGCAAATTAAAAACTTACGCCAACTCCAAAGGCATAAAAATAATAGGCGACATCCCGATATTCGTTTCATTCGACAGTTCCGACGCCTGGGCAAACCCTGATCTTTTCTATTTTGACAGCGACTTAAAACCAATAAAAGTAGCGGGCGTTCCGCCGGATTACTTCAGTCAGACGGGACAGCTCTGGGGCAACCCTCTCTATAACTGGAAAGCATTAAAAAAAACTGGCTACAAATGGTGGGTGGAAAGGATACGGACGACGAGGGAGCTCTTTGACATTATCAGGATAGATCATTTTATGGGCTTTGAGTCTTACTGGGCCATACCTTACGGTAGCACGACTGCCGTCGATGGTATCTGGGAAAAAGGACCCGGTAAAGCTGTGTTCGAGGCTATAAATAAGTCGCTGGGGAAAGTTCCTTTTGTGGCAGAAGACCTTGGTCTCATAACGCCGGCGGTTAAAAGATTAAGGAACAGCCTCGGATTTCCCGGAATGAAGATACTCCAGTTCGCGTTCGAATCGTTGAATGAAGAAGATGATTATCTGCCTCATCGTTATAAGCCGGACTGTGTCGTATATACGGGCACACATGACAACGATACAACGGCAGGCTGGTATGAAAGATCCTCTGAACAGGTCAAAGAGTTTACAAAAAAATATTTGAACAGCGACGGAAAAGATATCGTATGGGATATCATAAAGGCTGCGTGGACGTCCAAGGCCGTAATGGCGCTGGTACCATTGCAGGATATATTATCTTTGAACAGCGACGCCAGAATGAATACACCAAGTGTTGCATCCGGCAACTGGCAGTGGCGCTTTACATTTGAGCAACTCACGCCGGAAATAAAAAGTAGGCTTAAAGACCTTACAAAAAAATGCGGGCGGGGTTTGTAGGTCGGACGAAATATTACCCCAGGCGGTAAAAAGATGGAACTAAACAAAGCCCTTGAGGATTTCATCTCGTACATAACACACGAAGAGAATTTGTCACCCAACACCGTCGAGGCTTATGAGGGCGACCTTGGGCCATTTTTAGCATATCTCTCTGTGCAGAATATAAACAGCGTGGAAAATATAACACATCTTCATATCAGAACATTTTTGTCCAGCCTCTATGAAAAGTTGGACAAGCGTTCCATAGCAAGAAAAACAAGTTCAATACGTGCATTCCTGAGGTACCTCAACTCGCAGGGTTTTGTACCGTCGCAGATACTTAGTCGTGTGATACATCCAAAGATGCCGGAAAAACTTATGTTCGCCCTCTCCATCGACGAGATCAATTCATTTTTATCCGCCATAGATAACAAGACTGTGTTAGGGAAGAGGAACCTTGCGATAATAGAACTCTTGTACGGGGCAGGGCTCAGGGTTTCGGAATTATCGTCGCTGAAGATGGGTGATGTGGACTACAGGGACATGATGGTGAAGGTCACGGGCAAAGGTCGGAAAGAACGTATTGTCCCATTCAACGAAGAGGCCATGAAGACTCTCCACGCATATCTTGATGTCAGGGACAGCCTCGTAAAAGAGGATAAACCCACTGACTTTATCTTTCTCAATAAGAGTGGCTCTCCACTCAATGTCAGGTCTATACAAAGGCTTACAAAATTGATATCCTTAAAGGCAGGGCTTCTTAAAAAAGCCACTCCCCATACCATGAGACACACCTATGCTACTCATTTGCTAGAGGCAGGTGCTAGTATTAAAACAGTTAAGGAACTATTAGGGCATGCAAGTATTGCTACCACTCAAAAGTACACCCACTTAACGATCGACAAATTATCGGAGATGTACAAAAAAACTCACCCCAAGGCTTAAGGGATCTGGACCCCTTAGACAGGTGTACAACTTATGTACACTTTTGGACGAGCAGGGCACATGAGTTAAGTGATTGAAGTTACTGCATTTTAACGCCTACAACAGGAATGGCATACCGCTTGCATTAAATAGGTTATTAGAAAGTCCTTTAGAGGGGGAGGAAACAGAGATGAAGGTGAATAAACTAAAAATCATAGGGATGGTAGGAGCGGTGGCGCTGATATTCGCATCTTGCGGAAAAAGCAATGCTACT